>Ga0302285_10000037_pt1 | contig 89809 bp, 39 predicted proteins | sample III_Fen_E2_2_FD_200455 | JGI IMG/M metagenome (GOLD analysis project Ga0302285, IMG submission 200455) | Peat permafrost microbial communities from Stordalen Mire near Abisko, Sweden - III_Fen_E2_2 | ecosystem: Environmental > Terrestrial > Soil > Wetlands > Permafrost | place: Sweden: Abisko... | reverse complement strand
GATTTTCAAACGGTTATGAAAATAACTATCCTCCAAGAGGGTAAATCAACCAAAAATATCGATTTTTATAGCAATAATTTAAGTGTGTTTAACTTTATATGCCAATACTGCTGCAAGTTGGGTTAAAAAAAAAGTCTTCGAATTCTGTTGATCCGGAAGAACAGGCAGGATTTGTTAGAAAGGCATTCAAATATCCGGATTAAAATTTTTGGAATTATTACATCTAGAACCGAATATTAAAACAGGAGGGAATTAACTACTCAAAAAAACAATGTACTGTATTTATATAAAAAAGAACGCGAATGTAAATCCGCGTTCTTATCAAATAAATTTAAAACAGGGCTGTTTATTACTCCGTTTATTAATATATGCGTTCGTTTTACTCTGCCAGTTTCTTTGCCGGTATGCAGTATTTCAGATAATCAGGATCTTCTTCCGGGGTACGCATTCCGGCCACTTCAAGAGCCCGAAGTACAAATACATTCCACGAGAAAACACGGGTACTGGGCCACCAGCAGCCGGGTACCGACAGATCGTAGGGAAGGAACTCATGGCTGAACGGTTCATCGGGGTTCAGGGTAATCTCGGCTTTCAGGCGGTCCTTAATACGCTGTTCAGCAGGTTTCCATCCATGTTTCATACCGGCAACATAGCCGCAGACTTCTTCGCGCATCCAGCTACCGGCATTGTAATAGATCCCGTTATCCCAGAACAGGTTGGGCGAAAAGGGTTTGTTTGCTTGCGTAAAATAGGTATCCGTAACATGAAAGATCAACGGGGAATATCCGTTTTTTAGAGGAACTTTATCAAGGGTATTATTCACCATTTCAGAGGTCAGAATGGGGGTGTTGAACAACCACAGCGAAACAAATTCGGGCAACAGCGAATTGAACGTAATCACATACGGATATTTCCTGTTATCGATCAGGTAACCTCTGTCTGTATCATAAAACGCCCGGTATCCGGCATTGGCTTTTTCGATCGTGGCATTTGATACCGGCATTCCCAGTTCCTGCGCAACACGAAGTGTAACGGCCAGCATTCCCTGGTTGACTGCCAGGTTGGAAGTACGATCGGGATATTCCACACAGTCATTTTGACCTAACACAAAGCGGGCACTGCATATTCCATCTCCATCGGCATCCAGTTCATTCAGGATATAGTGGAATGCTTTGGTGATTTTATCCATGGGAGGAGGTGTAGCGTAGATTCGTTTATTCACCAGTGCAAACCACAGGAATTCGAGCGTGGCATCATTTCCTTTTAACTCTTTGCTTCCCATAGAAGGGGTGATGATGGTTCCTATGGTACCGGCTTCATTTTGGGTGGCTGCCCATTCATTAAATATCCCTTCACTGGTTTCTTTGTTATACGTTCCCATCATGCTCCAGAATGAATCACGGTTGTACATGTCGGGGGCATAATTGATGCTCGGCACGCTGAGCGGTTTAAAATTTTCGGCACTGGTGATCCACATCAACATCTGGTAACAGGAATACAGGCATTTCTCTTCGGTAGTACCTTTGAACCGCAACCCATCGGCCAAAGAGACCTGTGATGCCAGCCGTACATCATGCAGGGTTGGTTTGGCAGGTGCAACAAAGATAAAAGTCCGCTTGGTATTTTGTACTCCTGAAAGGAGTTGGTGATACGGTTGTTCGTGGGCTGCCGATTGAATTACTTCCAGGTCTTTTATCTCCAGTTGATATGGCTTCCCTGTTATTAGTGAGGAAGCAGCAATCAGCAAATGGGTGGTTCCACCTTCGGTATTGGCCAGATAAACGGTTTCTTCCAGTTCTTTCCAATTAGTTGCCGAGGAAGGTATGTCGGATTGATAGTGGAAACCCTGTACATCATTGCCGGTAGTACCATCCTTTTTCCATAAGCGAAGGGTAACCGGAAACGCAGACCGGTGCTTAAACCGGACAGTATAATACCCATCAGGAAGGGAATAGGGCAACCTGAAACCTGCCAACCCGGAGGTTGCTTTATTGCCTTTGAGGATATAAATTCCTTTTATCTGTTTAAGTTCAGCACCATTATACGATTTCCATTCCTTTGTTTCAGGAGTGCTATAATGGATCTTTTGAACCGGATGATTAAAGTCCGACAGTTCTCCAAAAGTTAGTTTTACGAAGTTATCGCCTTTTTTTCTGTCTTTAAGGGTTGCAATCCGGTACAGTCCGGCATCACAGATCTCCTGTATAGCCCTGAATCCAACTCCTCCGGTCGAAGGGCGACGACGAATATTGCGGGTCCACAGATTCCGGTTACCGGCATCTGTGAGCAGTCCCACACACAATGAATCGCCGATCATATATCCGGCAGCAGGATATGATTCGTGTGCCACACCACCTTTGTTATCGGCATTGTCAAAACTCCAGAAACGGGAAGGGGATCCGAATGATGACAACGAAGTATTCACAGAATAATAAAGCAACGATAAATTCGTCTGACGGAGGTCAATGCGTTTTTCAACCACCTGCTTATTGACAATGTCATAGGTAACGGTAACCGCAACATCAGTTTCCAGGGTAGGAAGCCTGACAATCCCTTTCAGGACAATCCTATTATTAGTTTGAACCGCTGAAGTACTTTTCCAGTTGTTTATGGATTCACGTACGGAACGGTCTTCATTTTCGAATATCAGATTCAATTCACCCGTTTTCTCCCAGGTTGAAACCGGGACAGAACCATAAAACGCATCGACATAATAGCCTTTTAAGGAATCACCCCGGAGTTTGAGGTTCAACTGTCCGGCTGAAAGGGGTGCAATAAAAAAGAGGAAAAGAAGAATAAACTTGCAATAGTTGAATTTCATGGGGTATGTTTATATGGGTTATTAAATGGTCAAATGTTTTGGTGAAGGAAAAAACCTTTTGTCGTATGATTAAACCTTTTGTCGTACGAAGTACACAAAAGCGTTTTTTCCCTGATACAGGTTTTTTCAGAATATCAAAAAAAATCTCAATTATCTTTTTCTACTATGTCAACTTATTTATTACATTTCGGCTAAAGCCAATATTTGATTCATACATTCGATCCTCCAACTAAAGTTGGAGGCAATTTATTTGGACTGTCTAAACAACTATACCGATCAACTTAATAAACTTATTTACCTCAATCAACTGAATCAACTGAATCAACTAAACGCTCATCCATCAGCTGACGGACGTATGCTTTGAGGTTTGTTTGGGTGTTCAATTCTTCTTGATAATCTTTGCTTTATATTGTTTTCCTGAACCGGATGTTATTCTCACAATGTAAAAACCATTCGGCAGGGTGAGTTGAACGGTTGGTGATGAATCAGCTGAAAGAAAAACGGCTTTTCCAAGCAGGTCAAACACCTCTTTTTTACCAATGGTTTCTCCGGTAGGCAATCTCACTGCAAATTCATTGACAAATGGATTTGGTATTATTTTCATCACGGAGATAACGGTATCTACAGCAGTCCCTTTTAATTTAAAAGTTGCCGGCAGAAGTTTAAGCAAGGATTGGGATAGTTCGTCATCATAGATTCTGACTTCATCCACCGCCCCGAGAAAATTATACAGGGTTGTCCCTTCATCCTTTCTTCCAAAGGTAATGCTCTTTTGTGTCGTTTGAATCAGACCGGTCTGAGTTGTAAAAGCAGACAGCTTTCCGTTTCTGTATAACTCCAACGAATAGCCGGTATAGGCGGCTGTGTAGTGGTCATATTTCCCAATCCGAAGAACGCTGTCGGCATCGAGGTCTACTGTTGCAGCATTGGTTTTGACGGTCCAACGAACCTTATGATTGGGAATTATTGATATCTTATACCGTTCTTCCCAGCTGCCGTGGGAAATAATAAACTGCTCGTTGTTGGGGAGGGCATCGGGCTTTACCCAGAAAGACAGAGTTATTTTATCCTGGAAATTCAGTTTAGAATCGTTGGGCGTATAAATATACGAATCACCCGAAGGAAAACCATACGCTCCGTTGGCGACACCATCGGCACCGGTGACAGATACTGTGCCTACAGAAAGGGCATGAAACGCATTTTGAGCTTTATTTTTGGCATCTTCGTTGAAAGGGTAATAGATAAGAGGTATTGGCTCGGGAAGTGTCGTAAAATCCTTTATCAGGACAGATTTAGTAAAAGCTGTTGTTCCGGAAGTGTTGGTGGCTGAAAGCGTAATGGTATATATTCCGGGAGTACCAGGAAGTATCCAGGTGGGTGATGCCGTCAGAGTATTAGTCAGGGTACCAGAAGCCGAACTCCATGAATAAGTTACATTAGTGGTGTTTAGAATCGCAGAAGGTGTCAGTGTTGAATTGATCTCAAAGGGCATAACCGTTGAAAATAAGATATCTGATATGACAGGCTGTGGAATAATCAGATCAACCACTTTTACCGGAACCGGAGTAGAAGTCACCGTATCACCGTTGAGAGATATCTTGCAGGTCAACTGAACAAGTCCTGGTGTTCCGGGAGCATTCCAGACATAGTTTGCTGTGGTGGTAGTGCCCAGCAACATATTATCCTGAAACCATTGAAAAGAAAGGTTTGCTGAAGCATTATTTTCCGGCAGGCAATAGAGTTGAAGTGATTTCAGCTTTTGTACGATGGTATCGGAAACCGAAAACGCCTTTATCCGCAAGTGATTGGTGAAATCAGAACCCGCATGGTAATCGATCACATGTCCGTTTACCGATTTTAAACGGCCTTTTACGACAGGTTTATTTCCTGATGGATAAATACTCAGTTGCCTGACACTGTCGGATGGAATGCTAAAATTAATGCTTCCTGATGCATTGGTACTTAACACGGATTCGGTGATCGCATCATATACATCAAAAATCCCCGAAGGCAAAGTCAGTTGAACGGATTGGGACGTAACAGCCGGATTATAATACAGATAGGCAGGATAGGTTTTATCTCCCCTGAAATCAGTCTTATTCAGGTCTATCTGAAGAATGCCTTCAATGTTTGTTTTTGAGATTATGGAAGCCAGATAGCCTACACTTGAGCCACTGTACAACGACAAGTTGGTGGCTGCCCCTCCACCGCTAACGGCATCCCCCATGGCAAAAGGCTGCGTGCCATTCCAGTTTTGTTTGATCGATTCATACGGAATGCAGGAGGCAGTATCATTTTGGATGGACCACGCATACCCTGAAGATTCCTGATTGGAAGGTGGTAAAGCATTCCGGTAATACAGACGGCTTGCATTGGCCAGGTTCAGCAACCACTTACCCAATGCCCGGGCAAACCGTTTATCATATTTAGCTACAGGTGCCAGAGCGGCGGCATGCTGAAAACCGTTCATACTAAAAGCATAATCATTACCACCATCGTTGGCTTCACCTATTAACCCCGAAACATCATACCCGTTCCAGGTACCGGTAATGGTGCCCCACCCACGCAATGTATTCAATCCGGAGGAAAAGGTCCAGTTCATCATTTTCTGTATGTCGTAATTGGTTCCTTCCACAGCATTCATTCGGGCAGCAGTAGCTATTCCATAAGGAAGTTGTATTTCATAGGATGGGTTTGATGTCCATGTTAGAAGGAAGTCCAATGCCAGTTCAGCACCTTCAAGGTACTTTGGGTTATGGGTTTGCACATAGGCCTGGTACATGATCCATGAAATAGAGCCTGCAACTTCAGGTTCAGGGACACTGGAAGCATTGGGGGTCCCTGTCAGCAAATTAAACGCCCTGTAATTCAGCGAAGGAGGATTCCAGGGTTGCACGGTACCTCCCAGTTTCTTCAAAACTCCCAATTCCCTGTCGGCAATGGTGGCGAATTGAGTCGTAAAGTCAGCATCAACCGACGGATACAATGAATACAGCTGATAGAAAAAAACGTTGGGCATGATTTCGTACCACCAGTCGCTGCCGGTAGAAGTGAAATAATTATTCAGATAGACATTTTCTCCATTCTGTTTATTAAAGAAGTCTTTTACTTTCACCACCCAGTTGGTATTCAATTGCGTTGTTTTATCCACCCCAACCAAAGAAGCACCCACAACGGCAGGCAGGATATTGATGGCTTCCGCCACCCGTCCGTGATCGGTTTGCCCAATGTAGGTATCCATCCGGATTGTTTTAAGGGCAGGATAATTAATTCCGTTCGAAGTGCTAATGGTCGTAACCGGCAGATAAGTTCCTGTCCTGGATGTATCGAATACTAAATTATCGTAATTCAGCGCTACCTGTTTCCAGTCACGCATCACGTAGGGTGAAGGCATATTGGGCATAAGATCAATGCGGGGAATGGATAGTTGCTGGGCGTTTGCCAACAAAAACAATCCGACAAAAAGAGTTGAAAAGAGTATTCGTTTCATATTATAGTTTTAAATCCGGTTAGTAGACAACTTTTCCAACGTTCTAAGTGTTGGAATAGCTTTATTTAAAAGTTTATATTAAAATCGTTGCAAGTAATCAAGATTAAATAGTGAACAATTTATTGATTTAAAGTGATGGAATTCTTGTATTTATTTTATTCCCGACCCCCAAACCCCCAAAAGGGGCTTTAAGACGCAGTATTTAAAAAATCACAATCAGTAAATTAAATCTGATAATGCACTCTTAATCCCCTTTTGGGGATTTGGGGGTCAATCTTAAAAACAGTTCAGTAAATTTATTGAATTATTTACGATAGATTAAAAAATCATTTATCTTTAAATGACTCCCTCCCATTAGAATCTTAGCTCCCATAGGGATTTCAATGCTTTGTTCTTCTCCAAAGTTTAGAAAGACTGATATTTTATCCCCTTTATACGATCGTGTGAAACTGATGAGATCATTGTTTCTTACCAGTTTTTCATAGCTTCCGTATTGAAGTGTTTTTTCATTATTCCGGAGAGTCAGCAATGCCTTATAGGTATTCAGCATGGAATTTTCATGTAGCAACTCCTGGCTGACATTTACTTCCGGATAATTCTCATTCAGTTTAATCCAGGGCTTTCCTGTCGTAAATCCGGCATTCGTGCTACTATCCCATTGCATGGGGCTTTGTGATTTATCCCGGTTGTGATTATTCCCTTCAACGAGTGCTTCTTTGGTAGTCTTTCCGGCATCAATAGCCAGGGTATAAAAGGTTTTCCCCTGTATGTCTGCAATCTCCTCATAGGTATTGGCAGTAATATTTTTCATGCCGATTTCCTCACCGTAATAAATAAAGGGAACCCCTTTGGCAGTAAGGATCAGGGCAGCCAGTGCTTTTGCCCGGTCTGTATTCCCTCCGGCAAGGCGATCCATCAACCGTGGATTATCATGACTTCCGAAGAACAGTGTCGGGTAGCCGGGCATGTTTTTTTCCATGCTTTGCAATTCATTATAAAGTCGTTCTACTGAGAATGCGGGGATACTTCCGAAATTAAAATTGAATACCACATCCAGCAATTGTGGCGACTGGTATTGTTTCAGGAGTTCGATCCGGTCACTCCCAATTTCACCCACCGTAAAGCGGTCTTTGTATTCATTGACCGTTGACTTAATGGCAGCGATGGCAGATTTCACTCCTGGCTGATTGATATCATATACGTGCTGTTGTTTTCCGTCTTTCACCGTATTATCAGTTATCAGATCATCTGTATTGAGAAAATCGATCACATCAAAGCGGAAACCATCAATGCCTTTATCCAGCCAAAAACGGAGAACTTTTTGAACTTCCTTCACGACCACAGGGTTCGACCAGTTCAGATCGGCCATGCGGACATCAAATTTATGTAGGTAGTACTGGTTGGTCAGGGTGTCCAGCTTCCAGGCACCACCACCGAAAAAGGATTCCCAGTTATTGGGAGCATCTTTCCAGATATAATAATTGCGGTACGGGTTATCCTTAGATTTGCGGGATTCCCTGAACCATTTGCTATCGGTGGAAGTATGGTTGAGCACCATATCCATAATGACTTTGATGTCTCGTTTATGGGCTTCGTTCAGAAACTTGCTGAAATCATTCAGGGTTCCATAAACCGGGTCGATGTGATAATAGTCGGCGACATCATAGCCGTTATCCACCTTTGGAGATGTAAGAAAAGGGGTAAGCCAGATTCCTTTGATTCCCAATGACTGGAGGTAATCAAGGCGCGAAGTCATGCCTTTAAAGTCGCTGATGCCGTTGCCATCACTGTCCTGAAAAGAGGGCATGTAAATCTGGTAAAAGGTAATTTCTTTCCACCACGACTGTTCCGGTACTGTTTGTGCAGTAACCTGTAATGTCAGGAATAAGATTAAATAGTTGAGTGTGTGGCGGAACATAATGTAATGATGTGTTTATGTGATGATATGTTGATGTGTTGATGTGATGATGTGATGATATAATAATCATTCCTGATTAAAAAAATATTTCCATTTCAGGTAATATATAACGAGTAAAATCATCTGACAAGACAATTTGCAAAACATTAATCAGTCGGATATTCTATCTTTGATCTTTAATCTTGGTTCTTGGTTCTTTAATCTTTGATCTTGGTTCTTGGTTCTTGGTTCTAAATACTCAGTTCAGATTTAATAAACAAAGGGACCTGACTTACGAATAAGATCAAGTCCCTTTTAAAGATTAACGAAAACTAATGCTTATTTATTTTCGTCTTTATACAATTTGGCTACCTGACCATCTGTCAAAGCAACATTATAAACTTTGAGTTCGTCCATAGAGCCAATGAAATAATCCCATCCCTGAGGTTTGATTGGAGGTGTTACCCAATCCCATTTAGCTATTACTTCTGCATAGGTAGTACATGCACCTATCATCAAAGGCAATACTGTGGCGTAAGCTTTAATTGTTCCTGTAAGATTAGGTTTTACTTTATCAGTTCCAACAGCCCATACCATTGTACTCGCTCCATTAATATAAAAAGTCAATGTCCCGGTTGTCAGATTCATACTAACTACGAGTTGTGACCAGGTTCCGTTAACTGCACTACCTCCACCTTCGTTATCAGCATCAGTACCCCCTGCAGCAGTAGTTACAGTGAAAAATGGTTTGTTTGCGTCTTGAAGATTGAATTTCCATGAGTTCCAATAATTATACGACATAATGTAGTTTCCAGCTCTTGTCGAATCGGGTTTTACCCATACAGAAATCGACAATTGGGATCCTTGAAGGGAAGCAGCATTATAATCACTGACTTCTAAATGCGAACCTAAACCAAAGTGAATAGCTTTACCTACTTTACCGGTAACAAATGTTGGTATACCGGTATTCGTTCCAAAGACTTGTGAAGCTCCGGCAGTTAATTTAGCTGTCCAGCCTTTACCTTCAGTTGTAAACTGGTTAGAGGCTACAGCTTCATCAAAGGTCATCCCCATCAAAAGTGCAGATGCAGGGATTGCCCCATAAGCAGCAGCTAAAAACGTAGTTTTTGCTGCTCTTAAGTTAACTGCAAGGTTATCTACAGCTGTTTGAGTAATTGTAGTTACCAATGCAGCCGTTTTAGTATTTGTCAATACGGTTTGAAATGCTGTGATCGCTGCAGCAGGATAATCGGATGTAACGGTTGTGCCGGCTAACAGAAGAGCACAAGAGTCCACTGTAGCAGTAAGTTTTGTTTGGTCTGCGGCTTTCACCGGAGTGTCCGTTTTGGAGCAGCCGGTAATGACTGTTGCGAAAAGGGCAATGGACACACATGCAATAAATGCACTTTTAAAAAGAGTTGTTTTCATGATTTTTTGATTAATTGTTTATTATTAAATTGATAGTTAGTAATTTATTTTATTGTAATGCTTTGTTGGTATCTAGTTCGGATTGCGGAATTGGAAAATAGAAACGTGGGGCTTTCCATTTGAAATCAGTTCCCAATGCAGCTTCCGCGGTAGCCTGCCCCCAACGCATGAGGTCAAAGAAACGGTGGAATTCAAACCCAAGTTCCTTACGGCGTTCATTTTGAATCACAGTGCGCATAACGGACTGTGTGGTGGTTGTGGAATCACGGGAAAGATTTACCCGCAAACGCACTTTGTTTACTTCAAGGGCTGCATCAGCTACAGCGGTAGCACCTCCTATTTCATTCAATGCTTCGGCTTTCATAAGCAAAATATCAGCATAACGCATGGCATGATAAGGAACCGTAGTTTGACTTTTGGATACACCCACTTTGGTATCTTCGTCATATTTCTTTACCAGGTATCCGGTAGCTTCGGACCACGCTGAAGAGAAAGTGGTATTATTAAACCACGGTTTTCCTTCCCGCCCAATGGAAGCATCTAAACGAGGATCATCGGAACCATCAATCGCTTTCTGGGCAAATGCTTCTACATAATTCTGGGTTGGAGCATTGAAATAATATCCACCTTCGGTAGAAGGAGCAAACCATACATTTAAGCCATTTCCAATTGAAGATGCCGTGGTATTTGCATACCGGATTCCGAAGATCACTTCCGTACTGTCTTCAGCACCCGCTTTGAAAAGATTAGCGTAATTGTTCAGCAATTTATACTGGTGCAGGTTTTCTAATGCCTGAATGTTAGCAATACAGTCGGTATATTTTTGTTGATAAAGATCAGCTTTTGCCAACAAACCATATGCAGCACCCTGAGTTACCCTGCCTGCATCAGAGACAGGATACGTTACCGGCAAAACAGCAACAGCTTCCGTCAAATCCTTTTCTATCTGCGAATAAACAGCTGTAACTTCACTTAAGGGTACATTTATTGTAGCGGTGGTCAGTTGAGGTTCCAACTTTAAAGGTACTTTCCCAAAGATATTAACCAGATTAAAATAAGAATAAGCCCGTAAATACTTTGCTTCGCCGACTAACCGGTTCTTCAATGTGGCATCAATGCTCATAGGTGAAATATATTTGATGGCATTATTGGCGCGGGCAATCGTTTCATACGTTGCTTGCCAATAGGTACTCAACACACCGTTATCCGAAGTTGCCGTAAAATCATTAATGGAATTGATATCTGCCTGGTCACCGGCATTTCCTCCCTTGACTGCATCGTCAGAGGCAACATCCCCGAATATCCAGAGCGTATTGCCATACAACGAGTTATAGATTCCGGTAACCGCCATGGTAGCGGACTCTGCCGTTGTATAGTAATTGGCAGAAGTATAATCCCCTTTTAATTCAGCAGTCAAAAAATCTGAGCAGGAATAGAACAAACCAAGTACTGCTACAACGATTATATAAAATATTTTTTTCATGATTGTTTTCATTTTAATAATTGAAATTTGTAAGTTATTCAATTATGAATTTTTACATTCTAAATTATGAATCTATTAAAAGGTTATATTTAGGCCAAAAGTATAGGTAATGGCAGTCGGATATGTCCCCCAGTCAATTCCATTGGATCGATCACCTTCGGAGGCCGAATTGGTGCTGACAGTCATTTCAGGATCAAGACCCGAATACTTCGTAAATGTGAGCAGGTTTGTTGCAGCTACATAAGCACGGATAGACTGAATTTTTAACTTCTTCGTATTTGGAATGGTATATCCCAATTGCAGGTTCTTCAGGCGCAGGTATGAACCATCCTCCAAAAAGCGGGAAGAGGCTTTTACATTATTAGCCTTGGCTGCCCAGGAAGCCCGTGGCTGGGTGTTGGAAGTTCCTTCTCCGGTCCAGTGTTCCAGGTAATAGCGTTCTGTAACATTAAATCCACGGTAAAAACCTTCGATATCATAATTTACCTGGGAATAAATCTTTTGTCCAAAAGCTCCCTGAAAGAACAACAATACATCAAAGCCTTTGTAATTTCCCGACAGGTTAAGTCCTGCGGTGAAGGTCGGAATAGCACTGCCCATATACACGCGGTCTTTCGCATCAATCACATTGTCATTATTTTGATCTACATATTTCACATCACCGGGTTGTATGTTTTTCCCCTGATAAGCTGAGGTAAGGATATCTGCCTGATTCTGAAAAATACCGGCCGTCTGGTATAAATAGAACGAACCAATGGGATGACCAACATCCGTTTTAGTAGCATAAACTCCTGTATCAACCATTCCTCCATAATATGGAGCATCTAGTTTTACGACTTCATTGTGTAGAAAGCCTCCGTTCAACGCGATATTAAATCCTCCGTTTTTATACGTTTTCCGATAAAACAACTCCAGGTCGATACCTGTATTAAGCATACTTCCATTATTAATCCAGGGAGTAGAAGCATTTCCTACCGAGGGTGGCAATGGGGCTTTAACTAACATATCGTTGGTAATTTTATGGTAATAATCCAATGAACCTCCAAATGACCCTTTAAACATTTCCAGGTCTATACCGGCATTAAACTGATTACTGGTTTCCCATTTCAAATTGGTATTCCCTAGTGTTGTCTGAACATATCCGTTTGAAGCAGTGCCGCCAAATGTGTAGTAGTAGCTTGGTGAATATCGATCTAAATTAGCGTATAAAGCAATGTCCTGATTTCCAATAGAGCCGTAACCCGCACGGAATTTGAATTTACTTATATTGTTGAATTCTTTCATAAATTCTTCTGAATCGATATTCCAACCTGCCGAAGCAGAATAAAAGGTTCCCCATTGATTTTGTCCTACAAAGCGGGACGAACCATCCCGACGGACAATCCCGGACAAGTAATATTTCTGTTTATAATTGTAATTGACATTTGCAAAATAGGAAAGCAAACTGGAACCATCTTCACCCTGACTGGCTGTGGTTTTTCCAACCGCTCCTTTACCTATATACAGAAAATTCGGGTCGGTATTTGAAAATTGACTATCACTGGCCGATAAACTATATCCGGCATCTTTGATACCCTCAATACCAATCATACTGGTCAGATTGTTTTCACCAAATTTAATGCTGTGGTTTAAAGTACTGTTCACCGTCCAGTTTGAATTGGTTGCACTCGACACATTTAGACTGTTTGGGTCATTGATTCGATTCTGGGTACCCCATGTTTTGTTAAATTCCCTCAGCTCCTGATTGCTGTAATCAACTCCAAAAGTCGTTTTCCAAAAGATACTTTTGGGAAACTTGATTAGGACATTCCCTGTGGCAAGTAACGTTTTTATTTTTTTTGTTCTATCGGTATTGGCAGCCAAACCTTCCGGACTATATCCATCTCCGAAGAATGAGTTATATGCCGAATTCCCATAATACTCCGATGGTAAATCCACATATCCTCCCGTTGAATTATATACCGGGATAGCGGGACTTCTGTAAAGTGCATAACGAACGACACTACCACCTTCGCCGGCAGAGCCATCACCCGAACTTGAAACCAATCGGTTATTGGAAAGCCCGCCACTTACATTCAGTCCAATATGCAACCATTTTTTGACATCCGAATTTATATTTGAGCGCATGCTGAAACGGTCATAACCGGTATTTTTTACGATACCAACCTGATTATAATAGGATGCAGAAACAAGATATTGGGTATTGTCATTTCCTCCGCTAATGGATAATTCGTGCGATTGCAAGGCTGCTGTCTGAAATATTTCTTCCAGATGGTTTACATTTGGAAAATCTTTCACATAACTTCCTTCAATTAGCGGACGTTGAACTACCGAAGTCAGGTTGTCAGTGGTAGCTGCTTCATTATACATTTGAATGTATTGGGCAGTGGTAGCCATTTTGGTCAACTTACCATGTGTTTGAAATCCGATTTGAGTGTTGAATGTAATTTTTGCTTCACCCGATTTTCCTGTTTTAGTGGTAATCAGGATTACTCCATTGTTGGCACGTGAGCCATAAATGGCTGCCGATGAAGCATCTTTCAAAATAGTCATACTTTCAATTTCGTTCGGAGAAAGATTGTTCAGAGCACCTTCAACGGGTATCCCATCCACTATATACAAGGGGTCATTCCCTGAACTGATAGAACCTACCCCACGTATTCGTACAGAAATTGGAGATCCGGGTGCTCCTGTCTGAGCAGCAACTTCCACACCGGCTACACGACCTTGTAAGGCCTGCTGGGCTGAAGCGACCGGTATTTTAGTCAATTCCTCACTGTTTAGTTTGCTTACGGCACCTAAGACATCCCGCTTTTTCTGAACGGAATAACCAACCACAACGACTTCGTCCATTTGTTCGCTTTCAGATACGAGATTGATATTCAAAGTCTTTTGACCTTCTATTTTAATTTCTTGAGTTTTGTAACCGATATACGACACTTTCAACGTGCTGTTTACCGGCACTGAAACCGCAAAATTGCCATTTACATCAGAGACCGTACCGGTCGATGTACCGAGAATCATCACATTGACCCCAATGAGTTCTTCATTCGTCACAGCATCTTTTATAACGCCATTTATCTTAACCGGATCCTGAGCATGTAAACTGAAGCCGAGACTAATAAGAAAAATAAGGAAAAGAGTTTTTTTCATTTGGATAGATATTAAGAATATTATTTATATGAAAGGGTTATTCCGTTAGCAACCAACTTTTGGTCTACCTTTACTATTTTTATTCCGGCAGGCAATTCAACCAATATACAAGCCTGGTCTGCGGGTATTGTAACGGGTGTATCTACAGCAATTGCTTTAGCTACATATTTTTTAGACACGATATCGAAAACATCTACTTTTCCGGAAGGATGATAGGTCACGTTTTTTGAAACTGTATAGGGGTTATAATACAAATAAGCAGGATAAGTCGTATTGGCATAAAAATCCGTCTTATTGCAATTGAGACGTAAGATCATTTTTACATCCGTGGTATCCACAATTGCCCCCATAATTCCTATTGGAGAAGTACTGTATAAACTGAACATACTCTCTTTCGGATTTTTCGGGTTCCAGTTTGGACCATCTCCCAACGCTACGGGATGCACATCTTTCAATGAAGGTTTATTGTAGCAATCGGAATACCGCAGCCCTTCATAGCCCACGACCGAATGTGTAAAGTTTTTCATTTCAGGCAGCCATTGGTTTCCGTCAGGTATTTCATTCGGAAAGAACAACCGGGCTGAATTGACATTATTAAGCATCCATTTGCCTATGGCACGGGCAAAACGCGGATCGTATTTTACCATGGGAACCAATGGCCAGGCCATTTTCATACTGTTCATTAAAAAGGCATATCCACCTCCGTCCAGTATGCTTCCCTGCAAACCGCTCACATCATACTCGCCCCATTTGCCCACAATCACACCCCAGCCGTTGCGTCCTTTTGGACTTTTACATCCTTCAAAAACCCAGTTTATCATTTTTTCTATATCATAACCGGTTCCCTGTTCGGCGTTAAGCCTGGCAGCCGTATAAATTCCCATAGGAAGTAAGATCTCATAAAAGCGGCTTTCCTTTTGATTGTTCAGGGCAGCTATGGCTGATTTGGCATGAGCCAGATAACGTGGATTTTTGTACTTGTTGTAAGCGGCATACAGCACATAGCCATGACCGCCGGCGGCATCCTGTTGTAAGGGAATATTTGTAACCATTCCCTTCATTTTTCCATAATCAAAATAAGAATAATCATAATTCCCATTCAACACAGAATCGGCCTTGCAAAACTTCTCGGCAATGTTACGCTGGATATGATCCGCATTTTCGACGTTCGGAAATACATCGCAAACAGCATAGAATAATACATTCGGTAATACGTCATACCACCAGTCACGACCATATCCACCACCTTGCAGTGCTACTTCCGGACAGGTATTGTTCATCATAATGTTCCATCCGGTTCCCGAATTGTAGTAGTTCTGAATCATCTTCACGTAGTTGTAACCGTTTTGATGTGTCTTATCGATACCAATCAAACCGGCACCCAGAATTGCCGAAAGAGAATTCAGGCTTTCGTGGAATTCACCGTTATTGTGAGTTGATCCCTGACGGACATCATTAATAGCGGTATACAGGCCAAATGTAATCTGAGGTAAATTGCGCTGACTGTTGTCAAGCCAAATCATTTTACCGGCCGGCATATCGGGATTGAAATCAAAAACATAGGTATCATAATCCTTTGCCTTTTGTTTCCAGTCGATTATTTTATACGGTTTAGGGGCATTGGACATCAATTCTATCCGGGGAATGGCTGTCTGTACGACTGTCATTCCGTAATTATCATTCATCACGCAGGATGATAATATCCCGGCCAGGAGAATGAAGAATAGTATTGATTTATTAGTTTTCATATTTTTTTTGTTCCGCGTTCCGCGTTCCGTGTTATGTGTTCTATTCATTGATTAATTAAACTGATCCAGTCAATATTCCTATAATTCGTTTCGTTGTTTAAAAAAACATCTAAATTGGATTCTTCCTTTTGCAGACTGCTTCAAATATAATAAACACGGAACACGGAACATTTAAATCTTATGTTTTGTGTCAATCTCTTTGATAATATGTTTTGCCAGAGGCAGTGAAATTAGCTGTAATGCACCCACTATAATCAGGGCATATTTCAGTGCGAAAATTTCGGAAACAAAATAAGCCAGGGAGATAAATAAAATCATGCCCAATGCCCTGCCAAAGAATAAACCTACTTCATGACTTAAAATATAGGCATATTCATTGCGCTTTTCAATGGTTGAAACAGCATCAATTGTTTTCATCATTGTCGGGAAATAAGCCAGGTCATGCAGAGGTTGAAACAAGACTTTGCAGAGTACAAAAATAATCACTCCAATTGCCGAGAACATGATTCCGTTTACCAGTGTTCCTATAAAAAACACAACCAACCCGAATCCAAATATCTTCATCCGATGTTCAGGTTTAGCAATACGGCCCAGGACATATACAATGATAGCTGTAGCTCCTCCCCCAATTCCCTGTATTAAACCCAATGATCCTTCATTACCGACCAAACGCATGACCAGGATAGCCGGGGCAGTCACCAAAAAGCCCTGTACCATTCCTTTCAGGCTGGCCAAAGCCAGAAATTTCTGCCATAATACATGATACCTGAAATAAATGAATTTCTTTTGTACCGGGTTTGCAAAATCACCTTTCGACAAAACAATGCATGCACCGACAGCGATAAAGAACACGATTACTGTAATGATCTGGTAGCCGCTATTTATATTAACAGTATGGCCAAACAATACTTTTCCGTCGATCGTACCTAAAAAAGCACCCACCATCAATGGAATCACGATACTCCATAAAGAGAAAAAGAAAGATTCCAACCCGAAGAAATAATTACGGTTTTTGTCGTTTGTTGCTGTCAGGGCCAACAGATAACGGTTTGTCCAAAAGAATCCTGTAGAAGCACCAATAGCAAATCCTGCAATTCCTAACTGGACAATTCCAATGGAATGGACAAACATCATCACCATCAAAGCAATGGCTGAAAGAACAATTCCAAAACTGTACAACCAGTTTACCTTAAATATTTTCAATAATGCACCGTTGAGGATGGAGGTACTTACCACACCGATATACATGAACAACTGAAAAATTGCCACATACGAAGAGTTCCCGGTATTACGCATGATATAGGCCCCAATGAATATCTCAATGATGGGCAATATCATACCATACAGCATGTTGGTAATCAATAAAGTCCGAATGTTTTGGGGTTGTTCTTTAAAGAAGAGAAATTCACCTGCTAATTTATTCGACATTAGATTTTCTTTAAGGAGTTTAAAATTTCTGTTATTGAAAATTCAGCACTACAGATGACTTCATCGCTGGCTCCGTAGAATATCTTTATAATATCACCATGAACATAATGTCCGTTCGTGAAAACTACATTTCCAAAAAATCCTGTTTGTTCGTATTCAGCAATAGGTTCCATAATTGGTTCTATGCTCCGAGCAAGTACTTTTGACGGATCATTCAGATCGAGCAACAATGCTCCCAGGCAATAACGATGATCTTTGTTGGCACCATGATAGATTTCAAGCCAGCCTTCGGAAGTTTTAATGGGTGCACCACCGGCTCCAACACGTGCTTCATCCCAACTGCCTTCGCGGGTAATGGCTACACATTTATGATTTCCCCAATGCACCCTGTCGGGTGATTCGGCAAGCCAGATATAATTACCCCCTAATTCAGGACTGCTTGGACGATGTAATGCATAGTACATTCCATTAATCTTTTCTTCGAACAAAGCACAATCTTTATTATGAGGAGGGAAAATCATCCCTTTGTGGTCGAAATGTTGAAAGTCTTTTGTGGCAATGAGTCCCACACCGACAGCCATCGATGATACTTCCGTAAAGCTGAGGTAAAAACCATCTTCCATACTGGCTACCCGGCAATCTTCAATGCCGAATGCTTCCAGGTCACCCTGTCCGAAAATGGGTGGGTATGCCGGATCTTCATAGAAATGAATATCATCGTCACTGCACACTAAGCGCAGGTAAGAAAGAGTAGTCAGGTAGTTTTTCCCTTTATAGAGTATGACACGCGGATCGGTAGCATCAAGTTGCGGATCGTTTTTATCAAAAGTGAGGACTTCAATGGATCCCTTGGGAGTGTAAATTGGAAAGCTGATTTTATCGGCTATTTGAGTTGGCCGTTCGGCAACACGAAGTAGTAACCAGGTTTTATTATTCATCCTGAAAACACCCGGATTGAGCAGGCAGGTAATTTCCATTCCATGTATTCCGGCTTTCAGGTCACTGGGGCGCAACAGCGGATTATGTGTTGATCGTTTGGCTATATCCATAATAATTTTGATTTAAAATTGATTCGGCTACAAATATAGACCCTGCCGTACGCCGAAAGAGTATCTTTTTTTGACAAAAAGGTATTTGATTTGAGCATTTAACAAAAATGATACTCTTTTGATGAAAAAAGATACTATTTCTTGCGTAAATTTGAACCTTTCAACTCGAAAACTTGTATTATAAATGGTAAGAATAGTATCATACTGCATTTTTATAAAACTTCAATCATCCCGGCCGCATGCAATGAAGCACATACTTCGTGTACAACCCATATGGGAACTAAGTTCGATGCCGGTTATTTTTCACTTTCTGATCCTGGAAATATATGCTTTGGCAACAAAGTCCTGTAATATGCGAATCTACAGATCCGCAATAAAATAACACATCACTAAATATTCCGTCTATTACTCAACAAATCCCTGCTTACTTCATGAAAAATAACTTTCTTCTGTTTTCCCTTCTCGTTATGTTTTCGTTAAGTGCCAAAAACTACGATACTACAAACCTTACCAACAACGATGGACTTTCAAATAGTGCTATTAATATTATTAATCAGGATTCGGGGGGATTGCTTTGGTTTGGGACCTGGGATGGGCTGAATATCTTCAACGGGCGTGAATTTAAAGTGTACAAACCCGATCCCGGGAATGCTCAAAGCATCAGTAACAATATCATCCGGGACATTGTACAGGAACAGAAAAATATTCAATGGATAGCCACCGACCGTGGCATTAACCGGTTGGATACCCGGAAAAACACTTTTGAACGTTTCTTTACCGATACCGGCAACCAGACCATTTTCTCCGAAAACTCCTTCTTTATCGCACGGAACCATTTAAACCGTATTTTTGCAGCTGTCTACGACCAGGGAATTTACTTTTTCAATGCCAGAACCCATGTGTTTACCCGCCTCAATACGGTCAGAAATTTCAAGATCCGCAAAATATTTTTTGATGTAGATGACAACCTTTGGATCTACACCGAAGAGAAAATGCTGTATAAAATCGTTTTCAGGAAAGGAAAATCAGAATCCCCCGTTGTGGAGAACGTAATTCAGTTTCAACTTTTAAAGAATATAAAATCGGTTTTTTACCATTCAAACAATGAGATCTGGATGCAAACTAACGATGGTCAGGTGTTTTCCTATCGGATCTCGGAAGGTCTCCTGGCCGAATCTTCTACGGGATATAAAGATATCGGGACAATCCGCGCTATCGCCTTCATGGATACCTATCAATTGTGGGGGACTTCCAACGGCTTATATCTCTACGACCTGAAAACAAAAAACCTGGAAACGGAATTATCCAATGTTTCTGTATTATCTCTCTTTGCAGGGACACAGCAAATCATCTGGGTAGGCACCGACTCCCAGGGGATCATTCAACTTTCACCTTCCAGGGAGAAGTTTCATACCTATTCATCCGATAACATCCCATCTTTCGGGAGCAGCGCCGTCAGGACATTCTTTGAAGACAGCAACCGGACTCTTTGGGTCGGAACAAAAGGAAATGGAATTTATACCTTTAACCGGAAAGACGATAAACCGGAAACAAACTTCAAGCTCCATCTTACCACTGCCAACGGGTTGTTGAACAACTCGGTCTATACCATAGTGGAAGGACAGGAAAAGAATGAGTACTGGATTGGAACCGATGGGCAGGGTATCAATTACTACGATACCAGGGCTAAAAGGATATTTACGTTGGCTGTTACTGAAAGCATGCGGAAAATGATTAATTTATCCTCCGTGTATTCCATTCTTCCTACCGATAAAAATATCCTGTGGGTGGGTACCAGTGGTTACGGAATGTACAAACTGGAGATTGACCGGAGCACAAGCCCTTATTCCATTAAGAATTATGCACAATATATTTATAAAAATGACCACTCCGCTTCACTGAGTAACAACATTGTATATTCCATCATCCGGGACGATGATACGCATTTGTGGATTGCCACCCGCGGTGGAGGACTCAACCGCTTTAACCGGCTGACCGGACAGTTTCAAAACTTCAGGTACTCTTCCCGGGGAGATGATTTTATCAGCAGCGACGATATCCTTTGCCTGTATAAAGACACACGGGGTACATTATGGGCCGGCACGAGCATGGGCCTGAACAAGCTCCTCGGCTATGAAAAAGGAAGGCCTGTCTTTACACGTTTCACAGAGAAAGAAGGTATGCCAAATAATACCATCCACGGTATTCTGGAAGACAAGGAACATAACCTGTGGCTTAGTACAAACAAGGGAATGGCCGAATTGATTCAGGACAAGTCAGGTTCTCGTATTGTCACATATTACAAAAAAGACGGCCTGCAAAATAATGAATTTTCAGATGGCGCCTTTTACAACAGCCCGAATAGCCAACAGTTTTATTTTGGGGGAATCAGTGGGTTCAATGTCTTTAACCCGTTGGAAATTTCCCATAGCAATTATATGCCTTCGCTGGTGCTCGATGCTTTTTTTGTGGATAATATCGAATCAAATCTTTCCGATTATTCCCAACTAAAACAGAACCGGGAATTCCTTACCCTGTCATATAAAAATAAATCGTTCAGCTTTAAGTTCATTCCACTCGACTATCTCTCGGGTGCCAAGTGCGAGATATCCTATATGCTGGAAGGATATCAGAAAGAATGGATCCAATTGGGTACTTCCAACACCATCGTGTTTACCAATATCCCCGAAGGAAATTATGTATTGAAAGTACATTGCAGCAATGCCGATAAAATATGGAGCAAGCAGTATTTTGAACTTCCAATCCGGATGTTGCCACCGTGGTGGGCCTCACCGGTTGCTTATTTAATTTATACCTTGTTGTTCCTTATTTTGTTTACCATTGTCCGCCGGTTTATCAGGAATCAGCTGAATGCCAAAAACAATATTCTATTAAAGGATCTTGAAAAACATAAGATAGAAGAAATTCATCAGGCCAAGTTGCGGTTTTTCACCAATATCGCCCATGAATTTTCGAATTCCCTGACACTTATTTACGGACCCTGCGAACAATTACTACGGACTCATTCCTCGGATGATTTAACCCGTAAATATATCAACACCATTAAGTCGAACTCCGAACGAATGCAAACCCTGATACAACAGCTAATCGATTTTCGCAAAGCCGAGACAGGACACCTGAAGCTGGATATTGAAAAAGTAGACATTCCTGAACTAATTAAATTTGTTGTCGATAATTTCATGGAGATACTTGAGGAAAAGAAGATCCTGTTGACCTTTTCTTTTATACCCCCTGCCATTATCTGGCAAACCGATAGGGACAGCATTGAAAAAATAGTCTTTAACCTGATCTCAAATGCAGTAAAATACACTCCGGAGAACGAAACCATAAAAGTAACAGCAGAAATAAAAGAAAACAAGTTAATCATCCGGGTAACCAATACCGGAGTGGGTATTAAACAGGTTTATCAGCAAACCATATTCGACCGGTTCGAAGTATTGGAACGTTTCGAAATGCAACTTTCCAAAGGGATTGAAACACGTAACGGCATTGGACTTGCTCTTTGTAAAAACATTGTGGAGGTACTGGAAGGAACTATTGAAGTAGAAAGTGATGGTGAAACATTTACTTCATTTCTGGTCACCTTGCCTGAGCAGCTGATTGATGAAACATCGGTGCACAAAGAACATGAAACACCTGCAATAGTTGTCCCAATAGTAGAAATAAGTCAGGAAATTCAGGAAGAGAAAATACGTGTTTCAATACCGGATTCCCAGAAAGAAGGGCTGATACTGGTTATTGATGATGAAAGCGAGATCAGGGATCTGCTCAGTGACTTTCTAAGCGTACGGTATGAAGTCGCGCAGGCAGGCAACGGGATTGAAGCGCTGGAACTCATGCGAATCCGTATGCCGCTGCTGATTGTGTGCGATATTATTATGCCTGAGATGGACGGAGTTGAATTTATCAAGAAAATGAAAGAACAGGAACTGACCCGTCATATCCCCATCATATTATTATCGTCAAAGGGCTCAGTAGAAAACCAGATTGAAGGTCTTGAAACCGGTGCTGATGCATATTTGAGCAAACCGTTCCATCCACGTCACCTGGAAGCACAGGTCGAAAGCCTGCTTCATCGCAACAAGGCAATACTGGATTACAGTGAATCCACCTATGCCGCTTTGGAACAATATGAAGGAAAGCTGATACACAAAGAAGACAAAGAACTGATGTTGAACATTACCCGGATTATCCACCAGCAAATGGACAATGAATCCCTGACAATCGACTTTATTGCCGGGGAACTGTCGCTCAGCAAGATGAAACTCTACCGGAAAATCAAAGAACTGATCGGCCAGACCCCGACAGAATACATTCGTTCCATCCGGCTAAAGCAGGCAGAAAAACTCCTTAAAACAACCAACAAAACGGTCCAGGAAATTATGTACGTTTGCGGGTTCAACAACAAAGCCTACTTCTACCGCGAATTCTCCAAAAAATATCACCTGACACCGAAGGAGTACAGGAATCAGAAATAGGGTTAATTGAGTAATTGAGTGATTGGTTAATTGGTTGATTGGTTGATTGGTTGATTGGTTGACTGATCTTCCTGAGAAAACCGTTAACCCGTACGAAGCAACTTTAAGCGTTTTATTGACAACCTGTCGTACGTAACTCTATTTTCTCCGATCCCTACAGATATATACACAGTGAATTGTAAAAAGGACGTTCGGTTGATATCTCTTAGTAGCAATCAGTGAGGCAATCAGAAAGCTTGGTAAATATCCCGATAACTAATGGTACCCTGCTTCTGCAACCCTATTTTCTTATCAAAAGACATTCATATCCGATCCGACAGATACTGCCTATAACAATTGAACAACGATTGGATTTAACTATTATTTTTTGTCATCCCAGTTGTAAAGGTTTATTTTTGCAACATATTTAATTTTCAACTGTTTTATTGAAAAAACAGAAGCATTTATTGAGAAATCAGTTGAGAAATAAAATATTCTGGAATTGCGTCTTATAAATTACTCATTCTTAAATGTTTTGATCATGTATACCACCTATCATTTTTTATCTGCTCAGGAGTTATCGACCGAGATACTTGATGCCATTAAAGTAAAGTTCAAATCAAAACCAATAACCATTATTGTGAAAGAATATGAGGAAGATGAAATTGAACTTACAAATGAAATGAAATCCATCCTGGATCATCGTTTGAAAGAAGACGATGCAACTTATCTTACCTTAAACGAATCCATGGATCGCTTAAAAAATAAGTATGGGTTATAAAATCATAATTTCACCGCGGGCACAACAGGAGATTGAAAATGCCATTGATTATTATGCAATTCGTAGCTTACCTTACTCATATAAACTTAAATAGTTAACCTCCAGTCTTGATAATTGGCACTCACCAACAGGAAATTAAATTTTTTATTTAACGAATGAAATTTACAAAAATTAGATCAAAGGTATTAATAGTCTCATATTATGATGGATATATCAGGAAAATTGAAGGAATAATCAAATTTAGAATTAAGTTGTAACTTCAAGAATAATATCATTAATCCAATCTTTTCTAATTGTGAAATTTCTAAATGCAAGAAATGTATTCAATTTATTTTGAGAACCTCTGACAAATTTTCTAATTATTGGTTCAATTGCTTTGATTTGATCAGCTGGAGTTGAGCACAAACTAATTTCAGCAATTAAATCATCTTTAAGATCATTGATTATTTTACGTCTTTCATCATTTAGATAATCACGATCAATTTTACATTCTTTGATAGTATATTTGAATCGTTCATCATCTGACCAAATCTTCCCATCTTGAGTAAATTTAATATAACCTTCTGGATTAGTTACTTCTGGATTGACCATAAATGGTCTTTCTGATGCGTCATATATTGATGAAAGAGAATTTATATTATTCATATTAATATCATCATTCACAAATACAGCCCTTATTCCAAGAATCCTAAATTTATTAGCTTTATTCCTATTACATTTTGGACAAGCTATAATTAAATTATCCCAACTAAAAGCTAACCAATAGTAGGCATAACTATCACTACCTCGTTGTTTTTTAGGTCTGTAATGTTCTATATTTACTTGCTCTACTTTTTGTTCGCAGAATGCACATTTATGATGATAGATGTTGTTTAGCTTTTCCTTTACATCATCATGTTTATAACAATTGTCATATATTTTTTCTTTAAAATATGTTTCATTTTGTATTACATCTATCCTCGCCTCGTGAGTCGTAAGCGTATTAGATGGCACATTAGGTAATATAAAGTATTTATCAATTGCAGGCTTTAGAGATTCTGGAATATCATTCAAATCCTTATTTATCTTAATCATTGTCCTTCTGATTTAAGGATTTCATCAATAAGATTATCTATTTCTGTTTCTGAAATGAATTTTTTTCCATTAGATTTTTGAATATCCAATTTCTTTTCTAAAGCTTTATTTATTTTATAAAGCGCAAAAGTATCATCAGTATTTGATAAATCATTATTAGGATCCATTCTTGAATCGTCTAGTCCAAAAAGGGATGAAGTAACAAGTGTATTCATCATAAAATCATTCAAATCCTTTCTGTAATAGGGTTCACTTACTTTTGTGATTCCATCTTCACGATATACTCTGTAGATGATGGCATCATTAGAAGCTCCTTGAATGATAGCAGGACTATGTGTAGTGAAAAAAAATTGTATGTTAGGAAATATTTTTCTAAGCTTACCAACAATTTCTCTTTGCCATTTCAAATGTAAGTGCTGATCTATTTCGTCTACTAAGACAACTCCTTTTAATTTAAATAAGTCGTTATCTATTTCTACTACCTTACTCAAACGGTAAATTAAATCGCATACAAAAATAATAATGCTACGATACCCTTCTGACAATTGCTCTAAGGTCAGAGGATATCCTTTCTCACGAAAAATAACTCTAATACCTTCAATTTCGGGTGTTACATTCTTTTGGAGTAAATCAAAAAGTACAGATTTTAGAACACCTAGTGCAATGCTCGATTTATTATTTGGTTCGTTATCTTCATCCAATTTTAAATCTTTAATCCATTGTTCGGGACTTTTAAGTTTTAAATAATTATTGAATAGAGTCATGAATCCATATTTTTCATAATTTTCAGCATCATGAAGTGCTCTATGAGTTCCATATGCAAAAAACGAACTTAAAAATATAGCATTATGTACATTGTATTCATGTCCAAATTCATCAAAACCTGAAACATCACAATCATTTAAAATATCTATTGCTTTTCCAGTATCAGTTTTTTCAGTTTGATTTTTAATGTAATTACCATTAAAAGCTAAGTAGGCAGCCATTAGCAATAAAGATTTTCCATCTCCATTTTCTCCAAGAAAATATACTTCTTTACTATCTTCAAAATTTAGTTCAATTTGGTCCCTAATTGAATAAAATGAATTGATATTTAACCGTTTGATGTAATGTGCTTCGAATGATTCACCTTCAAGCCACATTCTAAACTGTTCTTTTGTAATACTAAGAGCTTTTTCAAATTTTCCTTCGAAACAAAATTCATAGAATTCATTATTAGAGAATTTTTCATTTGAGCATCTTGAAACTCTCTCCCAAAGCACTTCTTTGAATAATTTTCCTACGTTTGGATTATAATAAACAATTGAAAAGTCGTAAGGTACACTATCTTTCCTCCGGTAGAAAGGTTCAGTAGCTTCAGAAACTACCAACGCGCTTCTTATATTTGTTTGCGGTTTTGTAATTGGTTCTACAATATAGAACTTTCCTTTCATATCTCCGGTAGAGTATTTACTTGCAAAATCAGAGATGATTTCATTATGGGTAAATATTAAAGCAAGTAAAGCAAATATTTTCTTCTCATTTGGATATTTCTGAATCTCTAACCAATAGTTTGGTATTGGTTCTTTAAGTGACTTTATCCCAAGAAAAGAACGAAGGATAGGTTCATCTATTCCAGCTTCTTTATTTAGGTATTTCTGAATAGTCTCAACACTATAAATAACATCTAGAACCTGTACAATATCATATTTTGTCCAGGAAGTACGTAATCTGCTGAAATCTATCTTTATCTTCATATTACCTTCGTTTAAAGGATATTATTAATTCTTTTACCCCCATTTGATGTTCATCCGATCTTCCCATTTTACTATGGAGATAGTCTTTAGTATGTACATTAACTTCGTATTGAGTGCCAAAAACATCTTTTCCAATTGAAAGAATTTTATCTTGAGTGACCATGCCATTGTCACTATAGCTCAATAAAAGATGTGATTTTGTATTTTTAACACCTTTAAACATCAATGTGAATGCATCTTGCACTTCTGTACTTTTATCGAAGGGAGACTGATGTCTATCGTCTCGGTATCTTCCTTTATATTTTACAACTGGATAATCGTATTTTACAAGTGTCTCTATAGCATGATAGAATCTTGAATAATGCACATTACTATATGGAGGATCTGCATAAACAATAGAACCTTCATCTACAATTCTCAAACAATCTAAGTAATCCAAACTAGTTATTCTATGCTTTTTCTGAGGTTCTTCATCCAAAACATCAATCATCTCATTAAATTTTCTATCGAAAAGTGTCCAAATATCTTTTTTTCTATAAATAAGAATGTCATTCATATTTGATGTTGTTATGTCTCTGTATTGAGCAAAATGTCCAGTACTTTGAGTAGAATATGACATCGCAAAAATTAGAGAAGACATTATCATATAATATTCCAAAGAGTCAGAATACTCTTCAGCTATTGCTCTAATAGAGTCTATCCAAACGCACTGCTCAAATGACCAATATGTACCTGAATAATATTTTGTAAACAAGTTAAACCCAATATCAAAATGCTTTTTTATTAGCTCTCTTTGTTTTTCTTCAGCATTAAACAATTCATCGTACGAACTTGTATTTATATAATCAAACCTAAGATCAAGCCCTTTGTTATAAAATTCGTCAACTAAATAAATGACTTTATTATGAATTGTTTCAAGGTCAATTGGATTTAATCTATTTTTACAATTAGAAAAATATGTGTTTGCAAATATAGAAGAATATGTTTGAATATCATTGGAATGAATATTGAAATCATTCTTAAGAGCTCCTGAAATTACAGATGTTCCGGCAAATAAATCGCATAACCATTCCGATTTTATATTAAGTTCAGTTATTGAGGTATTGATGTAATCTAAAATTTCTCTCTTAGATCCCATATATTTAATGAAATGTGGTATTTTGTCTATATTTAGCATCTGTTTTTGTATATATTACAAAGATAGCAATTTAAAGTCATTCATTAGATTTGTATAAAACTAAAATTGGAAAATAATGACTTCAGATATTGCTCCCTTCCCTCTGGATATAATACTTTATAAGATGTACAAATGATCAGGTCTGTCGCTGGAATTTTCAATTCCAACCTTTTTATTCTTATGAATTGCAATCCGTTAAGCTCATTATATCAACCTTTTTATATCTTCCTGCAACAATACCCACCTGCACATTCAATACACGTACTATTTTGTAAACCTCCGCCCGGCTTCCAAACACAGCGTAAGTAAATAAATAAATAATTCTATTAGAAGCTAGAATTTTGGTGTCCTTTTATTGGGATTAAAAATAAGATCCCTTAAACCAGTACCATTTCTTGTTAATTTAACAAGTATATACATGCGGATTGTGAATTTAGAGATCCATTATATTGTGAATGTTAACCTCGCAAATATAGTGAATATTTTTAAATATTTGTATCTTTCTGATTTCAAATCCTTACAATACAGAAGGACAGGACAAACAGAAGTAAGTTAATTGGTTAATTGGGTGATTGGTTAAATATGATGTTGTGAAGGCTTTTCCAATTCTCTGAAAATCAAAAAAGCGTTCCATTTGACGTAATTTGCCCTGCCCCTGCCCCCTAAACATTAGTACACAAAAAAGGCTGTCTTAAAACAAGACAGCCTCTTTTTATAATTACTAAACCTGTTCAGGGCTTATTTACTTTTTCGCAATGTAAACTCAGCGTTTCCTTTAAAATCATCATACAGGGGTTGCAAAGGTGTAACAGTCCCGGCATTCGGAGTAGCTACCGTCATTGCAACGATCTTAATCCTTTTGTTATCGGGCAATGTCAGTGTTTTAGCTCCTGCAGGAATTGAAATTTCGTATTTGTACAGGTAACAGTACTGATATGCTTCATTTTTCGAAGGATATTCACTGTGGGTATGCGAGGCGAACCAGGCAATATTATCTGCTTTTAAATACGGTTTTTCCATTTCAACCACCGAGTTCTGATCACGACTTAAAATACGGTTGTAGAATTGTCCTACTTTACCGGTCCATCGTTGAATATGAAGGTTAGAAATCTGTCCATCAACTCTGAAATCTGCCTGCGTATCATCGTTGGCAGCTGCCAGCAAATAAAGTTTGGTATAACTTCCCTGAGGCAACTGAATCGTTTGACCTGTACAGTTCAGGGCATTATTTTCGCCATCTGATTTTTTAGACACCGAAAAATGGATATCTTCACTTTCAATCATGTCAGGAACTAATTCTGCCGGATAAGACTGTCCGTTGTTAAAATTTCCATCCCCCCTGTTAGCATCATTGCTAATCACATCCTCGTTGTAAGCAAGGTCAACTGAGACCTGTGACAACACAGCAGGAACAGCAACTGACGGATTAAGCTTCACGGCATAACTGCGAATGGTATAGTGGCTCAAATCGAATGTAAGCGAACCGTTGCTTACTTTAGCATCCCCGATTCTTTTTTCCTGTCCGTTCACTTCATACGCATCGGCAATATTGGAAGGAAAGGTTAGTTTAACCCCTTTCAGGTCTTTCCCTGAAAGTTCATTCACACGTACCAGGTAATAATCACCCTGTTCCATCTTTTTATAAGCCATCAAACCTGCCTGCGGATGACTGATCGTAAGCATTGAAAAGGATTTTCCCAATTCACCCGCGTGTTTCGGTGCTTCGAAGGCAATAAGTGGTTGATTGAAAAACTTAGCCTGCCACGGTGATTCTGCGTTGCTCCAGTTGCCTTTGTGTCCGTAAACGGCATATTTCACATCGTGAATGCCCCAGTCCTGAGTACTCTGATAGATGAATGATCCTCCAAAGCTCGTTGCATTCGGAGTATACAGCAAGGTAAGACGCAGGGTATTGTCGTTTGGTTTGTCCGAACCATACTTGCAATCTTCAAGAATAGAAACACCATATTTCCCCGATTTATCGGTCAGGTCAAACCATTCTTTTGAGGGCACTTCAAATTTCTTTTCACTGTTATTTCCCCGTGCAATAGTCCCAACGCCCAGGTTATACGTTGCGTTTTCATTCGATACTGCCAGTGGAAAAGAAGCTTTTAAACTTACTTCGCGTGACTGCCAGTCGATTTTATTGGTTACTTCCAATCGCTTTCCGGCATCACCGGCTGCCAGACTGAAGAGTTGTACAATTTCAGAATTCTGGCCTTTCCGTGTAACCTGCAGGGTAACGCGTACCGGTCCCTGTTCAACAACCGTTAAAACAGCTTCTTTATTCATTTGGTCGATAGGTGCTTTCTGACGGTCTTTCCAGTCCATGTTCCACGCGGGCCATTCATTGGGTTTTTCCTGTTGGAAATCAAGACCGGCGGGTTTTGCCAGGATTTCTTTTGAAGCTTTTTTGTCCCAGATACTTAAGATATCACCGTTTGAAGCGAACTTCACTTTGTAATAGTCATTATCGAGCGAATTGGATGTGGCAGATAATGCAGAAGCAACTGTACTGCCGGCAGCTTCACGCACGTCATAGACTGCCATTCCGGCCGAAGGAACCTGAGCCCTGAATATCACCGTCAGTTTCGTACCTTTCTTAGCAATAATCTGAGAAGGTGTTTCTTTACCATTCTGATCGAATACAGCTACCCCGGCAGGTAAAACAGGATATTCCAGTTCGGCGGTCACAACATCATCCCGGTTTTTTGCAACCGGATTGTATACCACGATCGCTTTACCACTGGTTTGTGTATTCAGTTTACCGCTTACTCCACTTACCCCGTTTTTCAATGCTTCAGCAAATCCGTTGGCGGCAATAAATTCATCATTCCAGGCATATTCATATGCTTTTGGAATACTGGTACCGGGTAATATGTCGTGGAACTGGCTTCCCAGAACCAGGTCCCATGCTTTGTTCAGTTTGGTTTGCGGATAGGAGTTTCCACTTACCCAGTTCCCCATCACCGAAGCCTGTTCAGCCGATTGAGCCAGTAGTTCGTTCTTGCGGTTCATCCGTTTCATAAATGCCTGGGAGGTCATAGAACCTGCACTGTGTTCGATCAGTAATAAATCGCCTGAAAAGACAGGCAGTTTTTTTCGGATAGCCGGTGTAATGTCTTTAAACATTTGATCCGAAGAGCTTAGCAACACCCGGAATTTAGCATCCGCATTTCCGAGGCTACCTACGGCATTCTTTACATCGTTTTCACGGGGAGCACCGCCACGGTCACCCACTCCATAGTAACGGAAGTCAAAAGCATATCCTGTTTTTTTCTGATCTTCATTGAGTCGGTTATTCCATTTTTCGCTGATGTCCAACCGTTTTTCCACTTGACCCGTATAACTTTCAGCATTTAATGCTGCAATAATACCTTTCCCATCGGGGCCATTCCAGACACCTACATTAAAGGGAACGCCTACTGCCGAACGCCAGGTAAGTTTCTGGGTCGAGAAACCCAGCAAGCCGCTGTAATTGAAAATAGTCGGCAGATTACATAAAAAGCCGAAACAATCGGGCAACATATAATCATAACTTTCTTTCCCGAATTCATTGCGGAAAAAATTGTTACCATACAGGATCTGACGGATCAGAGATTCGGAAGAAGAGATATTTACTTCCCCTTCATCCACTGATGATCCCGAAACGCGCCAGCGTCCCTGTTTTACATATTCTCCTACCTTCTTATATAATTCGGGATAGTATTCCTTCATCATCTCGTAACGACGTGATCCGGTGAAATTAAATACATAATCGGGATATTTCTCAAAAAGGTGGAAATTCTCCACCATGGTATTGAGTATATACTCATTGATGGTGGTGGGATAATCCCAGTTCCATTCGGTGTCGAGATGCGCATACCCAATGGTGTAGAGCAACCGGTCCTTTGAAATGTCATACGTTTCAGCTTTTGGTAATGCCTGCGCTTTCAGAATCTGAGGAGACATGGCCACCAGAAACATCATAAAAATTAGTTTCTTCATTTGTGTTTTTTAATTTAAGAATGATTGAATGGGTAATAATATGTTGAATTATTTTTTTATATCTATACTCTCTGAAAATTAATTTTACAGGCATACGTACTTAAACCGCCCAACTCAATTGCCTCCGGCTTTAGCCGAGGATTGAATATCTGAATTATGTAATTGGCTTTAGCCAAAATATAAATGTCTAATTTACAGAATTTAAAAAGATATTAATTTGGCTTAAACCATTTGTTATGATCACCTTTAATCTCCTCCAGCTAAAACTGGAGTCTATTGAAAAACCTGGCTATAGCTTGTCTCTTTGACCGCCCAATTCAATTGACTCCAGCTTTAGCTGGAGGATTGAATTTCTGAATTCTGTAATTGGTTTTAGCCAAAATATAAATAGCTTATTTGCTATATTTCAATCGCTAATAATTTGGCTAAAGCCAATTTTTATGATCACCTTTAATCTCCTCCAGTTAAAGCTGGAGTCTATTGAAAACCCTGGCTATAGCTTGTCTCTTTGACCGCCCAACTCAATTGACTCCGGCTTTTGCCGGAGGATTGAATATCTGAATTATGTAATTGGCTTTAGCCAAAATATAAATAGCTAATTTACAGAATTTCAAAAGATATTAATTTGGCTAAAGCCAATTTTTATGATCACCTTTAATCTCCTCCAGCTAAAGCTGGAGTCTATTGAAAAACCTGGCTAAGAAAAACCTGGCTAAAGAGACCTATAATTGATGACTTTCAAACTCATACTGATGAACACCCGATTTTACCTCGTAGCTCTTATCCGCAACTATCGTCGCCGAAGTGTTAGCCGGTACCGTTACGGTAAGCACAATCTGTCTACCTTTCCTTTTCCATTCCGATCGGATCAATCCACTCACCGAATGGTACTCCCCTTTCACCCAGTCAAGCTCCTTCACAAAATAAGGGCGAACGATAAAATGACCAAATCCCGGTGTCTCTGGATCTAAGTTAATCCCTGCCAGCGCATTGCTCATCCAGGCACTGATATCTCCCATAAATACGTGATTGATGGAAGCATCGTGAAATTCAGGCGACAAGGTCCATGTTTCGGCAAGTGTTGAATATCCTTTTTCTTTTACCCAATGTCCCCACGAAGGAGCTGTTTCCTTGGTCGCCATTTTGAAAGCATCTTCCACAAATCCGTATCTGGTAAGCATGGCCGGAACAGTTTTACTACCCAGCAATCCAAAATCGAGGAAATAATTTGTTTGTTTTACTGCCGATTGTAATTTACCGGCAACCAATTGAATTTTTTCCGGAGGAACAATACCTAAATAAAGGGCAAGGGCCTGTGCTGTCTGAGTCCCGTTGGCATATACCCCGGTCACGGGATTAAAGTATTTTGCATTAACCAACTCTTTTATCTTATCCGATTTCTGTTGATAAGGTGTGGCATCTTTCCCCAACAAGGCAGCAAAACGGGCCATCATGACGTAATCATAATAGTAATAGCAACTGGAAGTATAATCGTTGGGAGTAATGGCTTTATAATACACCCAATCGCCCAGTCCAAAAGTCAGAAGACCCTCCTTTTCCTTTTTCATTAAATAGTCCAGATAGATTTCACAGGTTTTGTACACCTTCGAAATGGCCTTCGTATCGTTGTAATAGTGATAGAGTGCATCCGGGATAATAAATAGTGCGGCATCCCACACAGGTCCGGGCCATTCCCCGTATCCCCATCCCGAGCTGGGTATTATACCCGATATTTCGCCTTTTTCATTTTGATTATCCACAAAGTCGTTCATCCATTTTTCATAAAACAGGATCCCATCAAAATTCTGCAATCCCAAATCTACCGCTACATGGGCATCGGCAGTCCATCCGTTCTTCTCCCGCTGAGGGCAGTCGGTAGGTATACTGTGAATGTTACTTTTGTAGGATTGAACACTGGCATTCCGGATTGTATTCAATAGCTCATTGGAACAACTGAATTCACCAACCGGTGTCAGGTCGGTATGCAGAAAAAGCCCGGTGAGATTGACCGTGGTCATTGCAATGGGCCGACTACTTTGAACTTCCGCATATTGAAATCCATGATAGCTGAATCCAGGAGTAAAGACTTCTTCTTTTCCACCGCCTTTCAGGATATAGGTATCGGTCTGAAAAATTTCTTTTGCATGTACCGGATGATAATACACATTGATATTTCCTTGTTCCAGACGTCCGTTTGCTTTCAATAATTCACCGTGTTTGATCGTAATTTTTGTCCCTGCTTCCCCTTTTACTTTCAACCGGCAAAGGCCAGCGAAATTTTCGCCCATATTGAATACATGGATCGAATCACCGAATGATTTTACAGAAAGGGGAGTGATCTCTTTGGTGATTTTTATAGCCGGCATTATTTGTGCCTGAAGTACCGGAGCCGGCGCCTTGGTAATGGTGGCAGGTTGCCAGGCTTTATCGTCAAACTGTGCATTCTTCCATCCTTCTTCTTCTAGGCGGGCATCATAAATATCCCCGCTGTAGATGCTGTTGTACAAATATGCTCCGGTATTTGTTTTCCAGCTCCGGTCTGTTGCTAACGTTTGAACCGTATTATCGGTAAATGTTATTTTGATTTCACAGATCAGTTGCGGACGATTCCTCCAGCGTGCTTTATTAAAATCCCAGACCGCTACAGACTGCTCGTTGTACCATCCGTTTCCCAATACGGCAGCCACGGCATTATCTCCTGATTTCACCAGCGAAGTTACATCATGAGTCACATACAAAACCCGTTTGTCAAAATGCGTATACCCCGGATCCAGGTAATTCTTCCCCACCCGTTTCCCGTTCAGGAACAATTCATAATAGCCCAGGCCGCAGATATAAGCCCGAGCCGATTTAATCTTTTTATCTACAGAAAATGTCTTACGGAAAAGAGGGGATTGTTCAAAGTCTTTATCGTGCATATCGGTAATCCATTGCGCCTTCCAGTCGGCAGGCATCAGTTTAGCCATTTCAAAAGAAGCCGTCAAAGAAGGCTTACTTTGAGTACTGGCATTATCCCACACGACCACATTCCAGTAATATTTAGAATCAGCAGATAATGGGTTCCCCTTGTATTCCGAATAGCTTCTATTATTTTTAATCTTACCGGAAGTCCAGACATCGGCAATCCCTTTTCGAAGGAGTTCTGACGTTGAGGATACTTTTATCTGATAGTACTCTTGTGTAAAATCCTTTAGTGATGTTTCGTAATTCCAGGTGAAACGGGGTTGCTGAGTATCCAGACCAAGCGGGTCAGAAAGGTACTCGCATCTCATGGTTGTAATGGTAAACCCGGCTTTTGTATTTTTAAATGAAGTTGTTGATAAAAATAAAATCACAAGCGTCAGATAGAAGGTTGTTTTTTTGATCATAAGATTATTTTTTAACCGGAAATTGTATTTTTCTTGTTTTAAAACTTGTTTTGTTTTATCATCCTGAGTTGAAAATCGGACAACCCACTAAATTGCGGGTGTTTTTACAACAGGTTTTAGATTCTGAATTGAATTACAAAGTAATGCAAAACCTCCGTAAATCAATTTGGATTATTCTAATAAGGTCTTATTTTGTCTATTTATGACCGACAAATGTGATTATTTTTCTATTCGCATTTAATACTACTTTACCAAAATTAAAACGAACCACAACTCCGACAAATCAGAATGTACCGTCCGCCAGGTCGGAATGTACCAAACACTCTTTGTATTACTTTACAAGTTAAAAATCTACTTTATTCACGGACATTGAAGATAATTAATATAATTAATCTGTGTAAATCAGCTAACAATCACTTTCTTAATTTCTTTCATTAAAATAATCTGTGGAAATCTGTGTAATCTGTGGACAAAATCTTTCTTAATTTCTTACATTAAAATAATCTGTGGTAATCTGTGTAATCTGTGGACAAAATCTTTCTTAATTTCTTTCATTAAAAAATAATCTGTGGTAATCTGTGAAATCTGTGGACAAACTCTTTCTTAATTTCTTTCATTAAAAAAAAATCTGTGGAAATCTGTGTAATCTGTGGACAAACTCTTTCTTAATTTCTTTCATTAAAAAATAATCTGTGGAAATCAGCCTCAACAGGACAACATGCGGATAATCATAAATTTAACAATCTACAATTACAAGAAAAAATCAACAGATACCCTTTTATCGTCCGGAAACAAGATTCAGAATATCTGTTGATTTATTTATTGAAAATTTGATATTACAGCTTTAAAGAGAACCCGCCCAACCTCCGTTGCGTTCCAGGTTAATCGTGATTTTAGTGGTGTTGTTCACCGTTTGTGTCTTCATCTTATAATCCATGGCCTGACGATCGGCATTTATCCCATCTTCAAATGAAGTCAGTGTGAAATCTTTCCCTGCAGGCAGAAAATCGAAACTGATGTCTATGGTTCTGCTTTTACTGTTTGTCAGTCCACCAAAATACCATTTGTCGCCTTTCCGTTTAGCCACGACGATGGCTTCTCCCACTTTTGCATACAACACTTTTGTCTCGTCCCAGGTTACCGGAACACTGGAGATAAATGCGGTACATTCCTTTTCACGGTAGTAAAGTGTCGGATTGTCCGCCAACATTTGCAATCCGCTTTCGAAGACCACAAACATAGCCAGTTGATTGACACGGGTACCCACTGCGGCTGCATTGGGCCGTTCCGAACGATAGACATCCGGTTGCATGTTAATCATTGCTCCCGGAGTGAAATCCATTGGACCGACGGCATTCCGGATAAAAGGAAGGTAGATACTGTTTTCGGGATTACAACGTCCACCCTGCTCCATGCCCAACACACCTTCCGAGGTTACGACATTGGGATAGGTACGGTATAACCCGGCCGGTTTGAATGCCCCGTGGAAATCAACAAACACTTTGTACTTTGCAGCCTCTTTGGCCACCCGCTCGTAGTAGTTGACCATCCATTGGTCACTGCGGTCCATAAAGTCGATTTTCACCCCTGCAATCCCTAATTCGCTGTATTTTTTAAACAACTCAAAGTTATTCTCAACAGTCAGCCACGATAGCCAGAGAATCAATTTCACATTCTTCCCGTTTCCGTATTTCACCAGTTCCTGGAGGTTGATATCGGCATTGGGCGTATACGGATCACGCGTTGTATTGGCCCACCCTTCGTCCATGATGATATACGGAATTCCGTATTTTGAAGCAAAGTCAATGTAATATTTATAGGTAGACATATTACAACCGGTTTTGAAATCCACTCCATACGGTGAGAAAGTGCCATTCCACCAGTCCCAGCTAACCTGACCCGGTTTAACCCAACTGATATCACCCAATACATTGGGCGTTGATAAGTTGTATACCATTTCATTCTCGATCAGTTGTTTGTCCTCCTTTGTAATAACAAACAAACGCCAGGGGTAAGACCGTGTGCCTTTGGTTTTGGCAATGTAATCAGCCTCCTTGAGTATTTTCACACTCCGGTCGCCATCATCCCCGAACTCCAACGGACATTTCGGGAAAGCCGATACCATTCCGTTTTTACCTGTGCTTTTCAAAAACAGACAGGGGTAGTCGGACAAATCGGCTTCTGATATAAGTATTTTGTATTGTTTATCGGTTTCAAGCAATACCGGCAAGGTCGTCATCTGATCCTCCACTTTGTAGTTGGAAGACTGGATGTGCGAATAGGGATTTTCGTATGCAGTTTTAAATGATTCCGTTAATGAGAGATGTGACAGATAGGTGTGTGGAAAATTTATTGCCAGTTCTTCATTTTTTACAATCGCTTCACCCTTTTTCCGTGTTATAAATCGATAGGCAATCCCATCATCAAATGCACGGAATTCTACAGAAAAATTGTTTTTAAAATCGAGTTGCAACACATTACAATTGTTTTTCACAAAGGTGTTCTTCAACGGTATTTCACGTTTTATTTTTTCATTGATGACCGAGCGCTTTTGACGGATTAGTTTCGGGTCGGCACCCAGTGATTCGTTTTGCAGGTCCAGTTGCAACAGGCAGTTTTGTAACAATTCATCCCGGCCATAACTGACAGAGTAATGAATCTGATTGGTGAGTTGTACACTGATCTTTAATTGCCCGTTGGGTGATTTTAACTCGGTAGAAGTGGTAGCAGATCCCCCGGTGTAAATTAACCCCAACGAAAAAAGCACTAACGCCCATCGATTTTTTAAAATTTGATTTTTCATGTAGTAATCTCTATAGTTTATTTGATTTTTTTTCAACAAAAACAACTGGCTCTATATTCATTCACGGATCTTTGTAATTTCAAATATTGAATGATCTGTTTTTAGTTTTCAATATGTTGATATTCAAATTGCTGAAAATTTTTAATTTTCAATTTTTAATTTTTAATTACTTTGCTCTGTTCCGACAGTATATGAGTTGAACGAAAGAACCCATCGAATAGTATTCTGATAAATCTTTCAGAATGTGTCGGAGTGTCCCTGAATTTTCAATATCTTGTATTGAATGTATGATGACTAAACCATTACCAGTCGCCAAAATTAAACTTATTAAATTAATAAAGAACTATTTTTATTTTATTGGTTTAAAATTCATTAAAGCGAAGCATAAATAAAACATTTACTATTTTTTCATTTACTATTTACTATTTTTCCCGTCTACCGTTTGTCACTTCCCTTTTTTGGTTCGTCAGCAGCAGATTAGGACTTTTAGAATAAAATAAACGTTTTTGTGTCTCGTTCCTCGACGACAAAAAGTTTACCAAATGCAGGTTTTTAAAATTAAGTTTGATGTAATAGTTTCGGATTATTCATGTTGACAGAATCCGAATATCATCAGGTACAGCCCACGGGATGTGTATGCCGGATCACTCAAAAGCTAATACAATTCAGGAGGGAAAACGTACTATATTAAATACATGTTATACAACATATATTAACAATAACTCTGTCTTTGAAATCAAATGGAGGGAGCTTAAATAAAAAAAAATATTATGCTGGAATGAAAAACCGTTTTTGTGTCTCGTTCCTCGACGACAAAAAGTTTATCGCATTTAACGCGGAACATTAAACATTTAACTGCATTTATTTTTTCCTTTCGTTGCAAATAAATATTTTTTCTATTCTATATTCGTCCACTAATTTCTTCGATGTATTTGAAATTCCGATATTTTTTGATGCATTAAAATTGATTTCATTTCTCCGGTCAATCTTTCTCCGTCCGTAAAATTCTCTTTACGTCTACGACCTGTGAAACGTGTAGTATCTGTTTTTTTGCCTACTTAATAATTTTGACACACTTTTTTGAATAGTCTCTACATCTTACCTCTTACTTCTTACCTCTTCATACTGCTCACTAACCATTTACTTATGGTTCACTACCCATTCGCATCCCCTTTTAGGGTAAAATTCACGTAACACTTACATAATACAACCATAACACATATCTATATATATATGTGTTAGGTTGTATTATCTATGTGTTATCTATGTATTGTTAGTAAAGGGGACTAAAACCGGTACCGAAGGGGTAGCAAAGGGGTTGCGTAGGTAAAAAAAATTTAATGGGATTGTATTTCTGAAAAATTACCTGAGGATATAGTATCTTGCAAAACGGGGAGGATCAAAAAAAGAGGAGTGTGAAAATTTATCCGCTCATTATTACACAAAAATAAAAAAATAGTTTCTAATTTCAAAAAAAACGACCAATATTTTCATCGGTGGATAACTTCTTCATTGATTAAAGAAATATGATTATCCGTAAAACTTCCTATTATTTAAAAAATAGATTTTAGTACTTCAGGAAAGTCTATATGTTCAATTACACCCTTTCTACCAAAAAGTCGGAATGTACCATCCGCCAGGTTGGAATATACCAATTGCTCCCTGTATCATTTTACAATTTAAAATCACCTTTATTCATGTACATTGAAGATAATCAATCTAAATTATCTGTGTAAATCAGTGAAATTTGTGGACAATCAATTGATTAATTTCTATCTTAAAAAATAATCAGTGTAAATCTGTGTAATCTGTGGACAATATCTTCTTAATCTCTTCATAATTTCTTTCATTAAAAATAATCTGTGTTAATCTGTGTAATCTGTGGACAATATCTTCTTAATTTCTTTCGTTAAAATTAATCTGTGGTAATCTGTGTATTCTGTGGACAACCTCTTCTTAATTTCTTTCATTTAAAATAATCTGTGGTAATCTGTGGACTATCTCTTTCTTAATTTCTTACATTAAAAATAATCTGTGGTAATAATTCCTACATTAATCTAATTCCCGACCCCAAAACCCCTAAAAGGGGGTTTAAGATACAGAATTTGAATAATCAACGGATTTTGAATCTTTATTTATAGATCATTTTACCGTTTGAACAATTTTCGCCCAGTAAACTAACGAAATAGGCACCTTTTTTGAGATTGCTTACATCTATTTTCATATTTTGAGTCTGGGCATGAATTGCATACGACTGAATGATTCTGCCGGACATATCAATGATATTTACCTTTTTATACTGCGTACTTCCAAATTGGATAGTTAACAATTTATCCGTTGGATTTGGATATATGTCAAAGTCAGCTTTCCCGGCATGATCATTAATACCGGAAACCAGTTCCTTTGCCGGTGAAATGACAAAGCAGGAACGATAGGCCGGCAACGTGAGTTTTATTCTCGTGATATCCTCACCGCCTTCGGTAATATAGGTATATTGCGGGGTTGTAATTGCTCCTGTACGGGGATCCATCATTTCGGGGGTTATTTTACCGCGTAACCGGACAAAGGTATTCATCACAGCACCGGTAGTATTGGCGAAATAATAGACAGACAGGGAATCCCTGACTTTATGAATATACCTCACTTTCGTGTCATTTTCGAACTTAACATCGTAGGTGGTTACAAGGCTGTCGAGTGCATTTCGCAGGGATTGAACTTTGGGCGTTTTCATATACAATGCGCTTCCACCGGCCGGATTATGTTTCAGATAGAGCGAATCGGTGGTTACCAGATTGGGTCCGTTGTTCAAATGGACTTCGAATTCATAGATGGAGGCACTTTCGGCTGTTATCGAATTAATTAACAAGCGGACTTTTGAGGCACTGACGGTGGCAAAGGAGTCTTTTTTGGAAGTGCCAAGGGTAGTACCTGTCACACAGGTAATCCACGAAGCATCGTTCCAGTATTGGATGTTGTAGGATGTCGTCCGGTTAAACGCCTCGGCAGTAACGGTTTTATTAAAGTTCAGGGTACGGCCAAAGTCAACTTCCACCCATTGTTTCCCAACCGATTTATCGGCGGCGTTCCAGCGGGTGGTGAATGATCCATCGGCTGCATTGACAGCATCATAACCTCCCCCGGCCCATTGACTGGAAGCAGAGATGCTCACCCCTTTACTAACCGATGGAAAAAGTTGCGCGATAATGGCCGTTACATCCGAATCGTGTCCGAATTCAGCTGATTTGGTCGGAAGAGTACCCGTGAAGATCACTTTCCCACCGTTATCGTACAATTGTTTAATTTTTTGAAGGTTACTCAACCGGATCGTCTTGTGTCCCGGTACGATAATGACTTTGTAATCTTCAAAATTGACAGCATTATTCAGTTTCATCGTGTTGCCTGCCAACGTACACCGTTCATCCAGGATATCCGGATGAATCCAGGTAAAGTCGCGGCAGATATCCGACGACAGCATCTCCCCCAGGTCGGAGTAATTGTCCTCGGGCATACTAACGCCACCCGCGTAGAAGCCCAGGAGACCATCCAGATAGTGACTGCCCTGCAGGGATACAATTGGATAGAGGACACCAATATCGGCAACATGGCGACCGGGGTTCTGCAGCATCACATTCAACCGGCCAAGAAAAGAAGTAAATTCAGGAAGACCGGCAGAATAAAGTGAATTTCGATAAGAGAGTTCGGGAAGGAAAGTTACATTCCCTGTATTGTACCACACGGCGTGAGGAATCAACATATTAATCCCTTTTGTATACTGTTCCATGGCCACTGAGTAAAGCTGATCAAAGCTTATGTTTCCCATATCACCGTATGTTTCGGACATGACCAACGGTTTATCCCAGTTATTCGCCGAAGAGCTGACCAGTTTGTAATACTTCTCGGCAGGCCGGTCGGCACCGCCACTTATTTTGTCGATTCCAGGAATATTCTGATACTTATAGCACTTCATAATATCGCCCGAAATACTGACCGGGTTTTTCGTATCTTCATTGTCCTGGTGCCCGGTGGCAGAAATTCCTCCGTGTGTATCACACCAATCCTGCGTTCTTTTCATGAAACCACTTGCATAGAGTTCGGTGCGGAAGCCGAAAAGGAAATTGCGGGCAGCCTGGGTCTGCGGACCGATATCATACCAAAGCGCCGGATAATACAGAGTCGGGCTAAAACCGTACATCGCCTGAAATTTCTCATTAAACTTCGGGGTCCAGATACGTCCTCCGGCACGGTACATGGTCGGTTCATCGTAGAATACGCCATCAATGGTATTTCCGAAATACTCTTTAAACCGGTCGTAATAGGCCTGATGTACCATACCAATGTACTTATCCGCGGCATCGGGATCAAGATAATCCAGGTTCGGATCACCATCTTTGACACAGACAAAGATCATAATCCGCCAGTTACCAGCCGGCACATTCCAGGTTACAGCACCTCCTGCAACACTGGTAGTAAGATCAACGCATTGTTTGGTCAGGGTATCCATTGCAACAACACTCATGAGTGTACCTGCCGGGATTTGCCGGGAATAGGCTTTTGGACCGGTGATGAGTTGTTCAATCTTGTCCAACCGCTTAATAGTAGCTTCCGGATACTTGTTCATAAAGCGGGGAATGCCATCGCCGTTACTGGCACCTGCACTTCCGCTTGGAAAGCCATATTCATCGTAGATACGAAGTTTCATGCCCAACTCTTTTGCTTTTTTCAACGCAACACCATAGAGGGTAAAGTAACTTTCTTCGAGGTATTTTGGGTAAAAACTGGCACCAAATGGCAGAATACCAAACCCTCCATATCCGGAATTATCGTGGCACTTTTGCATCTCATCGAGAATACCTGCACTGGTCACAGTGGTATTATTCCAGAACCAGAGGGGACGGGGTTTATACTCAAGCGGAGGGGTTGCAAAATTACTGTATAGGGTATCCAGGTTCACCGGAGTTGAAATGTCCGTTGTTCTGATCAGGCCCTGAGTCGATTTCAATACGGAATGTTTAGTTTTAATCCGCGAATTTTGAGACAGGGCAGCGGCAGGAATGAACTCAAAAAACAGGGAGCATAGTAAAACTAAAAGCGCCGATTTAACTGATGTTTTTTTTAGTGACATAATGGATGTGGATTTTTTCTTGAGTTTTCTAGAATGTATGACTACTAGTTTTCGATTTATGTGTTTTACAACTTTTAAATTGCTTAAATTTAAATCAGATAGCCAGATTAAAAATCTGACTATCTGAAAAATAAAAACCGGATTGATTAAAATCAAAAAAACCTCTTTGGAATTAACTTATTTAGTTCCCGTAAAAGCGGAAGGGACATTCAACCCGAAAGAGTATGTTCCCGAAGTAAGTTCGTAAACAGCTTTCCCGTTTTCTTTTTTAATGAACTTAACGCCATTCGCTTTTTGTGCCTTTACATTCCCTTCATAAACCACATCGGTTTTAGCTGCGAGTGGTAAATACAGGGTGGCAGTTGTATTAGCCGGAACAGTAGCTGAATAGGCCAGATTACCATCAGGTCTCATGATCCACGCACTTTTTATGTCGCCATAATACGAATTGTATTTTGCGTCTGCCGATGTTATACGATCCTGACCTTGCGGCAGAGTTGCCCTGGTATCGGGCATCGGCTGCAATATAAAATGTTTAAAACCGGGAGTCTTTTCATCCGTTTCAATACCGCACATAAAACGGAACATCCATTCGGATACGGCTCCATAGGAATAGTGATTGAATGAATTCATGGAATCATCCTTAAATCCTTTTTCAATGGTATAGGAGTCCCAACGTTCCCAAATGGTGGTAGCACCCTGATCAATGCTGTATAACCACGAAGGATTCCCCCGTTGCAACAAAAGATTATAGGCTGTATTGGTTGCTCCAAACTGACTCAATGTCTGGTTTAGGGTACCGGTTCCGATAAATCCTGTACTTAGTTTATCTCCGTTTTTAGCGATTTTTTGAGTGAGAAAAGTTACCCCTGTGTTTATGGCATCTTCATTGGGGAATAAACCCAGCTTCAGGGCCAGCAAATAAGCCGTTTGCGTAGATTCTTTCAGGCTGCCATTCAGGTTAACATATCTGGTCTGAAATTCTTTTTTGATGTTATTATATAACGTCAGATAGTTAGCACTCTTAATATCATACACATCCCCTTTAACATGGCTGATGGCTTTCGACATTTTCGACATTAACTGAGCTGCATAGGCGTAATAGACCACACTAACATACCGTTTGTCCATTGGTTCATAGGCTACCCAATCGCCATAGTCGGTACCGGCACCATTATACAGAAAGCCTTCTCCGGTTTGTGCGGCTAAAAAGCCCATGTATTTTTCCATGGATTCAAAGTTTTCGGTAATGATTCCGGCATCGTCATACATAAGATACACATTCCACGGAACAATGATACCGGCTTCGGCCCATGCACCCTGACCGTATCCAACCCATGAGAAAGGAGATACACTTGGATAGGCGCCATCTTCGCGTTGACTGTCTCTCACATCACCCATCCATTTATGGAAGAACGAAGCTACATCGGCATTATAAGCCGCTGCTCTACAGAATATCTGAGTATCACCCATCCAACCTAGGCGTTCATCACGTTGAGGGCAATCGGTGGGGATACTTAAAAAGTTACTCCGTTGTCCCCACATGATGTTACTGTACAATTTATTTATGATCGCACTGCTTGAGGTAAAGGATGAACCTTCTTCATTCACCGTACCGACCACTTCAGCTGTCAGAGAGAGAATATCCACATCCCGGGAAGCAGTCACCTCACAATACCTGAAACCAAAGAATGTCAAATTTGGATGGAATGTCTCACCACTTTCTGCTCCCTTGAAAGTATAGTTCAACGTAGCTTTTGCACCACGAAGATTATTAGTATACAGACTGCTTGCCGGTCCGTCGTTTCCACGGGATAATGCACCGTTATCGTTTAGCATTTCACCGAAACGAAATTTCATGTTGGTACCGGCTGCCGATTTTGCAGTAAATTTAACCCAACCGGCCATATTCTGACCCAGATCATAAATCACGGTCTGACCTGCCTTGAGTTGCACCAATCCGTCTCCGTTTATAGTACCGGTAGTATTGATTTCACCATAAGTCTGCCCATTGCTTTTGCTGCCCTGGTAAATGGTAATTTTGACAGGTTTTCTGGTAAGTTCCGGACGAACCTGAACTGTTGTACCTACAAAAGCTTTTAGTTTGCCTTTATAATCAGTATATTCTACTGTCTGAAACCATTTCGAATCATCATATCCGGCAGTATTCCAGGCACTTTCTTTTCGGGCATCATAGTTTTCACCGCCATAGATATCTGCCATCCGAACGGGACCAGATGTTGAACTTAACCACGTAGGATCGGTAACAATCACTTTTGAGCTTCCATCGGTGTAGGTAATCACCATTTTAGCAATGAATCCCAGGTCGCGATCGCCATATTCACCGTGCGAAATGGGTCCTTTCCACCAACCGGATGCAACATATGCACCTACAGCATTATCACCCGTCTGAAGCAGACCGGTCACATCATAGGATGTATATTGTACCGTCTTTTTATAATCCGTCCAACCCGGTTTAAATTCATCATAAATGACAGTTCCGTTATCGGCAGCTTTCCCAACTCTTTTTCCATTAATAAACAAATCATAGATTCCCAGAGCCGAACTATAGATCTTTGCAGATTGAATTTCTTTATTCGGATTAAATTTCTTACGGAACATTGGCGAAGCTACTGAGGCTCCCTGAAAAATACGATCATCATTTCCTTTCGCGATCATTTCCAATTTATTGTTGCCTGCTACCCGGATGATATTAGCACCTTCGAATTGATTTGAATTCTGTTCGAAATTCTCAGAGAATGTGACAACAGGTTCGGAGACTCCGGTAGTTGCATTGGGTACATAGCTTGTTAAAACAATATTGTCGTAAACTGATGACTCACTACCACCACTTGTTTCGGCTTTTCCCGAACGGAAGCCCACGTTGCCCATACCATAGTTTCCTCCGCGCGGATTTACCCGGTTGGCATCCACCAAAATATTATTGATAAAAGTGGAGGCCTTATTGCCTTTTACTTCGATCCGAAGGGCATAGGTTACTCCCTTTTGTATTTTAATCAGCGAAGAGATATCCTTGTTTTCATGACAGATTGCTCCTCCGTTCACCCACGAATGTGGACGCAACAGGGTTTTTCCTCTTTCAATATTAATCTGCCACATAAAGAAATTATTCGCATCTTTCCCTCCAAAGCATGGTCCGGCTGCAAAATCATTGATTTGAAAATCCAGGTTGATGGTATAGTCTGTTACGACAGGTGCATCCACTCTATTGGCAGTCTCTCCGGGTTTGAGGGTGGTTGCTTTGATCCATTTTGCGTCTCCCCAACCCGAATCCAACAACCCGGTTTCAAAGAAGGCAGGTTCGGTAGAAGTAATCATGTCTTTATTATTATCCCATACTTTCACGTGCCAGTAGTAGCGGGTAGAAGGTGCAAGGGCATTGCCGGCATAGATATTATTGATTGACAGATCCGATTTAATTTTCCCAGATTCCCAGAATACCTTAGCTCCTGCTTTGTCGGTTGATACTATGATTTCGAAAGCAGATTGTTTAGTGCCCCGGGTGCTACTATTCAATTCCCAACTAAATCGTGGAGACTTGACATCAATACCGGTTGGATTTTGTAGATATTCAGTCCTGAGCCGCTTTACTCCGGTTGAAGTTTGAGCAAAAAGACTGAAAGAAAAAGTCAGGAGAATTCCTAACATCAGAAATTGTTTTCTCATTATAAAAAATTTTAATAAAATGGTAATTGTTGAATTCTTTTAAAACCCTGTATTTATATTCTTTTTATTTAAGCAGTCCGAAGATTATAATATTTCAGTAATATCAAGTTAAGAGTTCCCGGGAATTACAGAATCAAACCGGTCGTGAACTGAATATATCCTTTTAATTTTTTACAAATTTACTCACATTATTTCCATTCCGGATAAAATAGACTCCTGAACTTAAACCTTCAACATTAACGGAGGTTCCAAAGCCCGATTGCATATGCTTTCCGACCAGATTAGAAATTAAATATCCACCGGGTTCGGGTAATTCCAACGTTAAATTTTTGCTTGCCGGATTGGGATAGAACCTGACTTTCTGACCGGCATCTGAAACAGAGGGAATACTTGTTTGATCCGTTAAACTGAATTTGACCCGGTTTATATTAAAATCACCCCCATCACAACATACTTTGAGAGTTTGGTTGATCGCATTCAAATAGATCCCTGTTTTTGTAATGGTCGTCCAGGCTTGCCATCCTTCTGTGGATGGGACCGTCATTGTCCCTGTGATGTCATGGCCATCGCATTCAATATGCACACTTGAATTTCCGGCAGGCAGGCGGGCAACCCTTAGCTCCAACGTATAAGTCCCCGGCATAGGAATAAACACACTGTATTTCAGCCATTCTCCGGGAGCAACAGTACAGACATTATACCCACCACCGATATCAGTGGTGGGTTGAATATCGGCATCATCATTCCGGTAGACAGCTCCGGCATTCCCGGTTGTCGTATCATGATACCCTACTCCTTCCCCACCGGCATCGTAGTTTTCAGCCTCTATGATTCCCGGTATGTTCCATCGATTACCGCCATAAGGTTCCTGTGAAACAGGACTTCCAAACACGGCAAATTCCCAGAGAGAGTATCCATACTCCGGATGATATTTTGTTGTTCCGTACATACGGATATACCTGCCTACCCCTGATAATCCGGTTAAGTCGTCAGTATCTCCATTTCCGGAAGTAGTGCTGTAGATGGTTGTCCAGGTCACCGCATCATCGGAAACCTGAATCTGATAGGCAGAGGCAAAAGCAGCTTCCCACGATAATCTGACTTCAGTAATCCGGTAGGTTTGTTGTAAATCAATCGATATCCATTCGGGGGTGGTTTTACCGGTTGCACTGGACCATCGGGTACTGAAAACACCATCGACTGCATTTGAACCCGGAACTTCGGGCTTTTCTGTTGAAGAAACTAATACCGGTTTATTTAGGGCAAGGTTAGCGATTACCGTTGGAATAGTATCTGCAATGATCGTTGGAACCGGTGTTGAATTCAACAAGGTAACGATACCGGTTAATCTAATATCATCAGAGGCACTCCCTAGATTGATGGAATACTCCCCTTGTTCGGCATACCATCCAAAACCTTTCCACCAGCTTGAGAAAGAACGGGGGGCTAGTTTGAACATGATAGTCTTAGTTTCATTCGGCAGTAAAGAAACCTTATTAAACCCTTTTAATTCTTCGACAGGCAAATCCAGCGCCGACTCCGACTCTTTCACATACAACTGAACAATTTCTTTCCCGGGTAAAGTTCCTGTATTTTTTATATCGGCGGTTACAGTGATCGTATCAGTGACATCAAATGAAGAAGTACTTATTTGTAAATTGCTATATTGAAAGGTAGAATAAGACAACCCATGTCCGAATGCAAATTCAGGAGTTACTTTGTTTTTCTCATACCCACGGTAACCGACGTAAACACCCTCGGTATAATTCGTATTATAAGCATTTCTGGTTGAAAAGGAAGGTTGGTCTTTATCTCTCTTTGGCCAACTGATCGTTAGTTTTCCGGAAGGATTGGTATTCCCGAATAAAATGCCTGCCAGTGCATTTCCGCCTTCCATTCCCGGATAGGCAGCATAAACAACGGCATCGACATTATCCACCCAATCCCTGATTTCTTCCGGTCCTCCAATGACAACAACGATCACTTTTTTACCGACAGCTGCAATCGCATTTATCAAGGCAGTTTCATCTTTCGGGAAATCCAGGTTCGTCCTGTCACTTCCTTCGGTGTCCCCTCCGGTATAAGGTTCGGCATGCTGAAATCCGGTGACGATGATCGTTGCATCCGTTGTTTGGGCGACAGCAACTGCACCGCTTTGTGTTGTCTGGTAATTCAGGGTTAAACCACCCAGTTTTTGTAACCCTTCCAATGGGTTTATTTCATACGGGACGGGTGTTCCGCTACTTCCTCCGCCGGCACAATGCTCGGCAGTCACATTTCTTCCCGTAATACAAATAGATTTGATACTATTTTTGTCTAATGGTAAAAGGCTTCCCTTATTTTTCAACAATACAATTCCCTCTTCGGCTACCTGACGTGTTAAAGTCTGATGAGCAAGCGTGTTTTTTGATCCTGCAGGAGATGCCGGACCCCATCCCGATACACCACTCCAATAGGAGACCCGTAATATTCTTCGAACCATATCATCAAGGACCGATAGTTTCAGGGCTCCTGCAGTGACTGACCCGGCTAAATTGCCATAAACGGTTGCATTCGGCATGGAGACATCCACTCCTCCCGTGGCTGCCGACTCGGTGGTATGTCCCATGATACCGCTCCAGTCAGTCAGGACAAGACCTTTAAACCCATATTCGTCTTTTAAAATATTCCGTAAAACGGGAGCACCGGCACACTCTACCCCGTTGAGTAAATTACAACCGGTCATTACCCCCCAGGCTCCACCTTCTTTTATTGCCGTTTCGTAGCCAGGCAGGTATATTTCCCGCATGGTACGCTCATTCATGTTTGAACTTGCCCCTTCCCGGTTATTTTCCTGGTTATTGGCAATGAAGTGCTTAATGGTGGTTGCTACTCCCTGACTCTGTACACCCTGAACATACTTTGAAGCTAATTTTCCATTCAAAAAAGGGTCTTCGGTGAAATACTCAAAAGTACGCCCACTCACCAGATCACGTATATTATTCATTCCCGGACCTAAGAGCATGTCTCCACCCCCGGCATTGGTTTCTTCACCTAAAACAACCCCGATACTGAACAGGAGATTCTCATTCCATGTTTGTGCCATAATCATCCCTGAGCCAAAGCCTGTAGAAGGGGTCGTTCTTTTTGCACCCAACGGCCCGTCACACATTCGAAGTGCACCGATTCCCAATCGGGCACAACTTCCTCCATCCATACTACCATTTCCAAAACACATTTTTTGTTTCTCATCCAGCGTCATCTGATTGATTTTGTTTTGAATCTCTGTTTCCGGATCTGTTGCAGAGACGATAAACGGGAATACAATTAGTGCCGTTACCTGGAGAATCACCTGCAATAAAAATCTGTTTTGTCTCATATCAATTTTTTCAAAACTGTTGTTGGGCTTTTCTGTATCGTTTGTAGCCTAAGTGCAAATTAAAAATTTGGATCTTCTTTATGTTGTCGTGATTGTAAAGTATTTAAAATCCGGTCCTATTTAACCTGAATTTAGTAGAAATCTGATTGATGACACTCAAAGTTGAATGTCATTGGGGTTCCAACGCGTTGAAACTCCTTGAATGGTTCGCGATAATTTAAATGGAGATGATGGAGATGACGGTTATCAGACTTCGTGACAAACAGATTGACCGGGACACTCAGTGTATTTTGGACGATAATCCTGTCAGGCGATAAGGTGAGTCCCAACGTTAAAGGATAATTCGTTACAGATCCATCGGAATTAGCATAGCAACTTTCTTTCCCCCACTTAGGGATGATTGTTTTGGATATATTAATCCATGGTTTTCTATAGTTTTGTGATGGTTTAATAGTATGTCTACTTTTTCGATTCAATCTTTTCAGATAAAAAAACACAAGGAATATTCTATCGCTGCTTTCAGTATAGACGGATAGCCGGCAAAAGAGAGTAATAGAATACAAAAATATCTGAATGTAAAGGTTATTTGACTGAATAAATTGATCTAATATATTTAAAAAATGACATTTCAATGATTTAATAAACCTGAATTGTATCCAGGAACAACCTTATTAAAAAAAATCACTTACTAGGACAACTGAATTGTAAAATATAAAACATATATTCAACAACTCAGAATGCCGCTAGTTAGTGATCTTTTGACTGAGATAAATCTAAATCTATCCCGTTTCAATCAACATCAATTCAATCTTTAATAAATTTAGTCACCTGACTGTCTACATTTATAAAGTATACTCCGGATTTAAAATTAGAAACATCGACTGTTTTTCCTTTACCCGCTTTCATTTTTTTACCGGAGAGATCAGAAATCAAATAATCAGATATTTCAGAAGAAATATTTAATATGCTGTGAACCGGATTGGGGGAAATCAAAAAACGTTTTCCTGTTTCAACGGCTTTAGTACCTGTCACTGTTACAGGGACATTCAACCCAAAGGAATAGGTTCCCGATTTAAGTTCGTATACAGCTTTTCCGTTCTCTTTTTTAACAAATGTAACACCTTCGGCAGTTTCTGCCAGAACGTCTCCTTCAAAAACGACATCGGCATCTGCGGCAAGCGGTAAATAAAGGGTTGCTGTTGTATTGGCAGGGACAGTAGCTGTATAAGCCAGATTACCATCTGCTCTCATGAGCCATGCACTTTTTATATCTCCATAATAGGAATTGTATTTTGCATCCGCTGATGTAATACGATCCTGACCCTGTGGCAAAGTCACCCGGGTATCCGGTGTTGGTTGCAATACAAAGTGTTTGAATCCGGGAGTCGCTTCATCCGTTTCAATACCACCCACAAAACGGTACATCCATTCTGAGACAGCACCATACGAATAGTGATTGAATGAATTCATGCTTACATCCTGAAAACCTTTTTCAAGGGTGTATGAATCCCAGCGTTCCCAAATGGTGGTAGCCCCCTGGTCAATACTGTACATCCACGAAGGATTTCCCCGTTGAAGCAATAGATTATACGCTGTATTTGAAGCTCCAAACTGACTCAGCGTCTGGTTTAATGTCCCGGTACCAATAAATCCGGTACTCAGCTTGTTACCATTACTGGCAATTTTCTGAGTCACATAGGTCACTCCATTTGTTTTTGCCAGCTCAGTAGGGAATAAATCAAGCTTTAATGCCAGTAAATAGGCTGTCTGCGAAATTAGTTTCAACGTTCCGGTGGTGTTCACATATCTTTTTTGAAACTCTGCTTTTATATTTGTATACAAAGTTGAATATTTTGTGCTCTTTACATCATAGGCATCACCCGGAGTCAGACTTAATGCTTTGGACATTTTCGACATCAGTTGCGCTGCATAGGCGTAGTAAACAACGCTTACATATCTGCTGTCAGTAGCCTCATACGCTACCCAGTCACCAAAATCAGTTCCGGCTCCATTGTACAAATAACCGCTACCCGACTGTGCAGCTAAAAAAGTCATGTATTTTTCCATAGATACATAGTTTTCAGCAATTATTCCGGCATCGTCATACATCAAATACACGTTCCAGGGAACAATGATACCGGCTTCCGCCCAGGCACCCTGACCAAAACCACCCCAGATAATAGGTGCTGTACTAGGAAATGCACCATCACTCCGTTGACTGTCTCTCATATCTCCCATCCATTTATGGAAGAAAGCGGCTACATCAGCGTTGTAGGCTGCTGCTCTTGAAAATATCTGAGTATCTCCCGTCCAGCCAAGCCGTTCATCACGTTGCGGGCAGTCGGTTGTTACACTCAGGAAATTGCTCCGCTGTCCCCAGATCACATTACTATACAATTTATTTACCATTGCACTGCTTGTTTTGAAAGTTGACCCTTCTTCGGTGGCAGAACCTACAACGATAGCAGAAATAGATTTGATATCTACATCCTGAGTTGCCGTTACTTCACAATACCTGAATCCAAAAAACGTAAGGCTCGGATTAAATGTTTCTCCACCTTCGGTTCCTTTGAATGTGTAATTGATTGATGCTTTTGCTGTACGAAGATTAGCCGTATACAAACTGCCTGCAGGTCCATCATTTCCACGGGATAAAGCACCGTTATCGTTTAGCATTTCGCCAAAACGGATTTTCATTTTGGTACCGACTGTCGATTTTGCGGTAAACTTCACCCAACCTGCCATATTCTGACCCATGTCAAAAAGGGCTGTTTCACCAGTTTTGATTTGTACCACTCCTGTTCCGGCCGATACGTTGCTTGTATTGATCTCCCCGTAAGTTTGTCCGTTAGTTTTTGTTCCCTTATAAATAGTCGTCTTAACAGGTTTAATAGTAAGTTCCGGGCGAACCTGTATGGAAGGTCCTACAAAAGCTTTCAGTTTACCGACAAAACCATCAAAAGCAGCTGTTTGGTTCCATTGTGAATCATCATACCCGGCGGTATTCCAGGCACTTTCTTTTCGTGCATCATAGGTTTCACCCATATAGATATCAGCCATCCTGATGGGACCTGTAGTTGAGGTTAACCAGGTAGGATCTGTAACTATCACTGATGAACTACCATCAGTATAGGTAATCAATATCTTTGCAATAAAGCTTAGATCTTTATCGCCATAAGCACTGTGTGCAATGGCACCTCTCCACCATCCTGAAGCAACATAAGCTCCTACTGCATTCTCTCCTGTTTGAAGAAGGCCTGTGATATCATAGGTTGAATATTGCACCGACTTGGTATAATCGGTCCATCCCGGTTTAAGTTCTTCAAAAACAACAGTTCCGTCATCGGCAGTTTTACCAACTCTTTTTCCGTTAATAAACAAGTCGTATACGCCAAGTGCTGACGTGTAAATTTTTGCAGACTGAATTTCTTTATCCAGGTTGAATTTCTTACGGAACATTGGAGCCGCTGTTGATACACCCTGAAGTACCCGCAAATCGCTTGATTTTGTTATCATTTTCAATTTACCGTTCCCGGCAATTTGTACAGTATCCGCACCTTCGAATGTATTATTCCCAGACTCGAAGTTTTCAGAGAATGAAACAACCGGTTCAACAACACCCGTAATGGCATTTGGCAAATAATTAGTAAAAACAACATTGTCATACAAAGCGACTTCATCCGTGCTGTTATCACCGTTGTAAGTACGGAATCCAACCAATCCACTTTTCAGAGTACCGGTTACATCGGTATACGTATCGACCAGAACGTTATCAATAAAAGTCTTTATCACTGTGTTATCCACATCAATTTTTACATGCTTTTCTTTTCCAATTAAGTCGGCTGTCGTAAAAAAAGTACCTATTGATTTATTGGTAAACGCGGGAGTATTTGTTGTAAAAATATGACGTCTCAACATCGGCAATGTTTGATCCTTGGTATTTATCTGCCACATATACATGTTGTTGACATCCTTGGCTGCGAAAATAATATTTGCATTTTGATTTAAAAGTGTCATATCAAAATCCAAAGAGAATTTTACAGTTGTTCCTCCGGTAATTTTTTGCCAGGAATACGAATTGATATTCACGAGCAGTCGTCCATTCACCACCGAACCAGCAGTGAAGGCAAAATTTGCCGATGTGGAGAAATCTTCAGCAAACAAAGTCTTCTCAACACCGTTATCGATGGTAGTTACTTTTATATTATCAAATGATGATGATTCAATGGTAGTAGTTTTCTCGGCCTGTGCTGAACGAAAGCCCAGGTTGGCATACCCATAGTTTCCACCCAATGGATTTACCCTGTCGGCATCAACCAGGATATTATTGATATAGGTTGAAGCCTTATCCCCTTTAATTTCAATGCGAAGAGTATAGATCACTCCTTTTTGGATATCAATCAGCGAAGAGATATCCTTATTTTCCCAACAAACCGCTGCTCCGTTTGACCAGGTATGAGGACGGAAACGTACTTTTCCGGTTTCGATATTGATCTGCCACATAAAGAAATTATTCGCATCCTTTTCACCAAAGCAAGGTCCGGCTGCAATATCATTGATTTGAAAATCCATATTAATGGTATAATCGGTTATGGAAGCCGAAGGATCAACAATTGCTCCCTGTTTCAGGTTGGTTGCTTTGATCCATTTTGCAGCTCCCCAACCAGAATCCAATAATCCTGTTTCGAAAAAAGAAGACTCAGTTGAACCAATCATTGTATTGGTATTGTCCCATACATTCACATGCCAGTAATACCGGGTAGAAGGTGCAAGTGGACTTCCTGCATACATGTTATTTATCGACTTGTCTGATTCAATTCTGCCTGAATTCCAGAATACATTAGCACCTGCTTTGTCGGTGGAAACGATGATTTCATATGCAGATTGTTTAGCACCCCTGGCAATTGCACTCAACTCCCAGCTAAACCGTGGGGTTTTTACATCAATACCTATCGGGTTTCGAAGATATTCAGTCCGTAATCGCAATACTTCTGTCGAAGTTTGAGCGAAAAGACTGAATGATAAACTCAGGAGAACTCCTAACATCAGGAATAGTTTTTTCATTTGGATAGAAATTAAATTTAAAGTTAATAGAATATGATCGTTCAAATGGGAATTGCAATATTCCAAGCTAACATTATCGATTGATAAATAGTAGTATACAAAAATATCGGATCAAATTGGATATTCGACTGAATAAATTGATTTAAAGAATTTAAAAACTGACATTCCGGAATTATGAGTTTATAATTGAATTAAAAATGATGTTATGGTCTGAATGTTTTGCAATCCAGGAGCCCTGATTTTTTAAATTATCTCCCTGTATAAGAATAGTTTTAAGCTATATTTCAGCCAAAACTGGTCATAATTGGACAAATTCAAGTCAAAAAAAACAGCTACAGAACGCAAGTTGCTGATATTCAAATACAGAGTAATTCAAAACGCGTTATTACACCAAATATAAAGTTGATTTTTGTAAAAATATTTACCAACTTTGCAATGTAAACGTCAGTGTTTAATAGTGATATAATCCCGGAACAGGAAAATCAGATTGGTTGAAAGCGATCGGGATTTAGTGTCGAAGAAGTACAGGGAACAGGATATTGAGTAATAAATTGATTGAGTTTACTTTTGCACTTCTTCAGGAATGAGGACGTGAACATGTTTGCGAGAGTTGATATTCAAAATAAGAATTAAAGAAATCAGAAAACGAAAATCTCTTTATGTAAACAAACCTTTATCGAAAAAACGAAAGCATCAAAAAATAAAATTGCATGACTGAATAGCTGTATGATCAGTTAACATCATTACTTTTTATTTCCTTTTTATTCTTAATACTATAAGATTAAAGAAATTGTCACACCTATGGAAAAAGCTATACATTTAAAGTATCTTATTGCCAATGAATATGATTTGCTCTGGGGCATAACGGTGGATTCTGTTGGATTTCAGCATATCAATACAAATTCCGAATATCCTCCGGGTAATCATCCCCTGAGGTACCTGTTCTCAACAGAAAAAGGAAGAGTGTTGGATGAATATCAATTGTTATATATCAGCAAGGGAAAGGGTAGTTTTATTTCTGAAACTCATCCACTGCAACAGGTTGAGGAAGGGAATATGTTTCTTTTATTTCCTGGCGAATGGCACAACTATCATCCCGACAAACAAACCGGATGGGACGAATACTGGATCGGTTTTAACGGAACAGACATCAATGACCGGGTAGAAAACGGGTTCTTCAACAAACACAAACCCATCTTTAAAGTTGGGATCAACAACGACATCGTAGTGCTTTATCAACAAGCCATCAACATAGCCATCGATCAGAAAGCCGGATTTCAACAAGTATTGGCCGGGATAGTGAGTCACTTACTGGGATTAGCATTCTCATTAAATAAGAATCAGTTTCTGGAAAACTTACAAGTTAACAATCAAATTAATAAAGCGAAAATTATTATTGTTGAAAATCTATTTTCAGGAATTAAAGCCGAAGAGATTGCCGAAAAAATCAATATGAGTTACTCGTGGTTTCGCCGCATATTTAAAGAATACACCGGATTCGCCCCTTCCCAATACATTCAGGAATTAAAAATTCAAAAAGGGAAAGAGCTTTTAACCAACACTTCCCTATCGGTTAAAGAAATTGCATTTAAAATGGGATTCGAGAACTCTGAATACTTTTTCACAGCCTTTAAAAAGAAAACCGGAATGACCCCCATTCAGTACAGGGATTTTACACAAAGAAGCAGGATTGAAATAACCGGCCAAAACATCATTTCGGTTTAATTGAAATCAACAACCAGGTTCATAAAATCAGTATAATCAAAACCGGCATAATCAAGGAATTCTTTTTCAGATCCTAAGATTGTGCCGGTTTGATTTTGTGTCTGACTCTACCGATTGAGCGATTGTCGAATCATCAACATGTATAGTGTCAACAATCATCAATTGAAAAGATTAAGTTCAATTGAATTGCTCAGTTTTCATTTCAATCGTTTCTCAATTTGCAAACCATGAAGCAGGATATAAGTTTAATCAACACTTAATTGTACATCCTATTTTTTAATTCTACAACTATATCTACGAAAACAAATTAAATATATTCAAGATACTTAATTGGGTATATTTATATTCAGATTTGCAAATAATCGCAGAATTAGTTAAGTAATTGTAGATATTTAGTGATCTATTTGTGAATCTCTAAAAGTTTCTAATAGTTGGCTAATTTTTTATTATCCGTTTTTTAAAAGTAGAATTATTAATCACTGTTGAAATTATATATATCCCGGAAGGATATTCTTTCATGTTGATAGAAAATTTTGAGGGACAATTATTTTTACTAAACAGAACCCGGCCTTCCAGATTCATACATGAAACATCAACCTGATTACTAAGACTGAAGTTGTTAATTACAATATTCAACACATCATTATTTACCGGGTTGGGGAATACAGTCACTGCATTTTCATTTTCAGTTACAGACGTGATGGATGAAATGGTGTTTGCCAGGGGAATAATCTTCACATTATCGAAAATTGCCTGCCCGATATTAGTGGTACTATGTCTATTTACTGCTAGTCCCGCTTTGTAATTTCGCGTAAAAGTTCTATTATTATAAATTCCAAGAGTCGTCCAGACACTTCCATTCGAAGATTTATAGGCCACAAAGGTTGAATCGGTTTTATCCAGTCTTAGATAAACCGGCAAGGTGTAATTCCCATAACTTATATCACTGCAATCTTTTCCTGTACCATCGCGGTATTGAAGGTGTAATCCATTACCAGGAGTAACCAGTAACGTTACAAAGCTGCTGGTGGCATCTGCTGATTCGCGAAACATCAAGCCCGCTTTTGCCCACGCATCGGTATTGACTTGTGATTTTACCCGCGCCGAGAGAGATTGAGAACAGCAGGTGTCCATGTTTAAAAATGCAAACTGGTCGGATTGATTCCAAATGTCAGCTCCCCCACCTTTGACCGTAAAGATATTATTATCAAAAACAGCCGATCCTTCAGATTCATTTATGTCATTGAATTTCCAGGGAGCAGGTAAGTTAGCTGGAACAACCTGAACCTGGCATTTTACCGTATCAGATTTGTCGGCTGTCATGACACGAATCACGCAGCTTCCTGTATTGTAAGCCGTGATACTATATTTGTTTGTGCCTGTAACAGTAACATCGGCAATGGAAGGATCTGAAGAACTTACTCTGAGAATGGTAACAGCCGGAACTACTGTTGCAGAAAGACTTGTACTGTTCCCCTTGTTAATGGTCAGAACAGTATTATTGAGATTTAGTTTTGATATAATTTGTTTTTGCCCTTTTATTTTAACCATAAAAACGCCATGAGTCGGCACAGTAATTTTAAAGGTATCCTTAAATATTCCTAAGTCCGTTATACTCCACAAATCGCGCACAGCAGCATTACCAGGTTCCAGACCCAGATCTTTCCATGTAACAAGCATTGAATTGTTTTTTGTTGAAAGATTTAGCAGTGCAACGGCTATTGAACCATCGGCTAAAGGTTTTTGCCACACCTGTAAACCACCGGAATTTCTGATCCTCGTTGCCTGCAGACCCAATGAATCCTGGTCAATTGCAATTAATTCAGGGGCAGTAAGAATATCTCTGATACTATCGTTCATTGTTGAAATATCATTGCCTGCAATAAGCGGAGCAGCGAGCATACACCACATAGAAAAGTGCGAACGGCTTTCGGTTAAGGTAAGTCCGGTATTGCCAACCTCGAGCATATCAGGATCATTCCAATGACCCGGCCCTGCAAAAGGTGCAAGATTAACACTTTGTTCCAGGATTACTGTCCAACCCAACAAGTTACCCGCTGTACAATCCCAGCAATCGGCAATATCGGCAGTTGCCCTCCACATGTTACCCACCTCTTTTGCCCACAGCCAGGGACTGCTTAGTCCCCATTCGCACAGGCTGAATAAAATAGGCCTTCCGGATGTATTCAGGGCATCGCTCATTTTTTTATACTGCATTTGTGCATCAAGACCCGAGGTATTGCACCAATCTTCTTTTAAATAATCCACTCCCCATTCTGCATAGGTTTTGGCATCAGATTGTTCGTGATTTAAACTGCCTTCATACCCTCCGCAGGTCTTATCTCCACAATCGGTATAGATTCCAAATTTCAGACCTTTGGAATGGATATAATCGGCAAGTGCTTTTATCCCTGATGGAAACTTTACTTTATCGGCTAAAACAATTCCATTTTTATCGCGTCCGGATTGCCAGGCATCGTCAATAATAATATACGTATATCCGGCATCTTTAAGCCCTTTTGATACAAATGAATCGGCAACCTTCTTAATGATCGTTTCATTAATGTCATAATGAAATTTATTCCAACTGTTCCAGCCCATAGGCGGTGTTCTCGCCAGCCCGTTATCTGAAGCAGCGGCAGGGATTATTAACATAGTAAGGAAACAGGCAGGTATGAACAGATACCTTAAAAGGGGAAATAGTGATCTCATCTTGTTATAATTTGGTTTTTTCATTTATATATAAAAATTTATAAGTTTATAATTTATGAAGATATTCTTACTTGTATGCCATACCCGTTTTAATAATTTTCTGCCGGTAGATATCGTTCACAATCAGCACATACGCTCCATTCGAATACTCACTAATGTCTACTTGTCTTTCCTCTCCTTGATTTACAGAAATTTTAGCCTTATTATACACAGTGTGCCCGGCCATATCAATAATTTTAATTGAAGCATTTTTACTACCATCCGTAAATTGTACATTGACCAAATCATTGGTTAAGTTAGGGTATGCCTGAATACACTGAGTTTTTGTAGTAAGCACGGCAGTAACAGATTCTTTAGATTCGGAAGTAAACACCCAATTACCCGGTTGAACTTTAAACTTAATGTAATGATTGTCTTCTTCAAAAAAATCAACGCCATCAACACTTCCGACAGGTGAACCTTTCTGCCAGATAATATCCGTGCCGACTTTCACTTTAAAATAGGTGACACTCTTACCCAACAACTGTTTTGGAATGCCAATAATGCAGACACTGTTTACCGGTGAATTTAGTTCCTGAGTGATCGCTGATGAATCGCCGGCAATGGTACAGGATACCGTTATATTCCCCTTAGGAGAAGGTACAACTCCCGACATCTGCTTTAAATCACCTATAAGCGGAAGAAAGGCATACTCGTCATAAGCAGGTTTTAATGGTCTGACACCCAAAAAGGAAGAACCTAAATGATACAGTGGCCCTGCTGACCAGGCATGGTTACTACTCATTGTTGTATTAAAATGTTCCCACAATGTTGATGACCAGCTATTAATCATAAACGAATACCTGGATCGCATCCTTTTGAGAGTTTCGGTAGGATTGAGTTGTAACATGGCCTCTTCGATATACATTTCCTGATAAGGAGAGGCATTGTACCTGGTTTTCAACGTATTCAAAATTAGTGGTTTCTTTGCTTCATCAGCCATTCCTGCCAAAACAGCCCATGCACCACTCCGGTCGTCCACGATTGTTGATTTTACACCGTTTTTGTTATGAAATACATAGCCGCTTCCGTTCCAGAAATAGGAATTGAAATTAGTCTTCACTTTGTCCTGTAATGATTGATAATAAGGCACATCTACTTTTTTGCCTATAGTATCTGCAATATTCATCATGCTGTTTAACAATACGATATAAATAGAATTGCTAACTGTATTTGCACTGCCTTCCTGAACATCCAGGTTATCTCCCCAGTCAATCCAGTTCCAGAGATTGGCACCGGTCACTCCTGATTGACCCGGTTGTAAAATCAACATTCCATCCTTATTCGCTGTTGTGGCACATTGTTGAATAAACTTCTTTGCATAGGGGTATAACTCTTCCAGTAATGCTTTATCTCCTGTGTATAGAAAGTATTTCCAGAGCATGGAAACAGCAGCCATATTCTGGTCCGGAAGGTTGTATGCTTTCCCCGGGGCGGTGGTATAAAGTGATCCATCGGCTTTTTGAGTGTGCATAAATTCCCGGTAAGCCTTTTGGGCTAATTTAACACTCGATTGATCATACAAATAAAATGAATAGAGTATTTGTTCGGAGACATCACCCCACCATTGGCCTCGTTCGCGGTTAGGACAATCATAAAAATAGTCACGCATACAAACAAATGAAGTATTTTTACATTTTGTCCATAAGGTATTTAAAGCGTTATCGTTTGATTTAAAGGAACCCAAAATTTCAGTATTATAACTGGATTGCCTGAATTTTAAATCAAGGATTTTGACTGTCCCCTTTACATTGGTGAATTGATATTTTACAGTATGGCTGCTTGAATTCTGCCAGGCATAACAATCAAATTCCTGTTCCCCTTCTTTTGTTATATAGTCCTGATAATAGAATTCGTTTAACACGATTCGGACATTCACACCGGCAGGTGCATTTAGCTTCAGGTAAGGAGTCCCTTGTATATTGATCCCAAGATTTCCAGTAACAACAGTGTTTGTTGTAATTGAAGCAGGTAATGACGCCTGATTCACATATGGGGTTAATCCATAATCTTTTAAGAAAGGGATAGTTCGATTCACCAGAGCATTCCAGGGAGCTATTGGCGGAACTCCTTTAGCAATGGCATTGCCCCATGAGGTATCGTCATAATCAAATTGATGCCAACCTGGTTTTTCATTCCTGGCATCGTAAGTAACAGGATATGCCACCCATTTGTAGTCGTTGTCCGGTTTTAAGGGGTCGTCCATTGATCCGAATGCTACATCACAAACACCCGGCAATGTAAAGGAAGCATTTTCTGCGGCACATCTGATATACGGAGAGGAACTCCCTACCGGACGATAATAGCCTGATTTAACCGAACCGTATATTGGGTCGCCTCCAAATGTAGTGTTATCAAACTTAACTGTTCCGTTTACTCCGTATTTATAGTTATAAACACCCCTGATAAAAGCAGAATCCACCTTTATTTTCCATGTATTATCCGAAAGGATGGATGTTATGCTGCTGCCTGTCAGTTGAGATTCAAATAAAAAACCACCATTTGATAAGGTGCGTTGTGTATAGCATTCCGGTCCACCTTTGTGCCAGACCAGTGCACTGATAATATTATCTCCATCTTTTAGATACGGGGCCAGGTCAATCTCATCATAATAGGTATTTACAAGGTCCGGACGGGTTTCAAGTCCTCCTTCCCGGACAACCAGTATGTTGTTGACATAAAGCCAGTATTTATTCTCCGCAGCAATTCGGGTAACAGCTGTTGTTGGTTTTCCACTTAGTGTTACTTTTTTCCTGAAATCAACCCATGTATTATTTGGACCCTGGAAGGAAGTCCATATCCAGTTTGCTGACCAGGCTTCCACTTTAGCTGATGCATATTGGGCGCTCATAATTAAACAAAGCAGAAAAAATGCTATTTTATAATATCGAGAAATAATTTGTTGAATCTTCATACTAAGAGATTGATTTATCCAAAGGAACTTTTCTTATCGAAACCTGACTTGTTATTTTAGTTGAGTTGTTAAACCCGGTAAATCCTTTTTCAATATTTTAATGAAATAACTGTTGTGGTTTTATGTTTTTGTATTGTTTTAATTTAATAAAGTAGAATCAAAATCAATTAATATCATGGTTCCCTGATAAACCTGATCAGTATTCATGCAAATCATTCTCTACTATACTTTTAAGAGTCAGGTATATGGAAAAATATTCAGATCTTCAATCGTCTTTCTTTAATTTTTAATTATAAATTTCAGGGTAAAAATATTTTTAACATTTAACACTTCACTAAAACAGAACCATTCAATAGCTTATGAATAATACCTACAAAAACAGAGGATTAAAAGGTTAAGCGGATTGGACTATTTGACATCTTGATTCTAATAACTGACATTTATTTATTCGTTAATAAATGGAACTCTGGTTTACAATTTACGATACTGAGATATTGTTCTTACGAATACAAAGCAAGTTAAACCAGTTTCATTTAACATTAATCATCAGTAAAAATTACTTCACCACCACCTCCTTTCTCATCTCATACTGAGAACGGAGGTGGGTAATGTCGTTAAGTAAGAAACACAGGAATACTGTGTCCTTTTTTTATCTGATAATTACTTTCTGAATGGTATTACCTGATTTTAAGATATAAACCCCCTTAGTCAGAGTAATAACTTCTCCGGGATTCACAATACAATTTTTAATCTGTATGCCCGAAAGATTATAAATAAGTACCGGGGCTGATTTGTCAGTAAGTATTCGAATTCCATTATCAACATTCGCAATTTTTACTGTATTCAACGCTGTCTGTGCTAATGAAGATATAACATTAGGAGCTGGTATAAATTCATACAGGAACCTGACTGGAGATGTCGTCTCATAATTCATGGCAACAATTTCACCACTCACTGTTGCTGATATATTTAATGGGCTGTTCAATCCCACATCATTTAATCCGTAAGCAGCGCCATCATAGTAAACAGAAAAGTTATGATAAATTCCTTCATCACCAATTTGTGTATCTGCCGTATTCTTATCTCTAAAATATCCGGCTTCGTCCAGGTGACCGACAACTGAAGCGTTTTCTTCCGTCCAATCGGTACTGCCATCGATACCGGAAACAAATGAATAACGAGATGGATCTGTAAATCCTGAATTCAGGTTAAACTGAATGTTCCATTTTTGACAATTCTGTTCTTGTGCATTCCGTAAAGGCTGATAAGTAGTCCTGTTAGAAGGGGTATTTCCTTTTGCTGAAGGAGCTGTCAGGTATAAATCAGTTCCCTTAAGCCGGATATTATACAGTCCTGAAACCAGTTTATACTCTGCAACCGCATTATCAGCAACAATTACTGACGATTTATAACTGCTTGTAAAAGTGGTGTAAGCAGTGGTTAGTTTTGCTAATTGTGCAACTATATCGAGTTGTTTAGCATCCGGTTGATTTAACACGAAATTCTTAGCAACATTAATAGCATTTTGGAATATCGTAAAAGCACTTGCAGGATATGTTCCAAGAGTCGTACCTAGTACTGCCGATCCGATCAATGTTTCCGAAGCAGTAATCCTTGCATTCAGGTACGAGAAATCCGTTCCTACTAAATAGTAATCGAAATAATAACCGGATTCATTTGCTTCAGTAGGAGTGAATTCAACACCGTTATTATTTCCCGACGTCTGTAATTTAGTCCACACACAAAACGGATCACCCCACAGAATACAAATCTGGTTAAATGCAATCGTATCTCCTGCATGTAAGTTGACAAAGAAGTCAGAGGCAAGAAGGCTCTTATCCGTATAACTTTTACCGAAATTCATATTCACAACAGCTGTTCCATTTTTTGCCTTGAACTGATAAAGGGAAGATCCGGCAGTTGCCTTTCCAGAATTACTCTGATACTGAAAAACCGCACTCACTTTGTAAATAGCAGCAGTGGGTGCAACAAAGAAAGTCACCGGTGAGAAACTGGCATTACTTTGAAAAGACTGTCCTTCAAAAACAATCGGACAACCACCGCTTGAAGGTGACCATTGTGTTCCACCCCAGGTAGTATTAGCATCGGTGTAGATGAAGAATTTTTGAGTTGCAGTGGCATAGTTTCCGAATTTCCAGGGAGAAGCAACTGTACCATGATAAATAGCTTTTTCTGCATTTTGTAAATCCATCTTTGCAGTTACCAGTAAAGCGGCATCGGCATCGGCATCATGATAGGGTTGCAATTTGTAATTATCGGCTGCCAAGACTACATTCAGATTGACAGAAATCAGCATAAAGAGTGCCAACAGAGAGTTTATTTTTTTCATAAAATGTTTTTTTAATAATTGTTCATTTAGAATCGGTTTATAGAAAACAACTAATTAATAATTGCCGGAACTCGGCAAAAGTAAGCTCTAATATATTAACATACAATTTTTTAAGTATTTTAATTACTTATTATTCATGCAATTCTAAAAAGTCAATATCCTGATTCTGAAATAAAACCGGAATAAGAGTCTAATGTGATTTATTCGTTTGAAACCAACGCCAATTCAATTATTTACATTTGAAATTGACGTTGGTTTGAGAACTATGAATGTTTTAAATTGTCCGGTAAACAATAAACAGTCTATTCTTTAATCATTTTTTTTGAATATTCTTTCCCATCACCATACAGTTTAAGAATGTAAATGCCTTTATTCAGTTCTTCAACCGATATCCTGTTGTTACTTCCATCAATTAGTTGTGAAATCATTAACTGACCTGTTGTATTATATATTTTTGCAACTGATTTATTAGCTGTAGAAACAGTAAGTACGTCTTTGACCGGATTGGGAAACATTTTAAGGTTATTTGCAGGTAAATTGTTAGATACGTCATTTAATCCGGTTTCTAAGTTACCCTGTGTTGTCACCGTGAAATTGTCGAAATGCGCATGAACATTGCACGAACGCAAACCAACCTTACCACTGATAAAAGGAGCCGGATCAGTAAAATCAATCTTAGGGGTGGTCATATTGGTAACGTATACTTTTATATTCGCCCCGGAAGTAACTACTTTGATGTGATACTGTGTATTCAGCAAATAGGTGCCCGGTGTTGAAGCCAATTGTGCCCAACCATAGTTATGTTTACCCAGAGTGACGGATGTATTTCCCAGGCCTACAAAATATCCCTGAAGGAAATCTGTACCTGCTGCTGAATCGTTATCTGCTCCTCCCTGTGCCGGATTAGTGACCCGGAAAAGGATCCCGGCATTCATGGCATTAATATAGGTTACGTCCGCTTCCACGGTATAATCGGTCCAACCGGTATTGCCCATACATTTTTTGCCAAAGCCATTTATGTTGGCTTGTCCGGATTCAATGGTCCAGCTCCCATCACTATAGTTCCAATCGGAACTGTATTTCGTATCAAAATGATCGGTTTTAGTAACTATTTCATTTTCGCCATGTTTAAACTGCATTTCGTAAAGGTTAAAGTCACCGGCAATGGTTTCTACTTTGAGTGTCTGATTACCAGATGTTAAGTTCAGGCCATGAATCGTAAGAGTTCGCCAGGTAGTCAATCCTCCGGTAGCAGGAAGGTTAATCACTCCGGTCACTTCGGTGGTTCCCTGCCAGATTTTAATCTGAGAAGTGGTATTTGTTGTGGCATACCTGATCCCGACATTATAAACGCCGGTAGATTCAACATTTACATTGTATTTGTACCATTCGCCGGTTTGATTACTGCTGATATGAAATCCACCCTCTGAATTTGAACTGATGTCAACACTATCGTTCCGGATGTATTGGCCTCCTGTATTATTCGGAGTAAGGTCATGATAACCTACACCCTCACCCCCGGTGTTATAATGAACAGCGGCAACATTGCCCGGTATAGGTTTATAGGTATCGAAAATCCCCGATCCGTTCACTTTGTTGCTTAATGCAATGTATGAAAAGTTTCCTGTGCTCCAGCTGGTCAAATATCCTACACGCCCTCCCGGAAGGTTGCTTATCAGGGAAGCTTTTTGTAGTCCATCAACATAAAACTTGTAACTGGAATTTTGTTTTTCTATTCGCATGCTGTGCCACACAGTAAAATTCAAGCCTGTTGGCAGGTTGAAATACTGGGAGGTTCCCCAAATATTGTCTATTAAAAAATTTATTTCCAACTGATTGGTGAAACTGTGGAATACTGCAATCCCATAGTTCTGTTCGTTGCTATAGCTGAAAACAGCCCCTGTCTTTGCCGAATTGTTTTGTCTTGCCGGTTCTTTAATTGTAAACTCAGCGGTATAATTTGAAGCGGTTGTTGCTGAAAAGATTGCTTTGTGTACTGTTTCTGAAGTTTCATTCATAACATCCTGAACCATCAGTTCCTGATTGCTCATACCCCAATTACCGCCATTAGGCATTGTCCAGTCAGTCCCAACATCTGTTCTGTTTAAATAGTCCGTACTTGCCAACTGAGGAGCCTGTTGGGGCCAGTAGGTTGGTCCAAGAATGAGTAGCTTATCCCCGTTCCAGGCCATGCGATCAATATCAAGAAATCTGGTTGGACTTCCTCCTACATTGGCTGTAAGATTATGATAGCAAAAATAGTAAGTATCCAGGTCAGGCCCTATAAAGGCTGTTCCATGTCCGGGACCCACTAAAGAACCTTCACTACTGACCAAAACAGGATTCTCAGCAGCTTGCGGTGTATACTTTTTAATAGGTCCGATTATGTTTTTTGCATAATCAATCCGATAACCCGGAGATAATACGTGATTACCGGTGTACAACAGGTAGTAAGTACCGTTTCTTTTAATGACACTAGGACCTTCCGTCCATTGGCCATCCATTTGTGTGTTTAAATTCACATCAGCACCAATCGAGGTCGGTGTAGGCATAGCACATCCAAGCACACCTGAACCATCGGCATGGTAGAAATACCAGCTTGCATCATCATCTATAAAGACATCCCCATCAATCACCTTTCCAAGATTTCCGGTCACTGCAATAAACGGCCCTGTCGGACTGGTGCTCGTTAAGACATAATGACCGTTGCCATATGGAGAGGTATACATGTAAAATAATCCGTTCCAGTATTTCACTTCCGGGGCATAAGCTCCTTTAATAACAGGATCTTTTGAGCAGATAATAGCATCCGACCAGTTAATCAGGTCTTTTGATGTATAACATCTTAATCTCTGTTCTTCATCATTGCTTGAATACAAATAATAAGTACCATTGTACTTCAGTATATAGGGGTCGCCAAGATCGAGTTTAAAAGGGTTAGTCCATGTTTGGGCAAAGGAGGCCGAAGCGATGGTAACAAAAATGATCACCAGTAGTTTTTTCATGTTTCAGTAATTATTGTAGTTTTATAAAAAAAATATTTTGAAATTTGATTCACAGCTATCAAAAGAAGTAGAAAGTGTATTAAGCCGATATCCAACTTGAATTTTTAATATGATTATATTTGTCTGTTTTAATCTGTTTTATTCCTGTTTGAAATTATTCTGTTTTGAGATGAGTGATCTTTCTAATCGAAATAAAAGCGAGCACGTCATTTATTAACCATTTTTGAATTTATCCTGACGTTTATATTGGATAGGAGGAGTTGAGTTAGCAGATTGAGCGAACCAAGAAAGTTTTTAACAGAGTGTCGTTACTCTCTTTTCCCGAATTCCCCTCTCAAATTGAGAGGGGATTGAATGTCTTCGGAATTCAAGAAACACTTAAAATAGTGCGTTCATTATTTAACTATTACTTTTTGAATTGCAGTTCCTGATTTTACGATATACGCTCCTCTGGCAAGTGAAATAAAAGCTTCTGAATTTACATTACAATTCTTAACTGTCATCCCTGCAAGATTGTAAACTGACACCGGTGCTGCTTTGTCAAGCGTGATACGTATGCCGTTTTCGACGTTCGTAATCTTCATTTTAGTTGTTCCAATTTGATCTAAAGCAGTGACTTCATAATGATTAAAATACAGACCCGATGCCGTTGCATCAGTTGCGGTATATGCGACTCCTCCATTATCCCGCATTACCTGCAATTTAGTCCATTGACAAAATGGGTCACCCCATACAGTAGCTGTCTGGTTAAATGCAATTGTGTCTCCGGCATGTAAATTAACATAGAAATCAGATGCATGTGTTCTGTCGGCAGCAGTATAATTTTTACCAAAATTCATATTTACAACCGGTGTTCCATCATTTGCTTTAAACTGGAAGAAATCAAACCCCTGAGAGTCTCCATTTCCACTCTGATATTCAATAATCGTATTCACTTTGTAAATGGCAGCAACTGGTGCGATAAAGAAAACTACCGGTGAAAAAGCTGCATTATTTACAAAAGAATGTCCATCCCACACAAATGGAGAAGTATTGTTAATTGACACCCATTGTTTATTTTCTTCCCATTTAGAGTTATCTTTTGTATAGATTAAGAATTTTTGAGTTTCAGTTTCATATTGACCGAATTTCCAGTTAGAAGTGATATCATTATGAACAATTGCTTTTTCTGCAGTTTGTGTGTCAGTATAGGTACCTGCTGCCACTAATACATTTGCATCTGAAACAATATCACCATATGGATAAAGCCTGTAATTGTCTAATCCAACATAACTACCTGAAAAAGTGGTATAAGCCGAACTCAAGGCTGCTAATTGCGCATTAATTTCAAGTTGAGTGGCACCGGATTGATTTAAAACAAAACTTTTAGCGGCATCAATCGCATTTTGAAATGAAGTGATTGAACCGGCAAGGTAGGTACCTATTTTGTTGTTGCTTAATCCTAACAGGGTTTCTGAGTCGGTAATCTTTGTATTTAAAAATGAGAAATCAGTTACAACAACATAGTTGTCAAAATAAAAACCTGATGCATTAGCTTCTGTTGTGGTAAAAATAGTTCCGTTGTTATCACCCGTTACCTTTAATTTAGTCCATTGACAATACGGATCACCCCAAATTGTACCGGATTGGTTAAATGTAATCGTATCTCCCTGAAGTAAGTTTACAAAAAAATCAGATGTAAGTGTTCTGTTATTGGCAGTATAATTTCCTCCAAAATTCATATTTACAACTGACGTTCCCCCTTTTGCTTTAAACTGGAAAAGAGTTGAACCTTTCGTGTTAGCATCTGAACTTAAATAATCAAAGATCGTACTCACTTTATAAATTGCAGCTTCGGGTGCAACAAAGAAAATCACCGGTGAGAAACCATTATTGTGATTAAAAGAACGTCCATCCCAAACCAACGGAGATGTCCCATCATTTAAAGTCTGCCATTGTGAACCTTCTTTCCAGGTTGCATTAGCAGGTGTATAGATAACGAATTTTTGAGTTGATGTTTCATAAGTTCCGAATTTCCAGGAAGTAGCCACATCATTGTGATAAATTGCTTTTTGTGCTGTCTGTGCATCTCCGTATGCATTTGCAGCTACCAGTAAAGCGGCATCCGAATCGGCATCACCATAAGCATGCAGTTTGTAATTTTTTGCCGGATAGTTATTAAAATACGCACCCGATGCAGTTGCATCTGTGGTCGTGAAAGGAGTTCCCAGATTATTTCCCAACACTTCTAATTTAGTCCATTGACAAAACGGATCACCCCATATCGTATAGGACTGATTAAAGGTAATTGTATCGCCGGCATGTAAGTTGACAAAGAAATTTGATGTAAGTTGTCTGTTACCTGCTGTATAATTCTTACCGAAATTCATATTCACAACCGGTGACCCGCCCTTTGCTTTAAATTGGAAGAATGTAAATCCCTCAGTTGCTGCATTTCCACTCTGGTATTCAAAATTTGTATTCACTTTGTAAATAGCATCTGCCGGTGCAATAAAGAAAACCACCGGTGAAAAAGCTGTATTATTCACAAAAGAATGCCCATCCCATACCATCGGGCAGATACCACCTGTTTTCGCGGTTCCCCATTGCCCGCCATCCCAAAATGCGGTGGCATCAGTAAAGATTGAGAATTTTTGAGTTGCTGTTTCATAGGTTCCGAATTTCCAGTTGGAAGCTACTTCATTGTGATAAATCGCTTTTTGTGCCTTTTGAGCATCAGTATACGTTCCTGCAGAGACTAATAAAGCAGCATTTGAATCTGCATCACCGTAGGGGTGTAGTTTCGAATTTTCAGTGGCCAACACCGAATTAAAATTGACTGAGATCAGCATTAGAAAACCAAGAAAGATGTTGATTTTTTTCATAAATTGTCTTTTGGATTTATAATTAATAGTATTAGAAATTTAAAATCATGAATGGTTAACAACTTTCAAAAGAATCCCATTGAACATTTCCAGTAAATGACCGGTAACGAATCAATATTTTTCTCTTCAAAACACCTGCTTCTGAGAAATAATTTACCCGTAACCGTGCTTAGCATAGCAGGCAGTTCACTATTTCGAACAACAATAGACGTGAAATTGAGTGTTGTATTTAATTGGAGTTGTATCAGGGGGATAGCATCACCGAGGGGGATACTCATGATCGGATCACTTATTTTTTTAAAATCGGCAAACCAGATAGGCAATGCATTAAATCCTGAAAGGGAGGTGGAATATGAAGAACTGTTTGAATTGGCATAGCATCTTTCACTCAGTCCTAAATAGCTGATTAAAAAGGACATAATCATCCTTGTTTTTATATGAAAGTGTGATGAATCCATTGTATTTTCTTTTTTAAATTTTAATCAAAACAGGTTGATTAAAATAATTTTATCTTTACAGTATTGTAAAAGAAGAATGTGCAAAATTGTTATATTAGATTATCGTTACAAAAATAGAGGATATAAAAGTCAAGAGGAATGAAATTTTTGACATATAAACTTTGATAAATGACATTTTGGAATTATCAAATGACAAATGGTATAAATAGAATCTATTTATACCATTTACATCCACCTATATGCGGATAAGTTAAATAAGGTTTTTATAGTTTCCTTTTATAAATAATGGCCATAAAATGGAGGACATAACTTTGAATAAGCACTTTGAATTATTCTTGAAACATATTATTCAAGTAAGAAAATTTTAAAATGTAGTAATCTCTCATACACATTAGTACATTTAAAATCAACAACTTTACACTATCTTTATTCTCTGGATGCACGATCTTTTATCACCCTGTATTTTAAAATCAACACTTCTGATCATTTTAAGGAAATGGGTAACATTTAAAATATCTTATTCCGTAGGAACAGGATCTTCTATGGGAGTTGGCAGTTGATTCTCCAGTCTTCAGAAATCGCCTTTCTATTCTTCGTATTCCCAATATATATCCCTCAAGACAGATTTTCTCTACTGAAACAGGCAGGGTTTTAGATGTCTGTTTTTTTCTATTTCAGCAAAGGGAAAGGAAGTATTGTATCCGACAATCATGAACTACAAACCGATAATTAAGGAAATAACCCCCATTCAGTACCGGGAATGTCCCCAACGGAGTAAAACAGAAAAGCAATCCTGAAATTCAGTTGAATTTCAGGATTGCTTTTCTATTTTATAGACCGTAAAAAGTGATTGTTTTAATTGCCTGTTAAACGATCATATACTTTACATATCCTCTGATTTGCTCTTTATTTCAGTGCCAGCTTATTAATTTTAAGCTCTTTTCGTATTCAGTACGAAAGCACAATACAACAGATATAGGGCACTAATCAAAATAACAATGACCGACCCAACCTGGGAGTTAAAAGCATCAGAAAGCAATCCCATAAAGAAAGGAATGATGGCACCACCAAACACACCTGTAATCATCAGTCCTGAAATCTCATTGGCTTTATCCGGGCGAAGCTGAATGGCTTTAGCATAAATGATCGGGAATACATTTGCAATCGTAAATCCGACAACTCCGAACATGGCGAAAATAGCAATTTTACCGGGAATAAAAATCAGTACGATTAATGCCAGAACAGCAACCACAATATTGATTTTGAAGAATTTCTCCGAAGAATATTTTGCCAACAGAATAGCACCCATAAATGCTCCAAGGGTACGGAAAGCAAAATACATACTTGGACCAAAACCTGCATCGGCAGTTGATAAGCCGCAACGTTCGATCAGAATTTTTGAAGAAGCTGTATTCAAACCTACATCCACACCCACTACAAAGAGGATTCCCAGAAAAAGCTGAAGAATCCGTACGTCTTTTAACAAACTCAGTACTTCTCCAAATGAGGAAGCCTTTTCCTGAACCGGTTCTTCTTCGATTGATGTAGACATCAGCCAGACTGTTGAGATTAAGGTGATGACAGCATAGATAGGGAAAATCATTTGCCAGCTACCCAGTTGATTGGCCGCGAATATGGCAATAAAAGGAGCACTGAATGAAGAAATAGCCTTTACAAACTGTCCTGCGGTCAGGCTACTCGTCAGCTTATCCCCTTTAACCACGTTCGTCAACAACGGATTTAAAGAAACCTGTAAAATCGTATTGGCAATTCCTAAAAGAGCAAAAGCTATCAACGACATAATAAAAGTGTACCCGATTAAAGGGATGAACATGGCTACGACCGTAATGATATTACTTAGCAGAACCGTTTTTTTCCGTCCGATTTTGTTCATTAAGATTCCTGTGGGTACAGAAAAAAGTAAAAACATGGAAAACAATGCGACAGGAATCATATTCGACATGGTGTCACTCAAACCGAAATCTGCTTTTACGTGCGTGGAAGTAATCCCCACGACATCACAAAAACCCATAATAAAAAAGCCAAATAGGACTGGAAGCGTATTCCAGACAGGAGATTTTTTACTCATATTAAATTTTTTACTGGTTAATTAGATTCTAATTTTAAATAAATGATTTTTATTTCTTTACAGATATCGGTTGTAAGTAAATAATAATGAACACTTAATAATTGCCTGTGCACAGAAATGCCGGCTTTTATAGTTATCAAATATCTACTAGTACTTGTTTGTGATGTGTACTATTTACGGGTAATCTTTTCGACTTTTACTACTTCCCTGTTGATCTGATTGGTTGTATCAGATTCCACCTAGATTAGCTGACAATTCGACAATACATCCCTGATCGAGCAACCATTTGAATGTATCAGGTTTGCTTCCACTCCAGTCACCATAGAACAACCCGTTGTCATACCGGGCATATTGCTTTAAATATTCTATCGTTGATTTGAAGAAATTTACATAGTGAGGATCTTTATCAATGGCATATAACTCAAAATAGCCTCTTGAAAGAACAGTCACAAACCAGGCTCCCTTTTGTTTGAATACGCGGTAGTTTTTCCCGTCACGTACAATGTCCTCCGTAAAAAAAGTTATGGCTGATCCGGCTATTTGATGCGCATCGGTGAGGTATTTTTTTTCTTTGGTAATTTTATACAACAACGCCGCACCCTGAAGCATTTGGCCTGAATTGTATGCATATTTATTTTTTGCTACCTTACCCGTTATGGAAATGTTGTCGTAATACAGGAAATCCGATTTGTCCTGAAGTGTAAGTTTGGTCCAGGCATATATTTTTTTTGCCCAGTTCAGGTATTTGATATTCCCTGTCAGCTCATATAATTTTGCAGCTGCCACGACTGATGGGGCATTCGAACAGGTATTTTTCGATTTCTTTTCCTGTTCACACCAATAAATACCACCCCCTGATTTACTATCCCAGCCACTGATTACAAATTTCCAGATCTGTTCGGCCTTATCCAGGTATTTTTTATCTTTGGTACTTTCAGCCAGGTGAGCGAAATCAATCACCAGCCACACATTGTCATCATAATAGCGGTTCGAACTACCGTCTTTGGTAATGTACGACTGATAACATACCGGTGTGCGCGTTGTATCGTAATACTTTTCAAGTCCCGGTATAATTTTCGTATCCAACAGTTTCCTGTAACGGACATCATTCGTATTATGGATCAGGGCAACCACCCCTGAGAAAACGCCTGAGGTCGGCCACAAATAAGCCACTCTTTTTTTGCTGAGAGTATCCTGACCAACAACATACGTGGCGTTGTTTTTTGGATTCACCGGATAGGTTTCATTGAAAGCATTTTCTACTTCTTGTGAAGAATAGTACCGGATAATTAAATTTAGAGTGCTGTCTGACAGACTAACAAATGGATTCAAATGAATACTGCCATTGCACACAAAGGGCAGTATTAAACAAAATAAAACGAAAACAATCTTTTTCATACCTATAACTAAACAATTTCTTTTTTTCTAATAAATATCACTACGCAATTCTTCAATAACTGGTCAAAAGACATAAATAAGTCACTGTGACAAGTACCGGGTACAAGTCACAGCAACATAAAGAATCTTTGTTGAATCCGAACGTACTTAAAATGTCTTTTTTAATAATTCAGGGTGCTCTTTTTCTATTTTGATCAACAATTCACCGTACAGGGTATTTGCCCATGCAAACCAGGATCGTGAGAATTTAGAAGGATCATCTTTTTGAAAAGTTTCATGCATAAATCCAGTTCCTGCATGGGTGGTTTTCAAGGTATGCAGGCACTTTTCTATTTCAGCTGTATTATTGGAAGTCATGGCCCGCATAATAATTGCCATAGGCCAGATCATATCCGGTCCGACATGAGGTCCGCCAATTCCTTCACCGGCTTTTCCTTTGTAGAAATAAGGATTATCTTCACTCAACGCGAACTTACGCGTGTTCTGGTAAATGACATTATCTGCTTTCAAGTATCCCAGATAGGGCAATGATAACAACGAAGGGACATTGGCATCATCCATCATCAGATAATTCCCGAAACCATCCACTTCAAAAGCATAGATCTTCCCGTATTTCGGGTGGTTGACAATTGCATATTTGTTGATTGCGGCATCCACTTCACTTGCCAATGCAGTACATTCGGCTGCAAAAGAGTCATCATGCTTGATGCTTTTTACCATCTCTGCCAGTTGATTCAGAGAGACTACTGCAAAACAATTGGAAGGAATCAGGTAACCATAAGTTGTGGCATCATCCGATGGGCGAAAAGTAGAACAAATCATTCCTGTAGGACGGACCGGATTACCGAATCCGTTACCAAACTGGGTATCTGATGCTTTTTCTGTCTTACGCATAAAGCTGTACGGTCCCTGGCTGGTTTTACGTTGTTGCTCTTTGAAGGTTTTGACAATCACTTTCATGGCATCAACCCACTGGCTGTCGAAACATGTATTATCACCTGTCAGTTTCCAGTACCGATATCCCAGGCGGATTACATAGCAGAGTCCGTCAACTTCCCACTTGCGTTCGTGTAATTCAGGACGCATTTTTGTATTATCGGTCATCCATTCACCGCCTTCTTTTCCAAAATTAAAGGCATTTGCATAGGGATCGATCAATACCGATTCTGCCTGACGATTAATTACTCCGGCAATTAATTGTTGCAATTTAGGATCCTGTTTCATGTACGGCATATATGGCCAAACCTGGGCAGAGCAGTCGCGCAACCACATGGCGTAAATATCTCCGGTGATAACAAAGGTGTTCGGTTTACCATCTTTCATTGAGAAAGTAACAGTCCGATCGAGCGTATTGGGGTAACAATTACCAAACATCCACGACAATTCAGGATCTTTGATGGTTTTTTGCATTTGTACAATGACTTTCTCAATGGCAGGACTTATAAAATTTCGTTTCGATTCGTCGACCCTGACTTTAGGAAAAGTCTGTGCCATCAAAATTGGACTAAGTGCAAGCATCATTAGAAACATGAATTTTGCTTTCAAGAGGTTGTTTTTTTTGTTTCTCATTCTTTAGTGTTTTTAGATATCCTTGATTTAATTTTTCTGTTTTGACCGGACATTATTTTCATAGACAGGCTTACAGGATTCTACTCAAGAATCTGTTTGCCGGAAGATGGAACAAAAATATATAAATTACACGGTTATTGATTTTTTATTCGCGTGAAATTCTATCCATATTACAATACAAATTGATCAAACAAGGTAAAGTTGGTTGAGATGAATCAAAATACAGGGATCAAAATATACATTTTAACTTATCCAACTTTGAGTGGCTTAAGAACTTTTGAACCGGATTTTTAATTTTATCATATAAAGAACAATTGAGCAACTTTATTCAAATTGCTCAATTGTATCTCCTTTACGGATGCAATTTATTTAAAAGCACCTGCTTTATCCAGCAATGCTGCACTTTCTATCAGCATACATCCGCTTAACTGGGCATTGTATTGCGTCTCGGACAGAAAATTTGGGGCCATTGTCCAATTGGAAGTAAACGTGACGAATTTCTTATTTGTCCCTGAATGCCATAATTCATTCGCATTGAATTTTAGGAAGAGCACAAAACGGTCCTTAGTAGCACTGTCTAAACCCGGAGTTTGAATCAGTTCAGTGAAGTAACGAACAAAAACTCCCTTAAATAATGCCAGGTCACCATTGCCTTCCTGATTCAATATTCTATTGTTTGTCAGTTTGTTGATGGTGTAATTAGCAGCTTTTACCGCATCATTCAAATAGGTTTTTTCACCGGTAATCTTAAACAATTCAACCGCCGAACCAATAAAAGTTCCTGTGTTGTAAGTAGCTACATATGTACTTATCACTCCTGTTGCTGCATTCAGATTATCGTTGACTGCACCGGTAGAAGGATTGAAGAGTGCACTCTTTTCCCAGTCGTAGATTTTCAAAGCCCATTCTTTATCCAATGGATCGGCAAATTGTTGAAACAACCGGGCAGCCAGAATACAGGCAGGTCCGTTCGAACAGGCATTCTTACTTTCAGGGGCACCTTTGGTCCATGCTATACCACCACCGCCTTGTGTATTCCATCCGGTTTGAATATCCTTCCAGATGGTAATAGAAGCTGTTTTGAATTTTTCGTCTTTGGTAGCATCATAGGTACGAAGTAATGCCAACGCATTCCATTCCATATCATCATAAAAATAATTCAGGAATGAACCGCCGTTTCCGGCTTGAACACCAATAAACCACTGGTCAAAAAGGGTCTTATATTTCGCATCGCTAGTACGGAGATACGCATCCACCATCACGTCCAGCCCATGAGCCTGCGGCCAGTACTGGAAATTGCTTCCGGTAGTTGCATCATTAAAATATTGGGTTGTCGGATTCCAGAAATTGGTGATCAGTCCCGTTGTACTGCTATCTGCTGCGGCAGTCCAGTTTATGGCATATCCATCTGTTGTGACTATCACATTATCGTAATTTTCATTACAGGATGATAGCAATGCAATGGAAGCTATGCATAATATACAAAGTTTTTTCATGTTTTCTATTTTAAAATTGTTGTCCGGGCAGCATCCCTGAGAATGCCACCCAAACAACGGTTTTGTAAATTATTGAACTCCCACTTTTACTACGGAATGTGTATATGCCCCGTTTGGACTCATAATCACGCTCATATCAACAAGAGCTTTGTCCATTTCAGCGGCAAACTTGAATTTATTATTCCACTGGTCACCATCAACAAGTAACAGATAATAATAACTATCAAGTCCTGTAGGTGTTGAGTCCAGACTGGCAGGAGCACCCCACCATTCGTATACAGTGGCACCGGTAGCATCAAGAGTTGACATTCTGAACTTGTAACGTTGGTCTCTTCCCCAACTTTCCTGCTTAAAGGTGATTGGTTTGCTTTTAGCTGTCCAGACACCGTTGGCAACATAATCGAGTGAAAACTGGAATACATTCAATGGGCAGAAAAAGAACTCTACCTTAGTAACCTGAGTGATGGTCGATGCACCAATCGAGAAATCAAGGTTGATACGATACACTCCGGTAGTAGCAACAGTGCTTCCGGTTGTTCCTTCGAGCAATACAGCTTTCGAATCTGTGTAAAATTGTCTTGGGGTACCCGCATTAGCATCTGTAAAATTATAGGTTTTACCGGCTGTCAACTGAGTATAAATTTCAAATACACCATCTGAAACCGATTTCATTGCAACAGCTTTTGAGAGGTCGGCTCCTTTTTCAGTAGCTTCACCTGTCAGGTAAACACTGGCAGGCATATCGGCAAAACCGGCCAACCGGGTTACTTCGAGGGTATTTGATTTTGCACCGATTTTTGGATTCACCCCTTTCGAAGAGATCACGGTCCAGATCATTTTACCGGTTTCAGAGGACAGGATCCCTGCCATGGCTGCAATCTTATTGATTTGTTTATGTGTGATGGTGGCATGCGAATTGGCTCCGTTGCCATCTGCTGTAACTACAAAGAGTGGCTTGGAGAAATCACCTCCGACCTTGTCAAAAGCAACCTGGTACATAGTCAGTGTTCCATCTTCCGACAAAGCCGGTTCCCATTCGAAATAAACACTGGCAGTGGCAGAAGCCTTTAATACGACCGACTTATTGTCAACCGGTTCATATAGGGTTTGTACAGCTGCTACGTTCAGATTTTTCAGGGTCTCATCTTTTTTGCAACCCGTCAACGAGAGAACTGCACAGACGAACAATACTATTTTAACAAATGATGTTTTCATAAAATATATTATTTAAATTTTGATTGTTATTTATTCAATTTGAGGTCGATTAATATCCCGGATTTTGTCCCAGATTTGGATCTAAATCCTTTTGGGCCTGTGGTACTGCAAAAAGATAATCCCGATTCGGATTAAATGAGCGTTTGTCCAGACGGATATAGCCGTTATCAATAGCCGATTCGCTGAATTTTGCTCCGTGAGGATACGTATTTAAAACCGTTTCGGCGGTTTTCCAGCGACGGATATCAAAGATACGGGTACCTTCAAGGGCCAGTTCACTCCGACGTTCATTGCGGATAATCTTTCTTAAGTCTGATTGTGTCCAGGATGCTTTAAAATCAGTTGCATTGACATCTGTAAATCCGGCACGCAAACGAATAGGTTTGATCGTTTGATCCCAAATGGTCTGATTCATCACACCCAATTCATTTTTCGCTTCTGCATACATCAACAGGATATCGGCATAACGAATCAGGATTAAATTAAGTCCCGAACTATAACTTCCTGTAAAAGTAGGATCGTAGTATTTTTTCATATAATAACCGGACAATGAATTGTTTCCACTCCCTGATTTATATTCATCAACAGTCCCGCTTCCCGGTTTAATTTTAATCGTCAGATCGGTGCCATCAGGCATTCTCCATAAGCCGCCATCAAAAAGTACGGTTACTGCAAGTCTTGGATCGCGGTTTACATACGGTTTAGCTTCATCATAGCCTGAACCGGCTTGTTGAATAGAATCACCATTCAATGTCATGTAGTTATCAACCAGTTCCTGGGTTGGCGACTGTTGGTTCACACGACGTCCAGCCGAAGGAGGTGAATAATCGAAATATTCGCTCCAGGTACGTAGAGTAGGTACATATTCCATGTCCAGAATCACTTCCGGATTGTTTTCATTTGCTATCGAAAATAAACCGGCATAATCAGGGAATAACGAATACGTTTTGCTGTCAATTATTTTTTGAGTTTCAGCAACCACATTGGCCCAATCATTTTCATACAAAAAAGTCCTTGCTTTTAATGCAGTAGCTGCCCCGGAAGTAATCCTGCCAATATCGGCTTTGGTATATGTGGCCGGTAACGCTAAAATAGCTGAATCCAGTTCGGTACGTACAAAATTCAGTACTTCGGCATGCGAAGTCCGTCCAATCACTTTAGATTCGGTAGCTGTCAGATTTTTACTGAATAAGGGCACTGCACCATACCAGTTGGTCAGTCTGAAAAAGAGGGAAGCCCTGATAAAACGACTTTCTGCTTTCATTCTGGCTTTCAGGGTCACGTCCATATCCGGAACACGATCCACATTTTCGAGGAAGGTGTTACAGGTTCTAATGCCACCGTAGCAATCGGACCATTCATTTGCAAATCGTCCGGTTGCAGCATTTGCAATTCCTGATGAAATAAGTTTTTCATCAGATGTTCTGGTCACAAAAAGATTATCCGATAAAGCTTCGTTGGCGAAAAAATAACCATCTCCCATCATTTGGCTGTATGCCATGTTCAGGACATAGGATGCCTTAGCTGTCGAATACCAATAGGTATCATCCGTAAACTCGCCCGTGGGAACCTGATTCAGATCGTTACATGCTGTAAGAAATAGCAGGATGATCGAAACGACCCCAATATAATATTTTCTAAGTTTCTGTTTCATAATAATTCTGTTTTTTAAAATTCCAAATCCAATCCGAACCCAATATATTTAAGCGTAGGATAACTACGACCACTATTGGCTCCGGCACCTTTGGGACCACCCATGTTATTAGTAAATTCTGTTGATTCCGGATCATAGAATGTCAGCGGTGAAAGTGTCAGCAGATTTTGTGCATTCACACTTACATGAAGCTTTTGAACTCCAAAACGGCTGGTAAATCTCTTAGGAATCGTATAGCCGATAGCAATGTTTTTCAACCGGATATAGGCAGCATTCAGGAGCTGAGTTTCTGAACTGAACCCGTAATTGTTTGCATCCGATGTTGAACCCGAAAGTGCAAGTCTTGGCCAGCGGGCATTGGTATTGGTTGGAGTCCAGAAATCCATTTGATGTTGATACATGGTGTACGAGTAATTGGCATGAAAAGGTTCAATTAACTCTCCCCGTAAAAACATGGTTCTTTCTCCAACACCCTGAATTAACATATTTAAATCAAAGCCTTTCCACTCAAGTTCGTAGGTAGCACCAAAGGTGAAGCGTGGAAATGCATTTCCCAGTATCTGGCGGTCCTTCGTATCGATAACTCCATCATGGTTCACATCGACATATTTTACGTCTCCGGGTGCCAGTTGTGAAGCATCCTCTCCTACTGGCAATGCACTGTTTTGAACATCTTCATAACTTTTGAAATACCCATCCGTTTTATATCCGAAATAAGAAGCAAAAGGTGCTCCTACACGAATAATGTCCGATTTACTGTCACCGGAGTGAATAAGTTCATTTCCTGTAAATGCCAGTACTTTGTTTTTCGAGTCGGCAAGATTAAAACTGATGTTATGGTTGAAATCACCTGTTTTTGCACGATATCCAATGGTCAATTCCCAACCGCGGTTTTGCATTTCACCGGAGTTTTCCATTCCTGCTGCCGTTCCCAATACGGATGGGTTGACAGGATAAAGTAAAATACCAGACGTTACCTTGTTAAAATAATCGAATGATGCATACAACTTATTACTAAAGAAAGTAGCATCAAATCCAACATTTAAATTGGCTGACTGTTCCCAGGTAATAATAGGATTTCCCAGTGTAAATCCGGTTCCACTGACTGTGGTGCCATTGAATGAATATTGATTATCATAATTTTGATAAGTGGTCAGGAAATTATAATCATTGATATTCTGATTTCCCAAAATTCCGTAAGACCCTCTGAATTTGAGATCCCCTACATTTGTACGGTACGAATCCATAAACGATTCTCCGGATATTCTCCATCCGGCTGATAACGATGGGAAAAATCCCCAACGGTTATTGGATGCAAATTTGGAGGAACCATCATACCTGAAACTTACTTCCCCATAATACTTGTCCTTATAGGAATAGGATAAACGACCAAACATCGATGCAATATCGCTCAATGTTGTATTCATGGGAGTTGTTTTACCTCCGATATTACCCGCTAAAGCAGTCTCCGAAGTCGGGATTCCTAAATTAGCGTCGACATAATTCATCCATATTTCGTTGGAATACCTGGAGTAACTTTCATTGGATACACCCAACAATCCGCTGACATGATGCGATCCGTTAAAAGTTCGGTCATAATCCAGTAAAAACTGTGTATTGATGGTGTATTCTTTCTGATTCCAGTCACTGGTCTTTCCTCCGATATTCTGATAGATGGAGGGTGTAGTTGCATCCTCACTGGCATAATAAGGAATCTGTAACGATCGGGTAGCCCGGTGATTGGCATTCAAATCAAGGCCGACCATCGCTTTTGCCGTCAATCCTTTTGTGATTTTCATTTCAGCGTTCATGCTCCCGTTTAAATAATCGGTATCGTATTTATTCGAACCGGCAGCTTCCAGTGAACCCAGTGGGGTAAACTGCGACAATACATCGTTGATCAGGTAATGACCGTTCGCTGCTTTTTGCTTGTAATAATAGTAATTCGGAATACGTCCGCCATCAGCCATCAGGTTGCCGGTATCGGCATTCGGAGAGTTAGATTCGTTGCGGTTGTAGGACATAATGGTGGTCAGTTTGAATAACCCCAATGTGTTTACAAGGTTCGTCCTGAAGTTATAACGTTCCATGCCATAGCTTGGATTATTCCCCGACACAAAGTTGCTGCGTTGGTTGACGTAACCGGCCGATACCATGTAGGTCGAATTCTGACTACCACCACTAATGCTTAAGTTATAATTCTGTTGCAGAGCATTCTGAAGGATATCATCCAGAAACCATTTGCTGTTTGCTCCGTTCTTTTGCAGGTCCTGTATCTGAGCCGGTGAATAAGGAAGTGGATTTCCGGTATTGTTGGCTGCAATATTTTTCAGGATGGCATTTTCATATCCTGAAACAGGTTTATACAGGACATTCGGACTCTGTATACCTACCAGGGAATTCATGCGGACAACCGGCTTGGTATTTAATTTCCCTTTTTTAGTGGTTACCAGGATTACTCCGTTCGACGATCGTGAACCATAAATAGCGGCACTACCGGCATCCTTTAATACAGAAATATTTTCTACATCCGAAGGATTTAACTGACTTAAACTTCCCAGGCTGGTCACCAGTCCATCAATAACGATCAACGGGTCGTTGTTATTCATGGTACTCACACCACGAATATTGATGTTCAGTTTGTTGTCATTCGGATTCATACTTGTTTGTTGAATCGTCAGATTCGCCGATACCCCCTGAAGAGCTTGTGTCAGGTTACTGACCGGACGGTCTTCAATTTTCTTGGCGCTGATTTGATCCACGGCACCTACTACGCTTTTGCGTTGAACAGTACCATATCCGATAACAACGACTTCATCCAGCTTTTGGGAATCTTCCGTTAATTTGATTTTTAAAAGCTTTCCATCATTAGCCACTACTTCTTCGGATAGATAGCCGATATAGGTGAGCTTGATGGTTGCACCCGACGGGATTGTCAGTGAAAAATTGCCATCCATATCGGTCACGCTTCCATTGTTAGACGATCCTTTCTGAAGGACTCCAACTCCGATAAGTGCCTGTCCGGTCGCGTCCACTACATTTCCCTTTACAGTAATCAAATTACCAAGGGTCGCTGTTGTTGCTTTCCGGATGATGTTTATATTCGTTCCCTGCATCTTATATTGCAGGTTTTTAGCAGGCAATACCTGATCGAGAACTTGTGAAATCCCTTTTGACTCAACGTTGACAGAAACATCTTTCAAGTCGTCCAGGATTAAATCGCGATATGAAAATTTGTAATCGGTTTGTTTTTCAATTGCATTAAAAAGTTGACGTAAACTTACCTTTTCCACGGAGAGGGTTATTTTACGATTCTGAGCTTCAAGGTTAGCTGAGCCCACAAACAAGAGGAATAGGAAGGAAAGAAAAACGAATCTCCTGTGTCCTTGTTTTGGTTTGTTGATTTTAAATATATTCATTGATAGTTAGATTGTAGTTTGTACTGCTTGTAGTAAAACACTTGGCGCATATTTTTTGGCGCACGATAATTATTAACTAAAATCGAAAGGACAGGTTATGACGTATTCTGTTTTTGCATAATGTATTTATTTTAAAGGTTAACTTGAATTCGCTTTCAAAAATCATAGATCTAACCACATAAGACACAATAGAATTAAGTGAAATAAAAGGAACATTGCATTCGTTTTTTTTCAATAGTCTTTATTAAATTTCCATTGTGTTCTTTTGTTGCCTATTATCGTTCATGAATTTCTTTTGTCTTGAATTTCTTTTGTGTTCTCTATTGTGTTCTTTTGTGCCCTATTGTGGTTCATGAATTTCTTTTGTCTTAGCTCTTTGTTCTTTTGTCTTTGTTCTTTTGTGCCCTACTGTGGTTCATGAATTTCTTTTATCCTGATTCTTGGTTCTTATGTCTTTGTTCTTTTGTCTTTGTTCTTTTGTCTTGGCTCTTGGTTCTTTTGTGCCCTACTGTGGTTCATGAATTTCTTTTATCCTGATTCTTGGTTCTTATGTCTTATGTCTTTGTTCTTTTGTCTTGGTTCTTGGTTCTTGGCTCTTTGTTCTTTGTTCTTTTATCTATTGAATTGGTTTTTTCCCCTGATAAATGCTCACTTTGTTGCTGTGAATGGCATACTCAAAACCATAATGGATTTTCAGATTATCCAATACCTCCTTCAGTGTTTCATTCGCAAAAACTCCTGTAAACGAATCGTATTCTATGGAAGGATAATTCATGCTTATATGGACATTGTATTTCCGTTCCAGTTCCAGTTTAATGTTGTGGAGCGATTCGGTATGGAATGCCAGTATTCCATTCATCCAGGCCGTTTCGGTGTACTTATCCATGGGAACTACCGTCAGCTCCCCTGTTTTTTTATTATAGATTGCTTTTTGATTCGGGGTAAGGTAAATGCTGGTATTTTTTCCCTCATTCAAGGTGGTCAGTTTGACCTTTCCTTCCATCAAGGATACCGTATTAATATCATCCGAATCGTAAGTCTTCACATTAAAGGTGGTTCCCAATACTTCAACATCAAAAAAAGTAGTGCTCACAACAAATGGTTTTTTCGGATTCTTGGTGACTTTGAAGTGAGCTTCCCCCTGCAAACTCACCCTGCGTTGATGCAATTTATTATCGTTGTTGTAACTGATGCTCGATTCGGAGTTCAGTTCCACCCTACTCCCATCGGGCAGTGTCACATCGGATGATTTACCCGGATCAACGTGCACGGTGAAGTATGTATTTTCAGTGCGATAGTCTTTCCGTTCAATCAATAGATACGTTGTTATAATTGATAAAACCGGCAACAGGAAGATAGCGGCATATTTGGCAAAACGAACAGTGTGCATCCTCACTCTTTTTAGCCGGATCCTGTGTTTCAGCATGGCGAATGAAGCCTTTATTTCTGAGTCGTACGATTCGGTCAATTCATAATCTTCCCACAAATCGGACAACACCGAACCCAGTTCTTCATCAGTTGTATGACGGATGAGCTGATCCATCTCCTTATTCCCGGCTTTTGCACTTTTTTGTGTAAGAAAGGCTGACAACAATTGATACAATTTCGATTTATCCATGAGTTCTTTAATTTGATGTATTGGGTATATAGTTCGTTGGAACGATTTAGTGTGAAAGTCCGGAAGTTATTTTAAAAGTCCGGTGTTTTGTTTTTTTAGAAGAGCCCTCGTAACCTGCAGGACATGTCGAAAGGTGAATAATATGAAGGACAAGGATGATTTCACACGCGTTTTTTTAAGGTAATTACAACTTGCAATTTAACAGTGTAGGGTTTTATGTTCTTGATAGATTGAAGTCATAAATAAAGTTCTAAGAACAACAAATTAATAGCAACAACTAATAGCATATGGAATCATGAAGTTTGTATTTATCTTATATTCAAAACCTTATTTTTATTTTTTCACCCTTAGTAGTCCCTCAATATGAACGCAAAAAGCCCCAATAAAGTAACTTTTTTAAAATGCTTAATTTCAAGCATTTATAAAGGAGTTGCATAAGAGAATACCGGCTACCATAAAACCCACCCTTATTCCCTAATTTTTAAACAGTTCAACTCTCATTCGAGAAATAAATAGCAACAACTAATTAAGTAAGAAATCAAGAAGTCTGAAATTTCAACGTTATAATCCTTTGTGAATTTGTGTCTTCCGAATGTGGAAGACACAAAAGCACCAGGTTTCAATAAAATAATTTAACTAAACAACAATTCTATTTTATCCTTATTTTCTCTTTTTGATTTATTCAGCAATAATAAATTTCTTCGACGACGATGATCCATCGGCAGCTACACTTCTCAAAATATAAGCACCTTTAGTGTTTGAGAGTTGTTTTTGGATCGTAGCACCCGAAGCAACGACATCTTCCATAATTTTCTGACCGGTTACACTGTAAACAGCAAATTGAGCGTTTCCATTTGTATTATTAGTTACTGACAGGTTACGACCAGAAACAGTAGAGGCAATTTCCAATGAATTATTAGATATCGTATTAACACCAGCTGCAAGGCCAAACCAGGCAACATCTGCCGGTTTTGTAATATTTAAGGCACCTGTTACATCAGCAACCATTGTTCCAGCGCCTTCGTTCATTTTCCATCCTGCAACAAGACCTGTTTCAGTACCTGTAAGTGACGAAGTCATGTCAGCAGCAATTTCAGCGTCTGTTCTAACAACATTAAAAAATCGAAGATCACTCATTTGTCCAATAAATCGTCTGTCACCCCACACTGAACCTTCTCCAATGCAAAGTTTACTGGTTGAAGCAACCATGGTGGCAGTTACGGCTAATGTTCCATCCAATACTCCATTTATAAATAATTTTAATTCAGTACCTGAATAAGTGGCAACAATGTGATTCCACGCATTTTTTTGAATAACATTTTGACTTGTCAAATTAAACCGGCCACCCGATCCGATGAGAATATCAATTTTAGAATTTGAACTGTGTAATACAAATCCTTCAGCACCGGTACCCCAATTCTCATTATCAAAAATGTACGAATCTTTCAAATCTTGAAAATTAACCCATACTTCAATAGTAAACTGTGATGGAGAAAAAGCAGGCTGAACACCAAGATCAATAAAACTTGTTGCTGCTCCTGAGAACTGTAGCCCCGTTACAGGAGCTGCCGATACGAACATAACACTGAACAGTGTTGCGAAAATGAAAGAAGTAATTTTTTTCATAAAAATCAAATTAGATAGATTAGTTTATAATATTTAACTTTGACAAATTCCGAATCTGATCAGGACTATACCGACCCGAACCCTATTCAGAATAAATCAAAAGCTAATACAATTGAGGAGGAAAAACGTACCATATTAAATTTATGTTCTACAACATATATTGACAGGTAAGTTACTTTTTTATATCAAAATGATTAATAATTATGAAAATGAGAGTGAACAGGGGGGAAGTTTCAGAAATCAGTACTTTTATGGATGTAAAAATAAAGCAGGGGAAGCATTGCCCACATTCGGGTATCAAAATATGATTGCAGGGTGTGTAACGATGCGGAGAGTTGATTTTTTACGGTTTGATTGGTGATTTTTAGTTTATCGGCAATCTCCTGATTGGAGAGGCCTTTCTCTTTGCTGAGCTCAAAAATTTCCCGTTGACGGGGAGATAAATGCGACTTTGCCTTTTCGATGTACGCTCTTAATTCATTCAGCTCCGCAAGTTTGTCGGTATTATTTTCACTGAAAGTCAGGCTATTTTCGAGCACATCACTTTCTTCGAGATGATGAATCAGGGTTTGTTTTCTAAAAACATTCAGGACATGATTCCGGGCAATCATAAACAAATACGATTTAAAAGAATATTCCTCACGGATATAGGCTCTGTTTTCCCAGATCTTGATAAAAGTCTCCTGAACAACTTCATCGGCAAGGTCCTTCGATTTCGTCAAATGATGAACAAATCCATATAAACGGGGAGCATAGGTATGATACAAATATTCAAATGCATCATTTGAATCATTCTGTAATTCTAATATATACTCCTTATCATTTTCAATCATATACTTACTCAAACATACTATCGACCTCATATTTTTTAATATCTGCAGATTTCACCCGCTCAGAATCAATAGTATGAGTTTTTCGTAGTATAAATTAGATGCACAAATATATTCATTTTATTCTGTTTTCAATTCAGAAAATAAAAGAATATACTCCCTCTATCTAACCCGTTCCGTCCAGATGTAGCCGTGTTAGATTTGTTAACCCGGATTCTAAATAACGCAATAAAAACACGTTACGCGTTTCATCATTCCCGAATTTCTATGACAAAGTTACTTTCAATAAATCAGTATCGACTTACATAATTTAAGTAATAAGTTGCACAATTCACACATTTTTAATCAAAGGTCAATATATTTGTAATAATGTTTAATTCCTGGGGTAAAACTATTGCCCAACAGGGAAGATGTCCACCACCCTCTATAATATTGTAAAAGAATACATTATCCCAAAACAGGCAAACTCTAAAACCCGCTTTTAAAATCGATACAACTCTATTCAGCCACTCTTTACAACTCCGTTAACATACGAACCCGAGGTAAGAACCATCATTTCCTAACATTTGATTGGTATAGATGTTCAGATCGACCTTGTTAATCTTATGAATGCTAATCAATAACTCAATTCGGACTTCTAATAGTCGGTTGAAGTAATCAATAGGTACATTTTTTTTAATCTGTTTTTTCTATTGACTCCAGCTTTAGAAGCTGTGTAAAAAGAAAATTTCAAAACCCAAGTACTATCAAATTGAAACTCAACATTGAAATAGAGGAATAAGGTTTAGAAATAGAGAAGATTATTTTCTACTGAAGTTGACAAATATAAATAGAGTTTATTCTTTATAAACCTTATTTTCGGGCATTAAACCTTAGTATAAAACCAATCACCCACCAAGCCCAACCTTATTTACCTTATTAAATAAATAGCTGAACTTTCAATTCGTAAGTAATTTATTCAACTTTATTCGTTTTTACACAGCCTCTTTAGTTGGAACTAAAAGTGTGAATGCAAAACGACTTTAATCAAATTATACTTAACATATAAATCTGAATATTTGTCATTTACATTTTGGATAAAAGCAATATTATGATTCTTATATTAGACCCTCCAACTAAAGTTGGAGGTAATTAATTAATGCGGTTCTGTAAGTATGATAACAGTTTTGTTACTAACAAAACGTTTTTGTGTCTCGTTCCTCGACGACAAAAAGTTTAGCCGGATCAAGGAACTTCAAACCTACTGTCGTCTTTCGTCTTTCGTCTAGCTTTGCTCCGCATTACGTTCGCATCCGGTTTCAAACAAAAAAATTACAAATTAATTTAGACCTAATAACATAGTAATTAATAAGTAATCTTTAAATAAAATTTGCTTTTTAATTGCTTACTTATTGTTTATTTATTGATTATATATTGATTATATCAAAACCGGATGCAAACGAAACCGGAAGATAAGGCGGAGATAAAAAGAACAAAATCTATTTATTTGCTTCCATTTAAAATCAAAATTACTTGTGTATTTTAAAACCTGGTGCCGGTATTTTTTAAATAGTCAACACATATTATTTGTGAGTATTCTGGTACAAAGTGTACAACCAATCTGATTCAAAGTGTACAACGATTCTGATTGAAAGTGTACAACTTTAGGTGATTAAAAATCACGAAAAATGTTACTGACATTCTGACGCAAAGTGTA
>Ga0302285_10000024_pt1 | contig 107656 bp, 73 predicted proteins | sample III_Fen_E2_2_FD_200455 | JGI IMG/M metagenome (GOLD analysis project Ga0302285, IMG submission 200455) | Peat permafrost microbial communities from Stordalen Mire near Abisko, Sweden - III_Fen_E2_2 | ecosystem: Environmental > Terrestrial > Soil > Wetlands > Permafrost | place: Sweden: Abisko... | reverse complement strand
TAGAGGAACTTTTTACTGAGATGTCATTTAAACTTTTTGATGTACTCGGTTGGCATCATGCCAAATTCATTGCGAAAGCAGGTCGCAAAATACTTGGGATTACGATATCCAACACTGTAGGCAAGTTCAGATATCCTTACATCAGAGTTCTTTTCCATTCTCGGACATTCCGCTTTGATTCGAATGTTACGTATGAAGGTGGAGACTGAAACGATCAACTGAGATTGAAGCAATATTAAACTGATAAAAAGACTGTTCATAAGAATAACATTGCTATCTTTGCACTCTATTTATTACTTATTATACATGAAAAGAACCTTTATTACATTATTATTATTCATGACGGCAATTGTCATGAATGCAAAATTCAGTGTTGCTAAGATGAAAGTGTCCGGACTAACCGAACCACTTGGAATAGATGTCAAACCTACATTTAGTTGGCAGACAACAAGTGACAAACGCGGTTTCTTTCAGGGAGCCTACTGCATAGTGGTGACGGATGGCAACGGAACAGAAGTTTGGAACACAGGTAAGGTAACATCACCCTTGCAGAATAACATCCAATATGAAGGCATTGCACTCACATCACGCACCTCATATAAATGGACTGTCACCATATATGATAAAGACGGTAATGCTTCGAATGGTGAAACATCTTCTTTTGAAACAGCCTTTATGAACCCGTCAGAATGGAAGGCAAAATGGATTTATGCAGGAAAATCTCCAAATTCGAAATTCGAGATTAATTTTCCATCTCACATTAACTGCCGTTATGTTAAGTTGGATGCCACGAAATTAGGTTTACCGGCATCTACGGATAAAAATTATTATTATATGCAAATGACTGAAATGGAAATATACAGTGGCTCCAAAAATGAAGCACGTACAGCCACCGTTTCTGCCAACAGCAACTGGAACTATAGTACGATATGGAATCTGGATTTTCTTACCGACGGAAAAATCAATGATGCCTCTTGTCTGGGATACTCTACACCTACATTTAGCAACCCGAATCAACATATTTATATCATCATTGACCTTAAGAAGGTTATGAAAATCGATCGTATTGTGATTTATCCCCGACAGGATGACTGTGCGTCTTCAGACACACAGGCTACCAATTTTCCGGCATCGTTCACAATACAGACCTCGACTAACGGCAACAACTACAACGTACAATACACTGCGACAGACATGGCTGCCCCTGCTTATTCCAATAGTTCTAATAACGTGCCGTACTATGGAAGGAATTTCAGTATTGCCAATGGGAAAACAGTGAAACGTGCACGTATTTATGCTACTGCACTTGGTGTCTTCAATATGAAAATCAATGGAAAACCAGTGACTGAAAATAAACTTGAGCCAGGAGAAACGGATTACGAAAAGACAATCCTTTACTCCACTTATGATGTGACTGATCTTATTGCTCAGGGCAAGAACTCCTTAACAGCACAGGTGGCTGGAGGTCTGTTCAATATAACATCTCTCACAGGAAGATATAACAAGCCTGAAATTCATAACAGCGGAAATAGTTGTCTTAAAGCCGAACTGTTTATCGACTACACAGACGGCACCACCGACAGTATTATGACCGACCATAATTGGCGTAGCACACAGTCAGCTACTGTCGGAAGTAACTGGTGGGGCGGCGAAGATTATGATGCCCGAAAAAATATAACAGGTGCAGACAATTTTTATATTGATGTGTCAACATGGAAAAATGTCAGTGAAATAACACCAACCTTCACAGGTTCGCTTTCAACTCCAGATATTACAAACAATCATACTACTGTAGGTACTCTTAAGTCACGTATGTACGAACCTCTTCGAGTCGTAGAAACATGGAAAGGGGTTAAGGTTACAAAGATTTCCAATGGTAACTATGTGGTGGACTTCGGACGCAACTTTGCTGGACAGTATAAATTCACATTAAAAGGAATTTCAGGACAGACGATTACACTCCGTGAGGGGGAAACACTGAACAGCGATGGATCTTGTAACCGGCAGTATTATTACAGTTCTACCAGTGATACATACGACGCATACACCTTCTGTGGCAATGCCGATGGTGAGACTTGGGGACCGGAATTCATGTATCATGGATTCCGTTATCTCGAAATCAACGGACTGACTTCCGCACCTGATGCTGCCGATTTCACTGCGTACCGCATACGTAATAATATGGAAGCCAATGGTGATATTGAAACCAGCAACTCGCTATTGAACAGCATTCACACCATTTGCCGTGACGCTATACAGAGTAATATCTATAATACTGTTACTGACTGTCCACAAAGAGAAAAACTCGGGTGGCTGGATGACGACAATGAGATGTTCAACTCTCTGAGTTTCAATTTTGACATGACAACGATGTGGAACAAGATTGTGATGGATTGTTTCGACAGCCAATATAACGATGGTCATGTACCAAGTACTTGTCCTCATTATATGTGCGTATACGATGACGATCCCAACTGGGGAGGATCTGCAATACTTGTTCCGTATCGGAATTATAAAATGTATGGCGACCGTTCACTGATGAAACAATATTATCCACAAATGAAGAAACTCATTGATTACTATACATCAAAAACCTCTGGATATATCATGCCGGGAAGCAGTTACAGTGTGCTGTCAGACTGGGGGCAAAACACCTGCGGACTCACCAATCAGGTTCTCGGTGAGTTTACAATCACCACTACCTATTATTATTTACTCAGAGCTATGTCGGAAATGGCTACTGACCTGGGATATTCAACAGACGGTACGACCTACTCAGAACTGGCTGATAAGGTAAAAACAGCTTTCAATCATAAATTTTATGGACAATATAATGCAGGTGTATATGAATATGGAAATCAATCGGAATATGGCATGCCACTATATTACGGACTAGTTGACTCCGTAAACGAGAAAGCTGTGGCTCTAAGGCTTGCAAAGAAGATAGCTACTGACAACTATCGAATCAAAACCGGTGAGATTGGATTGAAACCTGTACTTATGGCACTTGCAAAATATGGATACAACGATATCGTTTACAAAATGGCAAATCAGACGGATTACCCCAGTTATGGATATTTTGTTAAATCCGGATGCACCACAACTCCTGAATACTGGGATCTCAGCATGAGTCAGAACCACTGTATGATGGACCATATCGAAGAATGGTTCTATAGTGAGATGGGAGGTATCAACAATTGTGGTATCGCTTTTGATCAGTTTGATATACATCCATGGATTCCTGCAGACATGAACAATATGAAGGTGATGTCAAAGAGTATTTATGGAACAATACTGTCCTCTTATGTTAAAACATCAAACGGATATCAATACACATTTACCATTCCGGAAAACAGCACTGCTACCATCACTATTCCTGTAACTGATGGACACAAAATCATGGAAGATGGTGTGCCCATAACTAAGGGAGACGGTATAGAAAGTATTACTTATACAGACAGTCTGGCAACAATCGTGGCAGGTTCGGGTACCTATTATTTTACGATGGGAGACACTACAGCTATCAATCCTGCTGAAGGCATTTCATCACTGGTGCCTCGATAACCCATACATCTTCGCTTATCATCGAAAACCTGCACACTATGATATCGAGAGCAAACAAAGTTACTTTACTATATTGATAGGTTTACCATCAATAAATGCTTTAACATTAGAAACTGCAATGTCCATCAGACGGGTGCGAGCTTCAAAGGTTGCCCAAGCTATATGCGGAGTGATAAAAGCATTCCTGCACTTTAACAATGGATTATGCTTATCTGCCGGTTCGGTACAAAGGACATCAGTGCCATAACCTGCCAGCTTTCCACTATTAAGAGCATTGGCAACATCCGGTTCATTAATCAAAGGGCCTCTGCCTGTATTGACAAGTATTGCCCCATCTTTCATCTTCGCTAATGATTTAGAATTGATCATCTCGTGCGTTTTCTCATTAAGCGGACAATGAAGAGTAATGATATCACAATGAGAAAAAAGTCCGTCAAGTGTATCTTTCAGTATAAAAGAAGGTAGTTTTGATGAACTCTTTGACGTATAAGCAAAGACATCCATGCCGAAAGCAGCCGAAACCTTAGCCACTTCCAAGCCTATATGACCAAGCCCTACGATACCAATAGTCTTACCGGAAATTTCCATAAGGTTTGTATCCCAATAACAAAAATCCGGATTTGACGACCACCTGCCTTTGGCATTTTCTTCGGAATAATGACCTATACGGTTGGTGATATTAAGTATGTGTGCAAATGTCATCTGAACAACAGACTGAATGCTATAAGAAGGAATATTAGTAACCTTGATTCCATGAACAGAAGCAGATTCTATATCCACCACATTATAGCCCGTTGCAAGAACGCCTATGTACTTTAACCGAGGCAGTGCACAAATGACATCATCAGAAATAACCACTTTGTTAGTTAAAATGACATCAGCATTTTTAGCATGTTCAACAACCTCCTCGCTAACTGTACGGTCAAATACCGTAACATTCCCTAATTTTTTTAATGGTTCCCAGGAAAGATCACCCGGGTTCATACCGTAACCATCTAATACTACTATTTCCATACTCATCTTAATCTTTATATCTATCTTTCCAGCATGCGATCATTCTTTGGAACGACTTCTCCTCCGTTGAAGAATGTTGTCCATGCCAGAATCTTACATCTTTCATATTATCAGGCAGATATTGCTGCTCAACAAAATTGCCCGGATAATCATGGGCATATTTATAGCCATCATGATAACCCAAGTCTGCCATCAGTTTAGTTGGAGCATTACGCAGATGAAGAGGTACCGGCAGGTTCCCACTCTTCTTCACTTCTTCAAGAGCTGCACCAATGGCCATATAAGCGGAATTGCTCTTAGGACTTGTCGCCAAATAAACCGTGGCTTCGGCAAGAGCTATTCTACCTTCAGGCCATCCTATCTTCATGACAGCGTCGAAGGCTGCATTAGCCAAAAGAAGAGCATTGGGATTCGCGAGACCTATATCTTCTGAAGCACTGATAACAAGTCGGCGGGCTATAAACTGCGGGTCTTCACCACCCTCAATCATCCTCGCCATCCAGTAAAGGGCTGCGTCAGGATCACTACCCCGTATACTCTTGATAAACGCAGAGATAATGTCATAATGCATTTCTCCGTCTTTATCATAAGCAAGGGGATTCTGTTGAAGTCTGCTTACGACTATATTATCAGTGATTACGACAGATGATGTCGACTCTGATTCAACCACAAGTTCAAGGATATTCAGAAGTTTACGCGCATCACCTCCACTATATCTTAACAAAGCCCCTGTCTCCTTTAATTCAATACTATGTTTTTTCATCTCTTCATCTTCATGAATAGCTCTGTCGAGCAATTTAAGAAGATCTTCCTTCTCAAGAGATTTTAGTACATATAACTGACAGCGTGACAGCAATGGTCTAATAACCTCAAACGAAGGATTTTCAGTCGTGGCGCCAATCAGTGTGACAACACCTTTTTCCACAGCACCTAAAAGAGAATCCTGCTGTGATTTACTGAATCGATGTATCTCATCAATAAACAGAATAGGACTTACAGCATTAAAAAAACGGTTTTTTGATGCACTTTCGATAACATCTCTTACATCTTTCACGCCGCTACTGACAGCACTGAGCGTGTAAAATGGTGTTTTCAATTTATGTGCAACGATCTGTGCTAATGTCGTTTTACCTACTCCAGGAGGTCCCCATAATATAAACGAAGATATTCGTCCTGCGTCTATCATCTTACGCAGAACAGCTCCTTCACCCACTAAATGTTGTTGACCTATATAATCGTCAAGCGTAAGCGGTCGCATTCTTTCAGCTAATGGTTCCATACTGCAAAGATAGCATAAATAGAATTAAGAACAAAATGAATTCATTCATTTATATTCATTTTTATTCCCCAAAATAACAATATAGAATAAAATAGAAAAATTCTATGCAAAAAAGTTGTTGGAACGGATAAAAGTTCCTATTTTTGCACAAATAAAACAAGACGTTTTCTGTAAAATATGAGAGTAACAATACTTCAAAAGGACATATACTGGGCTGACATAGAGGCGAATCTGTCTGTTACCAACAGAATGATTAAAGAGAGCCGAGGCAGTGATTTATATCTCCTGCCAGAGATGTGGAGCACAGGCTTTGCAACAGAACCTGAAGGTATTGCCGAAGGGGTAACTCCAGAAGACAACATAACACTAAAATGGATGATCAATGCAGCCAACGACAATAATTGTGTTATTGCTGGCAGTGTTGCAGTCAAAGACGGAGAAAAATACAAAAACCGTTTTTATTTTATTCGTCCTGACGGAAGTTATGAACAATACGACAAACATCATCTTTTCAGATATGGTCATGAGGATAAATATTACGAAGCTGGCAACAGACGTGTAATCGCTGAATATAAAAATATTAGATTTTTATTGAATACATGTTACGATTTGAGATTCCCGATATGGCAACGGAATTTTAATGACTACGATGTATTGCTGATGACAGCCAACTGGCCGCAGTCACGTCAAAATGCATGGGAAACTTTATTAAAGGCCAGAGCCATAGAAAATCAATGCTACGCTATCGGCTGCAATCGCGTGGGGAACGACCCGCATAACAATTATGCAGGAGGGAGCGCTATCATTGATGCATACGGCCATACCTTATGTGAGAGTATGAAAGAAGAGAATGATACAATCTCTGCAGAACTTAACATGGAGGCATTAAGACATCTCAGAACTAAATTCCCTGTACTTGATGATACAGACCAAATAATATTTAAAAATATAAATAATTAGAATAAGTATATGAAACAACAAGGCAATAAATCATTGACTCTTAAAAATTTAAGTAAGAGTAATATTTGGGACCTACAGGAAAATGATGTCTTTCGTCTTTTAGAAAACGGAGAAAAAGATGCTGACATGAAAGACAACATTAATCACTATGCCGACATTATCCGCAGTGCTTTCACGATAGAAGTTCTGGATAGTGACGTGTCTAATGTAAAAAAGAAACAAGAAAAACTTGGTTATAAAGTTGGCTCCATAAAGCTGGAAGAAAACACAAAACTGTATTGGGCAATAAAGAAACGACCAATCATGCGTGTGACGGACCTGACATACGAAAATATCCATCATATTTCAGCAGCTAAACTGGTTGAAGTACTTGACAGGAACTTTGGTGGAGGATGGGAGTCTATAGCTCAGAGCATTCAAGACATCATAGAAAGCGGATTCGATATAAGCACCACCACCCTGCCAAAAGATCGTCTTCATAAGGCAGGTGGCATGTACGAAAAGAAGGTTGCTGATGGATTTGAAGTACTGGAAATTTCAAAAGGCAGTTGGATTGAAGCAATCTTTGCTAAGGAAAAACCAATAGTTGAGAAACCTCGTATAAAGTTTGACGGTATTGACGGCGAGAAGCTCGACGGTGATGATGACAACATCAACGATGAAGAAGACATCACCGAAGAGAATTACCGTACTACATTCAGCATTGACAAGAATAAGGATGAGGACGAAGATGAAGATGATAAAAGTGAAGAACCCACTGAGGATGAATAAATAGAATCTAACGTGAATATCATAAAAATGTGAGGCTGTATCGAAAAAGATGCGACCTCACATTGTTTTTATAATTACGAGAAAAAAGAGAATCGTAAAGAACTATATAACTCAGTGAGAATAATATAATACAACCATAATGGTAAGGAATTAACTATCCCAATTGTGAGATTGTGCAACACCTTACTCATGCTATTAAGACGGCCGGACATCACGCCATAAGAAACTGAGATAAAACATAACAGGAATGCAACCATCGGGATAAAACTCTTGCTGAACGACGAAGGAATCAGATGACCCGTGGAACTTAACAGAATAGCATGAGGGATAACTGTCAGTAGCAACACCAATATAATAAAAGCCGATAGTTCCACCAAAGCGAGACGAAATGCTATTCTTTCACGAAAAGGAAGACGCATCCGACAAAAGATATTTTTAGTAGCTTCAGCCAGACCACTATGGATGAAACTTCCTATAGCAATCGAAAGAATAAGCATCCATATCAACAAAGGAGTCAGCATATTATCCACGAAATGCCCGAAGAGCCATCTGATACCTTCAGCTCCTAATAGACTTCGTGTGGTAGCATCAGCTCCTGTAGCACTGATAATCCATGAGACTATCATTACTACCACCTGAGCAATACACAAAGTCAGAGCAATATATGCCAGAATTTTATCATTCTTTCTTCTATTCCTCATCAGAATGCAGATTGTTGATATCTAGGATTCTAAGTTCCAAAGCTCTTACTACTAATCTTGTAGCATTAATGCCCTGCCCCTCATTACCTTCCGGAAATAGTTTCTGAATAAGTTCATTTTGTCTTTTCTCCAAGCTTTTCACTCCAAATGGCATTCCTCTAAGAGTCGTTATCATCTCTTTGGTATATCCTAATGCCAAATGACGTAAGAAACGTTCATCATACTCATCAATCTCATAGTTGATAAGAGCGTCCTGACGTTTCATTTGATTATTTACAGACTCCTTAAAACGTTCTACGATCTTTTCCAATATCGGTTGGTTGAAGACCATTCTCTTTCCTTCCATGACGCTATTCACATCAATACGCGTAAGCAACTCACCGCTTTTCAAGATGATACCGTCAGCTCCTGCGTCGAGCACATCAACCCAGAGCTTTTCGTTAAGAATCTCGCCTGTGAAGATAAGAACTTTAACATTTTTATATGCCTCTTTTGTCTGTCGGCAGATCTCCACACCAACAGTTGTTGAGCCTCCCAAACCCAGGTCCAGCAACACCAAATCAGGCATCTGGATCTTAAGAAGGCGCCAATATTCTGCTTCACTTGCCGCAGTCCCAATTATCTCAGCCTCAGGCATATCGGTCTTAAAGATACCTTCCGTGCCCTTAAGTTCCAACTTTACATCTTCTACAATAATAACTTTAAATTGTTGCATATCTCATTTCTTTTTAGGTAGCATTACAAAAACATTGATTCCTTCAACAGCAGGCTCTGCTATGATGCGGCATCCACGATGATTGGTAAACTCTGAATGGTCGCGCACGATCTGCTTACATAACAGAAAGGCAATCTTATCAACATTGGGGGTGAACAGGTCATCACATTTTTCTTTAGACAGATGAAGATGAGGTAAGTTTACGATGAAAGAAACATAAGTATCATCTGACGACTCGATCTTAATATCCAACTTTTTGTCTTTTGATTGCTTTGTAAGTAACTCAAACAAATATTTCAACAGATCCTTATCACCAATCAAACTTTGTGTTGTGTCTGCTTCTATAATCTTATTCACAGGTACTTCTGTAAGTTTGAATTTTACGTTTTCAACTTGTCTTAAGGCCTGACTGCTCAACATTCCGTAAATATCGCGATAATAGTCTACGACCTCACTGATGGCATTGATATCTTTTTGATCACTTTCAATCAGTTGTCTGATCCTGTTTGGATAATACATAGTCTCATGTTTGAGTGTTGATAAACAGTTATCAAGTACTGAGTTACTTACATGGAGAATATTATTCTCATATTCAGTGCGGCGGCGTTCATCATCGGCTAACTCAATATTATCATTCTGCGTCTTAGTAACATCTATAGTATCATGGAGGGCTGTCTGTATCTGTTCCACGATGTGTTGTAAACTGGATGGATAAACTTCATTAGCAAGCATATTTATCTTTTTCAGTTTCTCATCAGGTTCTATATTTTCCAACAGTATATCGTTTATTTTATTTACTCTCTCCACACAAAATCTGTAATAAAGCCTATGACGATAATACAAAAGGTAATATGCTGGTAGGATCATCAGCAATAATATGATTAGCAAAATGATTGCGACATTCTTATTGGCTTGGGATTTCTGCATGTTATGGCAATAGGTGGAAAGAGTATTGTCGGCAGACAACTCCTTAAACAACTGCGTATATACCTTATTATTATAATTGTATAAATCCCATTTTTTCAAAGCCAATGCCGCAATTGCACTTTCATTTCGGATATCAAGTATAATATCATAATTAGTTTTCAGACTATCATGAAGCCACAAAATATCGGCAGGTGTCCCGGACAAACTGCCGCACTGAACCATCTGATGCTTTCCTCTCGGCCGTTCAAGCAAATAAAATTCATTCAAGTAACGACGAGCAGAATCCGCAAAGATTAGAGCTTGATCATATTTGGCATGTATATTAGAATAATAGGTAGAGTCTGCATACCTTCCGGCCTTCTGTAAAACAGATTCTGCACCTACAGCATAAACGGGAAATAATAACAGCAGAATAGCCAAAGTACGTCTTATTCCTTTCGGAAGACGGAAGTAAAATCTGCTCCCTTCACCCTCTTTACTCTCTGCAGATATCATACAATTGACAAATATAGTACTCATCTTACGATATTTCTCTATAATGCCTTTGCAGTTGACTAATCCGAACCCATGACCATTATATATCTTATGATTGAAGATGTTTTCTAATTCATCTTCAGACATTCCATGTCCGGTGTCAGCAACACTTATCTCAACATAGTCAGCCTCATTCTTTGCTGACAGGCTAACAATTCCTCCGGCAGAGGTAAACTTTCTAGCATTGTCAGCCAAAGTATTTATCATAAAGAGTGTCAAAACCATATCGGCCTTCACTACAGCATCGCTATGCTCTACATTGAGAGTCACCCCTTTTAACTTGAAGCTTGTCTTACTTTTAAGAATAATATCAAAAAGAGATTGGATAGGAAAACTCTCTATATGGAGACTGACTTCACCTTGACGCAACTGTATCCATTGAGTAAGAACCTCATTATATTCATTAATCTTATCCGTTAACTCTGTAATGTAATGATATCTTTCTTTCCTTGTTTTTTCACTTTCACTCCCGTTTTTCAGGCGATTGACCTCATTAATAATACGGTCGATAAAGGGGATAATACCTGTTACGAGTGAAATCTTAGCCCTCTGTTCCAGATTCTTCTGTTTATTAACAATTACATGCAAACGGTTTTGTAATTGCTCTTCATTGATATTATCAAATTTATCTTTTAACTCATTTAATTTAAGGATATTATCATCTTTCCATTCCTGTAAAGGTTTCAATAAGATCTCTATCTTTTCGAACTCTGATTTTTTATTTCTCAGATGATTGAAAAAATAAAGAAGGATGATGAGAATAGCTATCATCAGAATAATAGCAGCTATCATAATATCCAAAGAAGATGATTCCTTGTCAAGGGCCTCTGCTCTGCTCTCCAGATATCTGTCCTGCCTTGTCATTTCCTGTAGGTCGAGATAGATATTCCTGTTATAGTCACTTTGCTGTTTGTTACCTATAGCCGAATAAGCCACGCTCATCTGTTCTCTTATACTAGCGATCAGTTCCGGAGCCTTACCTAATTCTTTACTTGAATTCAAAGCACGTTCGAAACAGATGATAGCATCACCATAATTCCCCAACGACATGTAACATGAAGCTAAAGTACGATACGCACCTCCTATCTGATAAACGTCACCATATCTGACAAATCTGTCTAAGGCCTTATTCGCCAATTCAATACATAAAAGAGAATCGGGTATTCCTGCAGGATTAAGATACATCATATATGGATAGTTATCCTTGATAAGGACACTTCGGTAACGCGGATCTACAAGATGTTCTGCTAAAGCTTCGCAAGAGTTTGCAACCCAATATTCATAATGATTCTCATTAGAGATAAAAAGACATTTCATCAGATAATCAAATTCCTGCTGATTAATGTCATATTGATCTTTCCCCTCAACCAATCCCCCACTACCCATCATATACAGATAATTAAGCATCTGAGCCGTATCCTTCTGTATCTCACCGTTGGGATCTATTTCCTTGATAGCATTTATTGACTGACGTTCCAACCCTACATAATAATAATAGGTAGATGTCACAATACTTAATTCAGATTCTGCATATACAAGTCGTTTTCTCTCTCTTTCCGAGAGCATGTCTCTATCCTCATTGATACGCCTCAGCCGGCTCTGAGCGTGTTCTCTATAATCATAAAAACTTTTGTTCTCACTTACTCGCTGACATAGTCTCATCAACTGAATATCTGCAATAAGCTGTTCCACCTGATTATCTGAAGCCTCAATTGCTTTAGTTAATTGGGTGCGTGCTTTAGAGAAATCCATCTTTACGATATTGACGAATGCCAGATTGTTGAGAGCCTCTGCTTCACCATTGCTATAACCACCGGCTAATGACAAAGCTCTTTCTGCATTGATACGAATAGAGTCTAAATTGCGATAATGATATGCATAAGCAACATCATTCAGCCTGTTGACTTCAGTTTTAACATTCTGGTCACATGCCGAAAAGAACAAAAGGCTTCCCACGGATAATAATCCGAGGAAGCCTTTCTCTATTATTTTTTTAGCCGCGTGCCTTAACAATATATCCTAATGCTTCTTTGCATTTGTCTGTTATAGCCTGCCAGTTGCCGGCAGCAATGACCTCTTGAGGGAATAATTTGCTGCCCATACCCACACAGAAGACTCCTGCTTTGATCCAGTTTGTCAGATTCTCCTCGTCAGGAGAAACGCCACCGGTAACCATGATGTTTGACCATGGCAGAGGAGCCATCATATTTTTCACGAAAGATGGGCCTCCTACATTACCTGCAGGAAAAACCTTGGTAAGGTCACAACCTAATTCTTGCGCGAAACCAATTTCACTTACACTTCCACATCCCGGTGTGTAAGGAACCAGACGGCGGTTACATATTTTAGCAACCTCCGGATTAAACAATGGGCCGACAACGAAATTAGCCCCTAACTGCATATAGATAGCAGCAGTGGCGGGCTCAACGATCGAACCGACACCAAGAATCATCTCCGGGCATTCCTTGTTGACAAACTTACTAACCTCACCGAATACTTCATGAGCGAAGTCACCACGGTTTGTAAACTCAAAAGCCCTGACACCACCTTCGTAACAAGCTTTGATTACATTCTTTACGATTTCTACATCTTTATTATAAAAGACAGGAACCATACCTGTGCTCTTCATAGCTGAGAGCACCTGCATCTTATTAAATTTTGCCATAATTTTTTTATCTAAAAATCCAAATATAAATATGGACTACAATTCTTAATTCAATTTATCTCTGAACACGTCCGTTTGCACTACCGCCGGCAAGAGCTTCAACCTCCTCTTTGCTCACCATGTTGAAGTCGCCGGGGATTGTGTGCTTCAAAGCAGAAGCAGCAACAGCAAACTCCAATGCACTAGCCTGATCTGTCGGCCAAGTCAGTAAACCGTGAATGACACCACCGGAGAAACTATCACCTCCACCAACACGATCGACAATTGGCATAATATCATAATGCTTAGAGACATAAAACTCTTTTCCATTATAGATCATGGCCTTCCACCCGTTGTGTGTTGCCGACAAGCTTTCGCGTAATGTACTTATAACATACTTAAAGCCAAAAGCTTTCATCATCCCTTCGAATATTCCCTTATAGCCTTCTGCGTCCGTGTTACCACTTTCGACATCAGCATCCGGTTTGAATCCTAAGCACAACTGTGCATCTTCCTCATTACCAATACAAACATCACAATATTCCATCAAAGGCCTCATGATGCTCTGGGCTTTTTCTGAAGTCCAAAGCTTTTTGCGAAAGTTAAGATCGACAGAGACAGTTACGCCATGACGCTTAGCAGCCTGACAAGCAAGCTTAGTAAGTTCTGCCGCTTTATCACTGATTGCGGGGGTGATACCACTCCAGTGGAACCAGTCAGCCCCTTCCATAATCTTATCAAAATCGAAATCTTCGAGATCTGCCTCAGCAATAGAACTTCCTGCCCGGTCATAAATAACCTTTGAAGGACGCATGCTCGCACCAGTCTCGAGATAGTAAATACCAACACGGTTTCCACCGCGTGCAATATAATTAGTGTTAACACCATAACGACGGAGGGAATTGACAGCACTTTGACCTATTTCATGTTTAGGTAATTTAGTTACAAACACAGCTTCATGTCCATAATTGGCACAACTTACAGCAACGTTGGCCTCACCGCCACCATATACTACGTCAAAGAAATCACTTTGAACAAATCTTTTCTGTCCTGGAGAAGACAGTCGGAGCATAATCTCTCCCAATGTTACAACTTTTCCCATTTTACTATTTTATATAATGTATCTATTATGAATTATTTATTTCACTGTTATCGTGCACAAAAATATGAATAAATTATTAAAAAACGAAATAAAAGTCATAAAAACAAACCTTTTTAGCAAAAATAACAGCTGTGTGTTCGCACAATTCAATTTTATTTATTATTTTTACACCCTCAATATATAAAGTTATATTTTTTCTGTTATGACTGACAAAATAAGGATTAAAGACATTGCACAACAATCGGGTGTTTCTGTGGGTACTGTAGACAGAGTTCTTCACAACCGGCCTAATGTTTCACCTGCTGCGAGAGAGAAAGTAGAGAAGATTCTCAAAGAAATGAATTATCAGCCCAACATGTATGCTAGTGCCTTGGCCAGTAATAAAACTTACACCTTCTATTGCCTGATTCCAAGGCACGATTCTGAAGCATACTGGAGCGAAATTGAAGAAGGCACTGCTGTAGCATGTGAAAATCGCCGGGACTTTCATGTAAGCATCAAGACCATGTATTATCACCGTTTTCTGCCTGAATCATTTGTCAAAGCATCTCAGGACTGTCTTAAGGGTAAACCTGATGGAGTCATTGTTGTACCGGCCACACTGGATGTAACGAGAAAGTTTACAGATGAACTTCACACACGAGATATACCTTTTATATTACTAGACTCTTACATGCCCGACCTTAAGCCTCTTTCATTTTACGGACAGGATTCGTTTTGTAGCGGCTACTTTGCCGGGAGAATGCTGATGCTTGTTGCGGCACAGGAGAAACAGATTATGTTTATGAAACAGATGAAAGATGATAATGTGGCCAGTAAACAGCAGGAGAATCGTGAAGTGGGATTCCGCCATTACATGCATGATCATTTTCCAAATGTAGAAATCATCGATTTCAACTTACCTCTTGGTGAAGAAGAGACTTATGACAGTATTCTGGAGAAGTTCTTTACATCCCACCCTGCAGTCCATCACTGTATCACTTTTAATTCGAAAGCATATATCGTAGGAGACTTTTTGCTTCGTAGTAATAGAAGAAATATTCAAATAATGGGATATGACATGGTAGAAGGCAATGCAGAGTGCCTTCGTCAAGGTTCCATATCGTTTCTAATTGCCCAGCACGCATATATGCAGGGATATTCATGTGTGAAGGCACTCTTCGACGCTATTGTTTTACGCAAAGAAGTTAACCCTGTCAATTATGTTCCAATAGAGATTCTTACAAAAGAAAATGTCGACTTCTACCGACGTACACAGTTATAGAAAAAACACCTAAATAAAACACACTAATAATACAACTGTAATCAGATTATGGAATCAAAATTTATAAAAATTAATCCCGCCGACTCTGTCGTAGTCTGCCTTCAACCTTTCAAAAAAGGCGAAGCTATCATGGTCGATGAGAAAGAAATAATAATCTCTCAAGACACGCCCGTAGGACATAAATTATTGATAGAAGATGTGAAAGAAGGGACAAATATCATTAAATACGGTTATCCCATCGGACATGCAAAAGAAAATATGTGTGCCGGGACATGGATCAACGAAAACAACCTACAGACAAACCTTAAAGGTGTCATTTCATATCAATATAATCAGGTTGATGACGAAACAAAGAATATTCCTCATGTGAGTCGTACCTTTAAAGGTTTCCTCCGTGAAAATGGAGAGGTAGGTACTCGTAATGAGCTTTGGATAGTCCCAACCGTAGGATGTGTTAACGGTATCGCAGAAAAGTTAGCAGAGAAGATGCGCAGGCAAGTTGGCAATAATGGTATTGACACGGTGTATGCCTGGCATCATAACTATGGTTGTTCCCAACTAAGCGGAGACCATGAGAATACCCGCAAAATCCTCCGTGATATAGTTTTGCACCCAAATGCAGGAGGAGTATTGATCGTCGGACTGGGATGTGAAAACAATCAGCCGGATAAGTTCCTTGAATTACTTGGAGATTACGACGAAAGCCGCATCAAATGTCTCGTAGTACAGCAATGCAAAGGTGACGAGTTAGAAGAAGGTATGCGCCTTCTCTCCGGAATTTATGATATCGCGAAGAATGACAAACGCACAGACCAGCCGTTATCAAAACTTAGAATAGGTCTTAAATGTGGGGGCAGTGACGGATTTAGCGGAATCACCGCGAATCCGCTGGTGGGTGAGTTCTCAGACTTCCTGACAGCCCAAGGCGGCAGCACAGTTCTTACAGAAGTACCCGAGATGTTTGGTGCAGAAACCATCCTAATGAACCGTTGCAAAACCGAAGACCTCTTTAACAAGACAGTAGATATGATCAACGACTTCAAGAACTACTATCTGTCACACGGTGAACCTGTCGGTGAAAACCCTTCACCCGGGAATAAAGAAGGAGGAATATCAACACTCGAGGACAAGGCTCTCGGATGTACACAGAAATGCGGACGTGCTCCTGTAAATGGTGTCATCCTTTATGGAGACCGTATAGAAGCAGATGGTTTGAATCTTCTTTCTGCCCCGGGTAATGACCTCGTTGCATCCACAGCTCTGGCATCCACAGGTTGTCAGATTGTACTCTTCACCACAGGTCGTGGAACCCCATTCGGCACATTCGTACCGACCATGAAGATCAGTACGAATACACCTTTATTTGAAAATAAACCGAATTGGATTGACTTTAATGCAGGATCACTCGTTCAAGGTGAACCGATGCAAAACGTGCTTAATCGATTTATTGAGAAGATCATCTCTGTGGCAAGTGGTGAACTGACCCGCAATGAGATCAACGATTACCGGGAGATCTCAATATTCAAGAATGGTGTAACACTATAATAGAATAGAATGAAAAACGGGGGCGTGCCATATCTGGTGCGCCCCCGCAGTATTCTATAAGACAGGTCTTATTTTTTCACAGTTAGTTCTCTTCCTACGAAGAGAATGAACTGCCTGTTATCACACCGAGCACGGCTGTTGCGATCGTAATCACAATCTTCAGGATTGTGCTCCAGATGGAGTTTGGAATCTTAGTCATCAATTGCGCGCTGGTGATGACAGCCATAGCCAAGTGGCTTAAAACGGTACGACAATATATCCTCAACTATTATTTTGCAACTTTTACTATGAAAATATTATCATTTTGAAAGCATAAATAGATTATAATAATCATAATGTAACCATAATGATAAAAAATGTAGATTTTTGCTTTATTTATGATTGTTTTAATATCGAAATGACATACCTTTGCATTCGAAAGGAATAAGAGCGATAACACAACACACAAAATAAAACAAATTATGGGTAAAGAGAAATCAACATTAAAGCGTAAATTAAACGCATTTCATCTATGGGGAATAGCAGTAGGCTTGGTCATATCAGGTGAATATTTCGGTTGGAGCTATGGTTGGGCATCCGCCGGAACATTAGGATTTCTAGTTGCTACACTGTTTGTAGCAGTCATGTATTTAACATTCATCTTCAGTTTCACCGAGATGTCGTGCGCCATACCACAGGCAGGCGGTCCATTTGCTTATGCACGGCGCGCTTTCGGTCCTATAGGAGGATTCTTTGGTGGTATATCCACATTGGTGGAGTTTGTCTGTGCGCCCCCTTCGATAGCAATGGCCATCGGGGCATATTTCGGAGATTTGTTCCCTCAGTTAAGTCCTGTTGAGGTAGCCATCGTGGCATATATCATATTTGTATGCCTTAATCTGATGGGCGTATCTATGGCAGCTACATTTGAGCTTGTTGTGACAATTATCGCAATTTTCGAGCTTCTGGTGTTTATGGGTGTAGTTGCACCTGGTTTTCAACTGACAAACTTCCTTGCTCACGGTTGGGCGGGTGCCGACACCTTTACGTGGGGGACTATGAGTGGCATCTGTGCTTCAATACCGTTTGCAATATGGTTTTTCCTAGCCATAGAAGGAGCATCAATGAGTGCAGAAGAAGCCAAAAATCCACAGGTCACGGTAAAGAAAGGTTTTATATGGGGTATTCTTACATTGGTTATCCTTGCTGTTGGAGTCATGATGTTTGCGGGAGCTGCGGGTGACTGGCGTGAATTATCAAACATCAACGACCCCCTGCCAAGTGCCATGCGGATGATCGTTGGCAACAAGAGCGGCTGGCTCCACATGCTGGTATCTTTAGGACTCTTTGGACTTGTCGCTTCGTTCCATGGTATCATTATGGAGGCAAGCCGTCAGATATTTGCCCTCTCACGTGCAGGTTACTTGCCTAAGAGCCTGTCGGCAGTAAACAAGAGAGCTGTGCCTCATTTGGCAATCATCCTGACAGGAGTTTTTGGTATATTATGCGTCTTAACAGATAAGGTTGATTTGTTCCTTAATGGTCAATCGCTTACAGCAAACGTAATTACGCTTGCATGTTTTGGTTCTATATCAATGTATGTAATATCAATGCTTGCACTCTTCCGCTTACGTAAGAAGGAGCCGGATCTCAAACGCCCCTATAAGGCAGTATTTTATCCGGTGTTTCCGATTATAGCGTTGATAGGGTCAATTATCTGCTTCATATTGATGGTCATTTATAATTTCAACGTATTCATTGCATACCTCATACTTGTCGGACTCTGTTATATCTATTATATTTATAACAAAAAGAATATTCATGATGTGGTAATTGAAACACCTGAAGAAGAAGAGTAAGACAATAAGTAAGAAAAAGAACGATAGTGATCATGTATAAAATAAGTTTGGGCGACATCACATATACATTTGATGACCTTAAGGATTTAATGGCAAAGGCCACACCGGCACGTTCCGGTGATGACCTTGCCGGAATCTCGGCACACTCTATGGAAGAGCGTGTGGCGGCAAAGATGCTGTTGGCCGACTTGCCACTTAAAACGTTTCTCGAAGAGCCGTTGATACTTTATGAGAAAGATGAAATCACACGGCTCATCGTCGACACTCATGACATGTCGGCATTCGCACCAATCAGCCATCTCACTGTCGGCGACTTCCGCAACTGGTTGCTTAATGAGCACACCACAAGTAAGATGCTCGCAGATATAGCTCCGGGCATCACCCCGGAGATGGCAGCTGCCGTAAGTAAAATTATGCGTAACCAAGATCTGATGATAGCAGCCAAGAAGTGCCGTGTGGTAACCGCGTTTCGTGATACCATAGGACTTAAAGGCTGTCTGGCGGCTCGTCTGCAACCAAACCACCCTACCGACGATTTAAAAGGTATTGCTGCCAGTATCGTCGACGGACTGATGTATGGTTGCGGCGACGCCGTCATTGGCATCAATCCTGCCAGTGACAGTATTTCCGTGCTGCTGAATCTGGAACACATGCTGGACGAGATTATCAGTCGTTATGAGATACCAACGCAATCTTGTGTCCTCACTCATGTCACAACAAGTGTGGAACTGATAAATCGTGGTGCGCCTGTCGATCTCGTCTTCCAAAGTATTGCCGGTACGGAAGGGGCGATGGCGGGCTTTGGCGTTACGCTAAAGATGCTTGACGAGGCTTACGATGCCGTAAAGAGTTTGCACCGTGGAACGGTGGGCGACAATTGTATGTATTTTGAAACAGGACAGGGCAGCGCCCTCTCTTCTGACGCGAACTTCGGTGTGGACGAGCAGACGTGTGAAGCCCGTTGTTATGCAGTTGCCCGTCGTTATCACCCGTTACTGGTCAATACTGTCGTAGGGTTTATCGGCCCTGAATATTTGTATGACGGGAAACAGATTACCCGTGCCGGACTGGAGGATCATTTTTGTGGTAAACTGATGGGGGTACCGCTTGGATGTGACATCTGTTACACCAATCATGCCGAGGCTGATCAGGATGACATGGATAACCTGCTCACCCTTCTGGGTGCAGCCGGAGTGACATACATCATGGGGGTACCGGGAGCTGATGATATCATGCTGAACTATCAGAGCACTTCGTATCATGACGGATTGTATGTACGCAATCTTCTGGGACTGAAGCATGCCCCGGAGTTTGAAGAATGGTTGAAACGGATGAATCTGACAGACTGTTACGGGGATATACTTCCTATACGCGCAACAAATAAGCTGTTAGGAATAAACAAGATGGAGGCAATATATGAATAAACAGGATATTACGGTGAAGTCCGAAGATATAATAGATGCAGACTGTTGGGGCGAATTGCGCGAATTTACAGATGCCCGCATAGCTCTGGGACGAACAGGTTACAGTGTGCCGACATCAGAATATCTAAAATTCAGTCTGGCACACGCCATGGCAAGAGATACCATTAATACGCCATTTGATCGTGATATGTTAGCATCGAAACTCTCTAAAATGGGACTGTCAACCATTTATGTGGAGAGTTCTGCATCCAGTCGTTCCGTCTTTCTTACCCGTCCGGATCTGGGCAGACGTCTCAGTGAGGAGAGTCGTGACAGACTGAGGGCGATGAGTGATAAGGAGGCCGACGTGCTGTTGGTCATTGGTGACGGACTGTCATCGAAGGCCGTCCACAAACAGGCGGCTCCTCTGATACAGCATCTACTACCCTATCTGAATGAGCTGAATCTCACGTTAGGACCTGTCATTCTGGCCAGACAGAGTCGTGTAGCCTTAGCTGACGATATCGCAGAAATCATGCATTGCAAACTGGTCGTCATCTTAATAGGAGAACGACCGGGACTGTCTTCGCCGGACAGTCTGGGGGCATATATGACCTATAAACCCTATTGGGGAAGATTAGAGAGTGAGAGAAATTGTATTTCGAATATACGTCCGGCAGGACTCAGCTATTCACGTGCCGCATTCAAGTTGGCATGGCTGATAGAAGCAGCATTTTCGATGCACAAAAGTGGTACGGCATTAAAAGATCAGAGCGATGACCCATCATGTTATCGACTGTTGAAGCCACATCAGAAACTGGAATAACGTTTACTCTGAGATATATTTTGTCGCCTGACAGAGAATCTTGATGGGGTTAAAGATTTTTCCCTTCATTTTCTTTGTTTTTCCATATTTTTTATTTATATTTGCCTCTGATTGAAGCACTCTATTCAAAATCCCGTGAAGAAACACTCTTGTACGGTAGCGGTTTAAAAAGACTTAGGCCTTTATTAAACGGATATGTTCGAGGATTTCTTCTTATGTAATATGATGGAGGATGAAGAACATGAGGAGCGGAAAGACATTTTCTTAATAAAAAAACATTACTATGGAGAAATTTGTAAAAAGGAATATCGGCTTGGTTGCACATGATGCAAACAAGAAGGATTTGATGGAATGGTGTATATGGAATTCCAGCAAACTGGTTGGTCATAAGTTCTATTCAACTGGAACTACCGGCAAACTGATTCTGGAAGCGCTGACAAAAAAACATCCGGATGAGGAATGGGACTTCACCATCCTAAATTCAGGTCCGTTGGGTGGAGACCAACAGATGGGTTCTCTGATTGTCAACGGGAGTATCGATTATCTGTTTTTCTTTACCGATCCCATGACATTACAGCCCCATGATTCTGATGTTCGCGCATTGACACGTCTTTGCAGTGTGGAAAACATCGTGCTCTGTTGTAACCGTACTACAGCCGACCATATTATTTCGAGTCCGTTATTCCAGGATGCGGAATACAAACGCGTTCGTCCGGATTATTCAGGATATGCGAATCGTTTTGCCAATAAATCGATGGTGGAAGAAGTTGTTGAATCCGCGGATAAGGAACTAATCCCCAGTAAAAAAGAATAAATGTGTACTTTTCCCCCTAGATTTTCCTTTTAAGTTGTGGTGACTGCAAAGGAAATAAAAAAGGCTGAATTCCGAGTATGGAGTTCAGCCTGATTTTTTGTATTCAAAAAAGCTCTATAGGACAGTCATCATCAAGGTATTGTGCCTTACCTTTATTCTGAGATCATGGTGATTTCTATCCTTCTGTTACTCTTCAGCATATCCTTGGCGGCTTGCTGCACATCTTGTGGTGTGAGGTCTTTCAATGTCTGAAGGAAACCAGTATGATAGTCTATACCATGCTGTAGATATTCATACTCTACATAGTCCCAGTATTGATTGTATATGATATTCTGATCGTATGTCTTCTGCAGGTATTTCTTGACCTTGTCCATACTGGATACCAGTGGACCTTTGTCAGCAATGTTCTGTATTTGCTTGTATACAATAGGTATCAGTTCTTCATATTTTGCGGGATCGGTGCGGAAGTTGATTTTCGTCAGCACATCAGGTTTGCTATTATTGTCTATACTGTAGTCCACACCGACTCCGTATGTGCCGCCCTTCTCTTCTCGTACCGAATCTGTATATGCTATCTGAAGCACTCGCGTCAACACATCCATTGTCATATCCGTCTTCAGGTTGAATGGCTGTTCGAATGTATAGTATATGTTTACCAGTGCTGAAGGGGTGTTCATCTTCTTCGTAAACTTATGTGTAGCGTTTTCAGCTACTACGTTTGGATAGTTGTCGACGAACGTTTCCTTCTTTCCTGTTGCCGGCAAGGAGGCAATATACTGACATAGCAGCGGACGGAGCGAGTCAATATTGACATTGCCCACAAGCACCAACTTGAAATTTGATGCGTCGCTGAAACGTTCCTTGTATATCTCCAGAATGCGGTTGTAGTCCACATGGTCGAGCGTGCTCTTCTTGACGGGTTGCACACGCGGACTGTTACCGTATAGAATGGCAAGAGTGGTGTCGTTGTATGTCACCTGTGGATTTGCCTCACGGTTGGTATAGAAGGAGCGCAGACGGTCTATCTCGGCATTGAAAGTAACAGAGTCCTTGCGTGGTGACGTAAAGTAGAGATAGGTCAGTTCCAGTAGGGTCTTAAGATCCTTTGCCGATGAACTGCCGTTGATTGCCTGTGACTCGTTACCTACTGCCGGACTGATCTTGATGATCTTTCCTGCCAGCATCTTGTTGAGGGTTATCTCATCGAAGTCGCCTGCTCCAGCCTTTGTGATGGCTGTACCGATAAACGAGAAATTGGGTACGTCAGCATCCGGATACAATGAAGTGCCTCCTTCTCCGAAGAATCTCATTGACACCTGATCTTTTGCGAAGTCAGTAGGTTTCACATAGACCTTCACACCATTGCTGAGCGTAAGGGTTTTAAAACCAAACTTATCCCCGGCTGTCTCTTTCACGATCTTACCTGCCTGAGGTGCCTTGGTGATAATATCCTTGGCCAGTTCCTTTTCCCGGTACGGTTCGTAGACCTTCGACTGTGCCTCTGTCACATACTGTTGCAGTTCCTGGTTCGAGGGAATCTTCACTCCTGGCTTGTCGGGAGCATAGACCACCAACACCTGGTTCTTGTCTGTAATGAGATTACCGGTAAAGGCATTTACATCAGCAAGGGTGATATCTGCATTGAATTTCTTGGTCAACTCCAGATTAAGGTCGGATGTGATGATGGGCTCCCACTCTGTGAAGTGCTCTAACGCCTTATTCACGAAGTAGCTGTTATGACGGTCGTTGCGCTCGGCAAACTGCCGTTCTGCCGATGACAGATAGAGAGCCTTGGCACGATTCAGTTCTCCCAGGGTGAAACCATAGCGGCGGGCACGTTCTGTCTCTGCAATAGCTGCATCGAAAGAACCCTTGATGTTTTCCTGACGGCAACCAAATGCCAGCGAAAAAGCATCTTTCGTACGTGATATCAGAAAACCGCCTGTCCGGACACTCAGGCTGAGACATGGTGAATTCTCCTTGTGCTGCAATTCCTGCAGACGTCCGTTGAGCATATATCTTATCAACATATTCGTATAGTCGTCTTTCTTATACTGTATGGTGTTCTTCTCCTGATCGGGTGTAGCGTCCTGCTTCATGTAGAGGTTGGCCAGTATGATAGGCTGTTCACTGTCTTTGTCTACTGCCACGATGGTTTGTTCATTGTCATTCACAGGATAATACACACGTTCTGCCGGGTTCTTCGGCCCTGTTATCTTCCCGAAGAGGTTCTGTATCTTCTTCTCTACCTGGTCTACGTCGATATCGCCAACGACAATGATTGCCTGGAGGTCCGGACGGTACCACTTCTTATAATAGTCGCGCAAGTCCTGATACGGGAAATGGTCAACGATATCCATGGAACCGATAGGCAGACAGTCTTCATATTTTGTCCCTTTGTATACCGTCGGCAGCACACGTTCCATCATCCTCTGTGTAGCCATGCCGGCTCTGCGTGTACGCCATTCTTCGTGTATCACACCTCTCTCCTTGTCTATCTCCTTGTCGGTGAGCAACAGGTAATGACTCCAGTCGTGCAGGATAAGCAGTGTCGAGTCGATGATCGGTTCCCGTTTTACGGGTACCGAGGCGATGTTGTATACCGTCTCGTCTATACTGGTATAGGCATTGAGATTGGCACCAAACTTCACACCGATGGTCTCGCACCAAGGCACGATACCCAGTTTCTTACCATTGCCGGGGAAGTTTTTTGTTCCATTGAAGGCCATGTGTTCCAGAAAGTGTGCCAGTCCCCGCTGGCGTGGCTCTTCCAGTATACTGCCCACACGCTGTGCAATATAGAAGTCGGCAAGTCCCTTGTCCTTGTCATTATGCCTGATGTAATAGGTAAGTCCGTTCTTCAACTTACCGATACGATAGCTATTGTCCTGTGTCAGTTCCTGTGCTGACAATCCCGCTGACAAAAACGCCAGTAGCAACAGACTCCATAGTTGTTTTTTAATCCTCATTATTTATTTGTTTTTTGATTAATAATCATGTTTATATTCCGGTCAGAAGGTGCTACCTACGGTGATACGCAACACCGTATGATCACGTCCCAGCAGATAATCATTGCTGCTGTTTGTCTTCCGATAGTCTGTATACAGTTTCATATATCCATCCATCCTGCTCTGCGGAATGTGGAATGTATATCCCACACTGCCGTGAACTGAATATTGCGGTGCCGTGAGATATTCGTATTCCCTGTACAGATAAGCCTCCATTGAAGGAGGTGCCGACTGCTTGTCGGATGGTTCCGCGTAAGTACCGTCTTCATAGGGTTCACCTCCACCCTTCAGGTAAGAAGCGCCGGCAGACAACGACAATACGCCATTGGCCAGTTTCAGGTTACGGGTTATGTCAACTGTACCTTCCGTACTGTGTATATTCTGCCGGCGGTAATAGGGATAGAGATAAGCAGTCTGCTTGCGGCGTGCCATATTCACAGCCGCACTGATGATCCACACGGGCATGTCACCCTCTATACCGAAATAGCCGGTATAACCCACCTTGCTGTCTATCCATAAGCGGTTCGCCCTCTTCAGTGCGTCATCATACTGATAGGTACTGGCACCCGAACTGTTGATCACCTCGCTGTACGAGTTTTCGTAGTTCTCCAGATTCTCACTCTTCACGCTGACATCCAGCAGATGCACAGCTTGCGGATATCTCAGGGTGATACGCGACTCATATCCGTAAAGTCTGGAATGGTGAGTGCTATAGGTAATCGTATAAGACGACTTACGACCGTAATAGCCGTCCCTGTCGGAGATGTCGAAACTGTTGTACCATGACAGCTGCGGTGTTATCCGCCATTCCGCCTGTATTCCTCCCCCATTGTATTCATCCAGCAAAGGCATCTCATTGTTGCTGCCCGTATAGCTGGTGGTGCCAAACTGTTCCAACCGGCCCATAAAAGCACCATAGCTGATGAGCGACATATATTTCTTCTCAGTCTTTCCATACGTACTATATTCCAGACTCTCCGTATTCCTTCTGTATCTGTAGTCGGCACCGAAACTCACATTCTTGCCTATCGGTACATACACTCCCGGAGTAAGTACAAAGTCCATCAGACTGTTCTTATGTCTCAGATCCTTGTATTTTGCATAGTTGGCGGCTGTATAGTCTATTCTGGCACCTAGTGAGATACCATGGTATATATCAACCCCCACTCCGCCGGCAAGCTTGTAGGTATCGAGATGCTTTGTTCCTGTATTCGTCAGCGAGTCTTCCACGATGTCAAACGGCTTATGTGTGGGGTCGATGAAAACCGAACCTGCCATATCCTTACCCGAGTAGTTATCATAACTCATATTACCATATACCACCGTCCGTCTGTTCAACCGATAGAACGACCCTACCTCTGCCCCCGCCTTGAATGTGCGGTGCGACTGCGCATAGTCAACGAATCCTCCGTTTCCGTATTCCATCTTCACCTCAGCCCTTGATATGTTGTGCGACGCGAAACGTGTGAGAGCAGCAGCATTTCCTCCCGTGAGCCACGGGTCGACAGTACTTACATACGTGAAATCACGCCACAGCGCCGAGTCACCGGTTTCGGGTGAGAACGCAAGCAGCCGTACCGGAACCGCTGTGATTCCGGCCGACAAGATGAGATATGATAATATACGTTTCAATCTGGTTATTGCTTACTCTCCACGGATAGAGAACTTCTGACGCTCGTGGAAATCGTTTGTACTGTTGTTTGTATCCTGATAGATAATGTGTGCACCCTTCTTGATTGACGCTTCGGCGTCAATACCGCTAGGATCAGTCGATGTACCCACACCCAGTGAGTAATTGTATACCAGCTTCCCGCTGTTCTCCGACAGAGCCTCGGTCGATTCCTTGTCTACATTACGGTACAGCGTATAACCCAACTGACTGGTAAAAGCCACATATCCGCCGTCGATATCCGATGTGAAGCGCTTCTTGCTCGAACTTATATTTGTTGCGGGGTAAACTTCCACACCGTCGATGATCCATTGATTGGGCACCTTCAGGTTTTTGTATACATTTGTCTGCGGCTTGCCCGGCTCATAAGTGATGTTATTTACGTTATTGGCAAACACGGCAGGAGTCACGTCCTGTGTCTGGAAAATGAACAGTGCAGGTGCCGAAACACTAAGAGCCCATGCGTTACCCTGCCCCAGTCTGACTGCTTTCAGATAGTGTGAGGTAGGTATCACATCTGATGGTGTGGGATAATAGGACGTGTTGGTATATCCTGATTCCGGATCATACATCGCATAATAGTTTGCATTGGCATAATTGACCGACTGAGTGTAAGTCTGCGTGTTGTCTATGGCTCCATTAATGCTGATCACCACCTGCGAATAAGGTTTCAGCACTAGCGGCGACTGGAAATACCAGATACCGTCATTAGCAGGAATGAATCCCTCGGAAGCATACGACAGATTGCCGCTGTCATCCCTCCATCCACTTGTGCCGTTCGCATTATACGGAGTGGCAAAGGCTACAGCCAGATTACTTACCACAGCCGTCTTGCTGCAGTTGTTATAGAGCACGAGCCCCTTATCATACGGGATGTAGCCACTGCCGTCATTCTTCGGGCAACCGCCGTTATACAGTTCCTTGATAATCACCTGGTCAGCATTCTGATCTTCAGGTGTGAATGTGACGTTCTTGACAGCAGAGGTCTTTATCGTGTCAACAGTACCATCCTGATGATTCACAAACATCTTCCATGTCTGTGCGCCTGCATTGAGCGAAATGGCGGCAAGAGCCACCAACGAAAGTATAAGTTTTTTCATTTTCTTCTGATTTTAATTTGTTTATCTTACTTGTTCACAATTTTATAACTCTTTCCCGGAGTCTTGATGATATAAATACCCTTGGGCAGTTGCGAGAGGTCAACCGTGGCGTTGCCTTCGGTATCGGCCTTAACAGCCGTCACAGCCTTGCCGGCGATTGTATACACCAGTATCGTGCTGCCACTCTTCAGTCCGCTGAACTCGGCATTGCCTACCGCAAAAAATGGCTTTGTCACATCACCGCCATCCACAGTCGTACTGTTGATACCCGTCGTCACATTTTCCTCACTGAAAGCATAGTCTGTGACACCGATAAGGTCAAACTTCAATACCTCTCCTGCGGCGGTAACCACGATGCTATCACCATCGAACGAGACCACCGGCACCTCTGACAGCGCAAACTTGGTCACGCTGCCATCCTTCTGCGTCACAACCAGATACTGCACGGTCACAGTGGCGTCGTCGGCCCTGCTCATTGCCGGCAGTAGCACCAATGCTGCCACGATCAGAATCATCCTTGATAATCTTTTACTCATAATCATTGTTTTAATTGATAAATTAATGCACTATTCTCTTTTTCGACACTGTCAGTTTCAGACTTGCACTGTTGGCACTGTCGGACGAGACTTTAATCAGACTTTTCACGCCATTGAAGAAATAACGGTAGTCGTAGGTTACGTAGGTCTCCGAACTATTGGCTTCATAGATCCCCGGCGGAACGAGGAAGTGGGCAGTACCGCCGGCATCGGTGGAATCGACAAAGATAGAAGCCGAAGCATCCTTCAACTGCACCCTTGCACCCTTATACGGACTCACTGTGTTATCGGGATAGACCAGTTGCACGGCCACGTCACACAACTCGATGTTCTCTTCATACGAGCATGCCGCCAATAAGGCTGTCATCACGATCACTGCTATATATCTTTTCATATCTTGATTTTTAACGATAACCCGTAATAGAAACTTGGAATATATCCACTGCTAAAGAGTGAACTCTCAATGCCCGTCTGCGACGACCTCACCTTATTCGTATTATTCAGGAAGTTGTTTGCGTAGAACGAAACCGACACATGGTCGCCTATCTCCTTTGTCACACTTAGATTCGCCGAATAGTAAAACGATATGCTGTTGGGGTTCATCAGATAGGCATAGTTAGACCTTACCACCAGCTTCGCCATGTCGTTATACAGATTTGTATCATTCTGCTTTGCCCATGCAAATTTCTCGGCAAAAGGTATCAGGGTGCCGGGGTCATCCCACGTAGAGTAATACTCCGGATATATGATGACGAACTTGTCACGCGAAGTACCGTCATAGGGTGTCCCGAAATAGTCGGAAGAATTATCCACCACATATCCACGTGTACCGTCCTCATATTCGCTCAGCGTACGATTGTAGTTGTATAGGGAACATTCCACCCTGAGTGACACAATCATACGTACCTTGGGAATATGAGTAGTGACGGTGGCATTCAGGTTCACCTCACTCGATATGGCCCCGTTGCCCACCGAAGCATTGGCATTGTAGCTCGTACTCGTGGCACTGCTACCCTTATAATACCCGATATACTGATACGGAGATCCGTCGCTCATCGTCGATGTAAGACTCACCGGTACGTCAGCAAACAGCATCTCATCGATAGCCTTATAATAATAATAGTTGCCGTCAAGTCTAATATTGGTATGCAATGGCTTGATCGGTGCGAAGTCCACAATCCATTCCAGTCCGTATCTGTCTAACGGCGACGCATTCACATATTTCGTATTCGTCACATACGTCTTGCGCACTGTGTAAGGCAACTGTACTGAAGCCTTCGCACCGGTTACATCAGCCACCGTAACCACCCCGGTCTGCCGGTCGATAGAGAAACTGCGGTTGGCTACATTAATGCCACAGTTCTGCACAGCAGTTGTAGACGTATAGTTATAGGTCACAGGCGTATAAACCGTGGTAGCCATATATGGATTGAGCGTCTTGTTATGGAAACCTGATACAGTAATTCTCGTACCTTTTATATTGAATTCCACACCTACATCCGTCTGTAGCGTATACTGCCATTTCAGCGACGGGTTGTAGATGGATGTCGAGGGGTAAGTGTAATAAGCATAGTACGACTTGTTATCAGCCGTACTTGTAGAAGCGAAGGACAGTTTGTCACTATACGAAGGCGACGGATAGAGCACCTGGAAAGAAGGCAACTTCACCGACTTTCCCCAACCGGCATGTACACAGAGGTCGCTCACCCATGTATTACGGTTCTGCCAGAATATATACCGTCCGTTGAGCCGGGGTGATATACTCGAAACCGTACCATAGTCAGAGCCTTTGATGAAGGTTATGTCATTTCTCAGTCCCGCCGTCAGTTCCACGGTTGAAAGGACCGATACCGGCACACTCACCTTATCCTCAACATATAGGGCCACATTGTTCATCGCCGGCAGTTCATCATACCTGTACTCGCGCCATGTAGGGGCATAGCGCATATCCTCATAGTAAGAGCCCCTTCCATTATTCTGAGAACGTGTGTACTCTGCACCCACCATCAGCCTGTTGAGTATTCCGCCGATACGTCTGTTCCAGTCAGCCTTTAACTTAAGTGCGTAATCCAATGGCCTAGAGTCGTTATACCCCCTTACATACCAGTATCCGGTAGGTCCGAGAATAATCTCGGCATCAGGATTCTCATCATAATCAGACGAGAGGAAATATCCCTCCGTCAACGAGTGTATATACGGTTGTGTAGAAGAACTGCTGGTATTATAATAGTTCTCGCTCTTCTTGTCAGCATAAGATACCGACCCCTTGAATTCCACACTGGTGATCCACCTTTTGTTCAAAAGCCAGTTCAGGTCAAAATTTGCACGGAAAGCATTATCCCTCACCTTGGAGTAACTATCCAGTTCCTCGTCAGGATCCGACTCCGAGTTGTATCCGCCAATATTTCCCGACGCCCCCACATTCAGAGTCAGCGGCATCGTATTCCGCATGAATATATTCATATAGTTGACAGATAGCGTATTCCGCTGATAGGCAGTATAAGGCGAGGCAGCATCAGCAAACGAACGGGCATGCTCGGCCGACACGTTAACCATGCCATCGTTGCCACCCAGGTCAAAGCCCTTGTTGATGGCAATCTGCCGTGTGTACTGGTTGAGCTTCCCCTCCACGATAAAAGGCGACTTACCCTTACGTGTGTTCACCTTGACCACTCCGTTGCTCAAGTCACCATATTCCACCGAAGGTATACCCGTTACAATCTCCACGCTCTCTATATTAGAGGTGCTGATATTTCTGGTACTCACACCATCAGTCTCACTCATATCCGCATTATTGGCCAGTCTCACCCCATCCACCTCCACAGCAGTGCCAAACGAGGCGTTACCCTTCTCCTGACTGCCACTTCTCAGGGCCATCCTGCTGTCACTCATCAGCGAGCTGTTCACCGTCTTGCCACCGGGCAAGAGCGTAGCCACATCACCCAGATTGAGAATCTGCTGATTATCGAGAGCCATACGGTCAATAGAATACGAAGTAGTAGACACGTCCGACTTTCTTCGTGCCACCACCTCCACACCATCAAGTTTCAGATTATCCTCAGAAAGAGATACGATCAGAGCCCTGTTATCCTTGTTCACATTAAGAGTCATTTTCGCCGGAACATATCCAAGACACTGCACAGTGAGTGTCACCACCCCCTGCGGAACTTTCTTAATCAGAAACTTTCCATCCTTATCCGAAATAGCCCACAGTCCATTTTCCTTCATCAGTACCATAGCGAATTCTACAGATTTCCTGTTATCCTTATTGACGATCTTTCCTGCAATGTTATAATTCTGCGACAGGGAAGTTATACTAATACCTAATAAAAAGAAAACGACGATCAATAATCTATATCCCATAACCCTTTTAGTTTTCGTTTGCAAAGTTAGGGTGATTGTCAGACACCTGCAATACCTAAAAATAGCTATTTTCATCACATAAAAGTGGTATATTCATTCGATATCGGTATCTGTAGTGGCATATTAGTACGAATAATTTTAGGTTTTCTGAAAAAATGGCTACCTTTGCACCCTGTATTCACAAATAACCAGAGGTACTAATGATTATAACTATTGCCCGCCTGTGCGGCTGTGGGGCGCTCCATGTAGGCGAAAGTCTCGCAAAACACTATGGAATACCGTTTTACACGAGACAGACGCTGATGCAGTTTGCCCAAGAGAAAGGTGTGCTCACAGAGATGGATGACTTCTTTGAGGAAAGGCCTGTCGATGAACTGCTTACCGCCATCTCGTCAGAGATGTCAGACACCCGCTCTGGCAGGACCGATAGGCCTTTGAAGACTCTCTTGAATTTGATTGGAGACCAGGACTGTATCATCATCGGACGATGCGGCAACTATATTTTCCGTCATCGCACAGACCTCACTTCTGTTTTTCTGAAAGGTGATCTGGACACACGCATCGCAAATATACGGAAGGAAAAGAACCTGTCACTGATAGCAGCAAAGGTATTCGTAGATGATACCGACGACTGCCGCGTGAGATACCACAAATTTTATACGGGGCTGAGCTGGGGAAATGCCTGCGACTACGACATTTGTCTAGACAGTTGCCGACTGGGCACGGAGCAGACAGCAGCCATGATACAACGGTATATTGACATCACCGGCAGAAAGCCTGCTTCACACCCATGAAATACCTGATACAATTTCTCATCATTATCGCATTCTCTTTCTTTGGTGAGGCGATACACTGCTTATTGCCATTGCCTATTCCGGCGAGCATCTATGGCATTGGACTGCTTTTTACAGCTTTGGAACTGAGATGGATCAAGGTGAAGGACATCAGTGAGACCAGTTCGTTCCTGATTGCGATCATGCCCGTCATGTTTATTCCTGCTGCCGTGGGGCTTGTCGACTCATGGGGCAGCATTGGCAGCAACTGGTTGGCATATATTATCATCACGGTGGTGACAACATTCGTGGTCATGGCATCGGCGGGATTAGTGACTCAATATGTGATTCGTAAAGGAAAGGGGGGAAGGAAATGAAAGAGATGTTTCAGAATTCTGTATTTTTTGGTGTGCTCATCAGTTTAGGGGCCTACTTTATCGGGATATGGCTGAAGAAAAAGACGGGATGGGCGGTGATGAATCCGCTGCTGGTGTCTATCATACTCATTATCTGCTTCCTTCTGATTTCCGGGGTGAGCTACAAGTCGTATAACGCAGGAGCCAACTGCCTGAGCTATCTACTCACTCCTGCCACCATCTGTCTGGCTGTGCCGCTCTACCAACAGGTGGAACTGCTCAAGAAAAACTACAAGGCGGTGATCGCCGGCATCTCTGCAGGGGTTCTATCCAGCCTCCTGTCCGTATTGCTGTTGGCTCTGCTGTTCGGATTCGGCCATGGGGCTTATGTCACCTTCCTTCCAAAATCCATCACAACGGCCATCGGCATTAGTGTAAGTGAGGAACTTGGGGGCTTCGTCTCGGTCACTGTCGTAGTGATTGTCATCACGGGTGTACTAGGTAATATCTTCGCCGAGAAATTCCTTAAGCTGCTAAAGATTGAGGAACCCATAGCCAAGGGAATTGCCATCGGTAGTTCCTCTCATGCCATAGGCACGGCAAAAGCGATGGAGATGGGCTCTGTAGAGGGAGCCATGAGCGGACTGTCAATCGTGGTCTGCGGTATACTCACGGTTATCGGGGCATCTGTCTTTGCCTGTTTCCTATAACGCCATAGATAACAGAAAACACACTAGCTCACCTAAGTGAAAATTATCTTTAGTATATATAATTATATTAAAAAAATAGTATGTATAAGAACATTGTTTATTTTTTTATATATATTTGCAAATGAAGAATTCTAAACATCGCTATTGATTATTTGTATATCACAGAGTACTTCTAACTTGTTCATAACCTAATTATTCTATTCACTAAATTATTAAAAATCAGAGACAAAAGAGATAAAATGTATTTAATAGAACTCATTCCTGTCAATTGATCATATCCGTTTAACGGAGTACCTCTATTGGAAGATAATCCAATGCCTACTTATAAGAAAAGATAAAAACCTTTTATTTAATCAATAACATAAAAACACAAAAATCATGAGAAAAGTACAATTGAACGAACATTGTCTAGGGTTCGGTGAATGCAGAAACAACTGCTGGAATTTTTCCATTTTTTCGACAGATCCTTCTCAAGATGATCTGACACAAGAATACTACGCAGGCTATGTGCAAGGCAAACTTCAGGGCGTAGATATGATTAAAGCCGCTAGGAACAACACATGGCGAAACAACTATTTATGTGATCCTTCCCATAAATTTCCGGGGAGTCTCGTACCCTCCAGCGATGAACTCGATAAAGCTGCCGGTATCTTAGGAAAGAATTATACTTCTCTCTGCAAATGGCTGTTAGAGAATGACCTACAGTCTCCTGCCATAATATATATTGAAAAGGAAGATGACATTGCCCATCACATCAGAAGGCTTGTTTATCGCATGATCGGTATATACGATGGAGTAACGACAGATAAACCACAATCTGTCTTCAAACACAAATTGGAAAAGATGTACGAGGAAGATTCGCTTGCTTTTGGAGATGCGCCTCTGACATTTATGGATATCTATTTCATCAATGCCCAGATGGATCTCATGGATGTAATTTCCAGTTCTTTGGAAACCCCCAATAAAACAAAGACCAGCTCGCGTCCTGAAAGTTGCTCAGCTTTCGTGAAACGTACCGAAGACGATATCTACTGGACACACAACAGCTGGTGTGGATTTCTGACACAATCCTGTGCCGTACATTACGTTATCGGAGATGAATTCATCAGCCAGAATGCCTATTGTCCGGGGCAATTCGGTTCCAATATGGACTTCGGGTTCAACAAATACGGTGTCTGTTTTAACGAGACCACCCATCGTTACGGGATATCCCAAACTAACCCCAATGGAATATGGCTTTGCTGGAGAGCTGCTGCCGCCGAGATGTTTGCAAAAGACATCAAGGACTTTTACCGTCATATTTCGATTGACAATACCGGAACTTATCTGAATGGCTATATGCTGATAGATGTCAAGACAAAGGAAACAGGACTGGTGGAAATGAGCTATAAGCGATTTGTGCTGTTCACTTCGGAAGGAGGAGACTACAATGTGATAGATTCTGTGGACGGAGAAATAACACCGTTCGGATATGACACGGAGTTGCTGAATAAGGAGCATATCTTCGGTATCAACTTCCCCATCTCCTATCAAGTGAAATGGGATCTCGGATCCACCGATAACCGTCCGATGCGGCGCATCCAATTCTCCAAACAGATAGACAGTGTGAAAGATATGAATACAACCAAGGATCTCATTACATATATAGACAACAAAGATCCCCTTTCCATCTACGGAAGATGGGACCTTGGCAAGGGAACAACAGCCTATCCCAAGACCATTCCCGATGGAGCTGTTGACTCTAAGGCTTTTTCCGCAAACGAAGTGGCAAAGATATTAAAAGAATGCCAGTTCCAGCCTGATGAAAGTGGTGGCATGGAATCATTCTGGATGGTATACGGCACGTCAAAGATTGACGGAAAGCCTTTCATTTGGTCAGAATCCGCATGGAAGGACATGCCTCTGGAATATGTCCCGGACAGTCTTGACGGCAAATGGGAGAGAATGAAAATGTTTATGAAATGATTTATTATAGGAGAATTTCACATAAATCCAAAAAAGAGCCACAGGTTACTATTGTTCACCTGTGGCTCTACTCTTTTTATCTATTTCCGGTTAAGGATTTTAGGATTTTGTCGTCTGCTCTGCTACGACTGCGTTCTTAGGAGCTTCCGTTACGGTTGCACCCTCAAGGAATTTCTTGCTGCGGGTACCGTTGCTGTCGGTAGAACACTCCGGTTGGAAGTTCACGCGAAGGCCTTTCACGTTCTTAGCCACCGAGTAGTCCTTCACAGTCCCACTGCCGGTGCCTTTGATTCCGATCTTGAAGCTGCCGAAGCCGTCGAGTTTCACACGAGCCGACTGTTGAAGCTGATCCGTCATGGTCTCCACAAGCTCTGAGAGTACCGCAAGGATATCACTCTTCTTCACCGTACAGTTACGTTGCATGATCTCTGCCAGACCGTTGGTGTCGATCATGTTCGTTACTACCGAGCGGCCGAACCACTTCCCTTTAGTTGTACTTGTCAAACGCTTATCCTGAGATAATTTGTAAAATATTGGCATGTTACATCATTTTAAATTGTTAAACACTCACGGATTACTCGCTTCGCCCACTCACGGTTTCGGTCGTACGCCCGGCTTCGCGGAGGTTTTGCGTTCTCCATGGCTCAGGACTTTCCTGAACACTCATTTGCAATTCTTGATTGCGTCTGCAAAGGTACGGCAATATTTCATACGAAGCAAGAGATTTGAGTTGAGCAGTAATCCAAAAACTCGGGGCCTTCCGTTTCACTATTTTTGATAATGATTTATATGAAACATCACACGTTTTCGAGGATATCATCATCTTGCGTAAAATATTCCACCCAAAGATTTCCTTTTATCAGATATTATGGTTAATTTTGGACGCATGTTGGCATTCTTCATATTAGAAGGTTTGTAAGTGTATCACCCCGGAAAGTATTTAAGAACGAGAAAAAAATGGAAACATCAAGAATCGAGAAAATAGTCATTCAAAGTAAAAGTCTGAACAAGGAAATGTCCATTCTTGTCTATTTACCTTGCGGATATGATGAAGACAAGAGTTTTCCCACCTTATACTTCCTGCACGGAAGGAGTGGCAATGAAAACATTCTGATTGACATCGATTTAAATATTGTAGCGGATAGATTGATTGAACAGAAAGAGATTGATCCAATGATCATTGTCTGCCCGAATTTAGAGAATAGTAGAGGATTGAATTCCTCTTCAGTTTGTCAGGAAGTCAAAGATCCGTTGGGGAGAATCATCAATATCGGAATGTATGAAGATTATTTCATCAATGAGGTCGTTCCGGAAATTGACAAACGATTTAAAACCATAAAAAATCGGCGCGGTAGATGTATCGGTGGTGCCTCGGCCGGTGGATATACAGCTCTTCATCATGCTTTTCGACATCCTGAGATGTTTTCAAAAGTGGGTGGACATATGCCAGCAATAGAGTTACAACTTGAAGAGGAGGATCAAGCCTATTTTCAGTCCTTCGGAAGTTGGGAGAAATATGATCCGATAAAAATTGCAACCGAGATGAAATGTACAGATTTCAGAGTTTATCTTGATGCCGGAGATCAAGATGAAGGAGGGTTTTATGAGGGCTGTGCCATCTTACACAAGATCTTAAACGAAAAACATATTCAATCTCAGAATCACATATTTAAAGGACATCATAGCATTGAATATATAAAATCAAATATTGAGAAATATATGAAGTTCTATGGGAATTAAAACCGAACGTTCAATGCTCATGAAATAGCAAAACAAGACTTTTTAGATGATACTTCCAAACAAAAACAACACTTTTTCGAGGATGATTCAGGTCAAATATCACACTTTTTTAAGAATAGCGACAGGAATATTGTCTGAAGAAGCAAAATATAATTGGTAAAACACTTTATTAAGTAGCAACTAAAAGTCAATAATAGATATTGTTCTCAACAAAATATTAAGATCAAATAAACAGTTTATTAGAATAAAAAATGTATCTTTGCAGAAAGAATGAGTACATATAATCACATTATAACATGAAAATACAAAGATTAGAGATAACAAATTATAAAGTTATACAAAACTTGAAATTTGATTGTGGTACAAGAATGAATGTTTTCGTAGGTACAAACGGTTCTGGAAAATCAACCGTTCTTCAGGCTATTAAAACACAGATGTCTTGGTTTAACTCCAGGATGAGATCAAAAAATGGACGTGGAACAATCTTGTATGATTCAGATATAACATTAGGTGAAAATCTGTGTATGTTAAATTTTATCATAGATAGTGAAGATTCTGAATATATTCATGGAAGACTTTATAAACAGAAAACAACAAATAGAGTCCACACTATGGACGGTAAGTCTAATATGAAAGAAATTGCAGAACTTACTGATAATATAGTAAACGAATACGACAAAAACAAAATGAGCTGCAGGCTTCCTGTAGTTGCTCATTATGGAGTAAATAGAACAGTGACAGATGCTCCTGCACGACTGCATAAGAATCACGCTTTAGAGCCAATAATGGTATACGATAAGGCATTAGAAGGCAACGTTAATTTCCGTTCTTTCTTTGAATGGTATCGAGAAAGAGAGGATCTGGAAAATGAAAAGTATAGAGAGACAGGAATACTTACTAAAGATAAACAGCTTAACGCTATACGCATTGCATTTAAAAAGGTTCTTCCTGATTATGGAGAATTTAAAGTAAAGCGTAATCCAAGAAGATTTGTTATGCAAAAAAATGGAAAAGAGTTTAACTTTAATCAACTTTCTGATGGTGAGAGATGTTATCTAACTTTAATTGGCGATATGGCACGCAAATTAGCCATGGCAAACCCCGCTATGGAGAATCCATTGGAAGGAGAAGGAATTTTTCTAATCGATGAAATAGACTTGCATTTACATCCTCAATGGCAGCAAGATATACTTAAAAATATTACGGATATATTTCCAAATAGTCAATTCTTCATCACGACACATTCGCCTTTTGTTGCATCAGCTATAAAGTCTAATGAAAATGATGTATTGATAATTCTAAATAATGGAGAAGCATCCTTAGCTTCAGAAAATCCTTATGGAGCAGAGGTTGGAATAACACTTACATCTCCAGCTTTCAACCTAAGCAGCCTAAGAAATAAAGAAACTCAGAAACATATTGATAATATATGGAAATGTCTTAGTGATAATGATTATTTCTCTGATAAATTCAAAGAAGAAGAAAAGTGGCTTAAATCTAATATAGACTCAGCTGACATTGAATTTGCCAAGATAAGATTGCAGATTGAGAAAATTAAGAAGAATAAAGGATGAGGCATATAGATAAGAAAGACGTCCCAGATTCATTTAAAGACTTTGTGAAGAGGAAGAAACCTAAGAAATGGGAAGATATCCACCAATATGACTTCACAGATGGGATGAAAGAGTGCAGAAAGCATATTCTGGAAGATGAACAAATGGGGTTAGGAGGCTATACTGAACTGCCTTTATCCTATGATAGAGAAGACATACATATTGATCATTTTAGGAAGAGATCATTGTTTAATTCAGCAAGAGATATATTTGACTGGAATAATTTTATTGTTGACGTACATTTGAAAGACAAGTCTTATGGGGCTGATTACAAAGACGATAACATAAAAGACAGAGATTGCTACAACAATATTATCAATCCTATTGAGGAAGATCCTCATCACTACTTCCAATACATGGAGAACGGTGATATTGCTCCACAAACTGGATTGTCTAAAGTAGAAAAAGATAAAGCAGTATACACAATAGATACATTCAATCTTAATCATCAACATCTACGCAAAAGAAGATCCGATATAATTGAGTTGATCAATTTTTACTCGAATGAAAACTTTAGTTGTGATATTATTAAAGACGCATTAATATCTCAAGGATTTCTGAGTGTTATAGAGTATTATACTGAGGCATATTGATAATTTATCATTATGATTTCGCAGATGGTGTCATTTTCAGTTATTATCTATACTCCAGAACACAAATATGTCACCTGATAGAGTCTTTAGTGATTTTTCCATTCTGTCCCACTTTATAAATATAGGTTGAAACAGTAACATGCTTAGGTGAATCCACATTCACTTCGTTAGCATCCAAGACCCCTTGTCTGACCGTAAATGTCAATGGAGAGTAGGATACCTTAGTCTCTACCTGCCATAGATCGCCATGCCGTGCTATTGGGCAACAGTCTATGAACTTGCAGTCCTTACTATACGTCAGAATGAAGTCATCAGCATAAGGATAATAACCTTTACAGGGTATATCACAATCTTTTACGACAAACAGAACATAGATAGAGTCCCATTGAAGACAGTGACATGGCAGCCATCTTAATTCCTGTGTTCCACATTCCCTCTTTTGAAAGTCGGGGATAAATCTTTCGAACTCGTCCCCAAGTTCGGTGGCAGAAATGAAAACAGAATCATTCAGATAAGATTTTTCCCGACGAGGAAACATCTTTAGAAAATCAGCAAACGATTTCTCTGCTGTCACCTTACTCTTTTTCTTAATCGTCTCGGTCCATGATTTGCCAACCGTCCGCTCACGAATCCGCTCATTCTTGTCAATTGAATAGACATGTTTGGTCACGGTGAAATCCAAGTCTTTGTATTTAGAGTATGTATTCACATCAGCGATACCCCCCTGTTCGACTGTAAAATTCAACTTGTCGATATCCCCTGTCATACGAGTAAAATCAAGAAAGCTTTTTTTCCCAATGACCCTTTTGTCAATCACGTTTCCATCCTTTGAATAGATGACCATCATCAAGTTATCAACGATGTCCTCCATCAGTATTTTATGACCACCATCCATACAGAAATGATGAAAGAAAACCACGACAAAATCCTCATTTTGAATATAATATCCACCTTGCCATCGCATCTGTCCCTTACAAGTAGATAAGTCTGAAGATGGAAGATAGACAGTATAAAGATCTTCATCAATCAAATCCTTTATCGTAGCACCACCGAAAATCTGCTTTGAAGCTTTCGTTTGTTTCCATGGTCGGAAATAACGAGACAGGAATGACGGAAACGAGGTATTCCGATTATTGTCGGTTTTTATAGTTGTTAGGACGTTCTGTATAGGAAAGGATTTGAGTTCTTCTCCGCTTCCCTTTCCAGAAATATAGATAAGGGCAAATACTGTTAAGATAATAGTTCTCATTATTAATTATTTTGACGACATTTGATAGTATCAATATCCGGTCAACACCTGACAGGGATAAGACTCTAAGAGTAAACTATTATCTGTTATAGCAATAATCAGAGTCAACTATATAAAGCTATAAGACAGATTAAGAGTCAACCTAAATCAGGAGATGACAACAAGACGATTCCTGAGATAGGGGACATACTGAATCTGAAGTCCAAGCACATAGGCAGATTCCTCAGGACAGGAATGGAGGATTACATGAGTGACATGCAGATAGGACTGAACCGCCAACTCAAGAACATAGCGGCAGCTATATTAGAACATGGTACACTGGAATACAAGGTGATTACCAAACACATCGGGAGGAAACCAGGGAATCATGAGCGGAAAGGTAAAAATGAGCATCGCCAAATGGGCTACAGCAGCCATGGCTTCTGGCTTCAGCATTATCGAATCCTTCGCAAAAGGCATCATGAAAGACTACAAGGCTGTGTTCAATGCCACCAAGGATAAACAGAATAACGGACTGTTGGAAGGCACTGTGTGCAAGATAAAAAGTATTAAGAGGGTCTGCTATGGAAGGGCATCTTTCAGATTACTCACGGTAAAAGTTTTATACAACAGGGGTATATGCCGCACCACATTCGTCCATCTTCACATGTTTTATTGGTTTAACTGCAAAGATATATTATTTTCGGTAAAATGAATGAAGAGTCGGGTGAAATTATTGCTAACTATTTCTTTTGTATGAAATGATTATCATTGCTAATAGACAACTTATACTCCCCAATAATAAGTAATTTACTTGATAACTCAACCATCCAGCTATTAATCCCCCCAAAGGGCCGGTTATACCTAAAGCAAGATCTAAAAATGCAGCATAAAGGCCTAAGGCAGTTCCTCTTATTTGAGGTTCAGTTCTATTAACTACCAAGACTCCTAGTCCTGGGTAAATAAGTGAAAAGCCGATTCCGGTTATACCACAACCTATTATCGCAAATGTTCTCGTTGGAGAGAATCCTATTATAGCCTGACCGATCGTTTCAATTATCAATGAGATTAATACTATTATGTACCCTCCGTATTTATCGGGAAGTGAATCGAAAAATATACGTACAAGTATATAACATATCCCGAAAACTGCAAATGCCAATGATGCGTTTCCCCAGTTCTTTTCCATAAAATACAATGTAATAAACGAAATTATACATCCATATCCGATTGTAGCTAATCCCAAACCTGTTCCTTGTCTTAACATACGTCTTACTATTTTAAGAAATGGCGCTCTTACTTTAGTTCTATCTACTTTGAAGGCAGGAAGTTTTATTGTTGATAAGAAGCTTATAATAGGAAGTACTACCATAATAGCCAAAACGAAGATGATACTCATATTATAAACTTTAGTCATCTCTATACTTAACGGTGCTCCCAATGCCATGCCTCCGTACATAGCTATTCCATTCCAACTCATCACCTTTCCCGACCTTTGAGAACCTGCCAACCCGATGTTCCATGCCACTGCGCTTACTAATATCATACTTTCTGCTATGCCATGGATGATTCTTGCAAGTAACAAAACCATTAGAGCCAACAGAGGTTGTCGGTAAAGTGCAGCACTTAAACAATAAATAGCTCCTGTAATCATCATTAATATTATACCTTGGAGGTGGCTACTTTTCACTCCATGTACATCGCATCTTTTCCCTATGTATGGTCGTGATATAAGAGTTGAAAAAAATTGTACACCGACAGCAATGCCCACAATAAAGCTACTATATTTTAAATCATTACTGACGAACTTCGGTATTACGCCTATAACCATTCCTATTGTGAGGTAAATTATGAAGACCGATATTATAAGCGGTGATGCTGTTTTGTAAAAATTAGAATCTTGTTCTTTTACTATTGTACTCATAAATTTTGTTTTTAAATTCGAGCACAAAGGTATAGATATCGCAAAGAAATAACAATGGAGAATCAGTAGTAAAGATTGGATAAATCAAAGTAATTCTTTCTAAACTCTAATGGGGTAATCCCGACATTTTTCTTGAAAAATCGTGAGAAATAGGCATAATCATCATAGCCTACGGCAAAAGCAATTTCCTTTGAACTCAGTTGCGTGTAATGCAGTAATCGTTTTGCTTCAAGCAGAATTTCCTGTTGTATCCAGTAACTTACCGTATAGCCCGTTTGTTGTTTGATAATTTCATTGAGGTAAGGCACAGAAATATTTAATATATCAGCATAATTTTTAGGTTTTTTGAACTTCTCAAAATGTTTACGTACCAAATTCCTGAATTGAGATAAAAGTTCAGTCTTTCTGTCAATAGCGCCTTGGTGTTGTTTTTCACCACTTTTTATTTCTAGAACCATAATACCCATAAGACTGTCGGTTAAAGAATGGATAATATTTTCACCTATATCTGTAGTAGTAATTGATACCCTATCGGCAATTAATGATATTAATTCGAATAAAGAATCATTGAGAATAGGATTTACTTGGTTTATGTTTTGATGGTTTTCAAAGGTACTTCGATACTCATTTCTCAAAAAAGACGAATCAATAAAGATGAAATAACCTATAGGTGACGTCTGTCTGATATAGTAATGTACTTGCCCTGGACAAATAAATAAGAAAGTTTTACCGTTCATTTGGTAATTTTTAAAATCTATCATTAATTCGGTGAGTCCTTCTTGTTGAACATAAAAGATGAAATGCTCATCACGGTGTGCATATTTTATCCATTCACATGAATTGGTGCTTTGGACTTTTTTTATATGGATATTCAATCCTTTAAATTTAGACCTATGAATTCTTATTTTAGATTTATTCTCCATAATTATTTTGCGCTACAATATTGTTTCCACACTAATTATTAAGAATTATATATCTTATCATTTGCTTTTGTCAAGTAAATATCCAGCCCATATACGTGCAACAGATTCGACTGTTTTAATACAAGGAGTTTCTTAAAGTCGTTATTTGCAAGTGATTCAAGTGAGGCATTCACTGATATTATTGGGGTAAGACCTAAGTTGTCTTAAATAATTGTTTTTTTAACATTGATACATTTTTCGCATGCAAAGATACATAAAATAATTAAAGCATGTACTCCTTATCTGCTTTTTTGTAACATTGATATACTTTTCGCTATTCAAACAACCATTTGTCTACATGTAACAAGTATAATTCGAATAGGTTATTATGTTACGGATTTAAGGTTCAATATCTAAATTAAAAAGTAGGTTCTTCTCAAAATGTGGTGCGGCATAAGGAGAAATGTGTATAATTATCATTATGTTATATTAATACAAATTGTCCATGAATAGGTATTTATTGATATAAAAAATTAGTGATTGTCAAATAAATTAAGTAACTTTATAGCGTCTAACAAACAAAGTTTACAAAATGATGACAATCACTAACAGGTGCAAAAATACGAATAAAGTTTCAAAGGGGAAAGCGAAGAGCCAAATAAATTCAGAAGAAGTGCAATTTTTGCTCAAATTGATGAAGTATATGCTGTCAGATTATGAAAACATGACCTTGACATACTGCACACGATAGAAAAATTCAATCTTAATCATCAACATCTACGCAAAAGAAGATCTGATATCATTGAGCTGATCAATTGTTACTCGAATGATAATTTAGGTTGTGATATTATTAAAGACGCATTAATATCTCAAGGATTTCTGAGTGTTATTGAGTATTATACTGAGGCATATTGATAATTTATCATTGTGATTTCGCAGATGGTGTCATTTTCAGTTATTATCTATACTCCAGAACACGAATATGTCACCTGATAGAGTCTTTCGTGATTTTTCCATTCTGTCCTACTTTATAAATATAGGTTGAAACAGTAATATGTTTAGGTGAATCCACATTCACTTCGTTAGCATCCATTACCCCTTGCTTAACCGTAAAGGTCAATGGAGGGTATGATACATTAGTCTCTACCTGCCATAGATCACCATGGCGTGCTATTGGGCAACAGTCTATGAACTTGCAGTCCTTACTATACGTCAGAATGAAGTCATCAGCATAAGGATAATAACCTTTACAGGGTATATCACAATCTTTTACGACAAACAGAACATAGATAGAGTCCCATTGAAGACAGTGACATGGCAGCCATCTTAATTCCTGTGTTCCACATTCCCTCTTTTGAAAGTCGGGGATAAATCTTTCGAACTCGTCCCCAAGTTCGGTGGCAGAAATGAAAACAGAATCATTCAGATAAGATTTTTCCCGACGAGGAAACATCTTTAGAAAATCAGCAAACGATTTCTCTGCTGTCACCTTACTCTTTTTCTTAATCGTCTCGGTCCATGATTTGCCAACCGTCCGCTCACGAATCCGCTCATTCTTGTCAATTGAATAGACATGTTTGGTCACGGTGAAATCCAAGTCTTTGTATTTAGAGTATGTATTCACATCAGCGATACCCCCCTGTTCGACTGTAAAATTCAACTTGTCGATATCCCCTGTCACACGAGTAAAATCAAGAAAGCTTTTTTTTCCAATGACCCTTTTGTCAATCACTTTTCCATCCTTTGAATAGATGACCATCATCAAATTATCAACGATATCCTCCATCAGCATTTTATGACCACCATCCATACAGAAATGATGGAAGAAAGCCACGACAAAATCCTTATGCTGCACATAATATCCACCTTGCCATCGCATCTCACCCTTACAAGTGGATAAGTCTGAAGATGGAAGATAGGCTGAATAAAGACCCTCATCAATCAAATCCTTTATCGTAGCATCACCGAAGATCTGCATTGAAGCTTTCGTTTGTTTCCAGGGCCTGAAATTATGAGACAGGAACGATTGAAACGAGGTATTCCGGTTATTGTCGGTCTTTATAGTTGTTGGGACTTCTTGTATAGGAAAAGATTTGAGTTCTTCTCCGCTTCCCTTTCCAGAAATACAGATAAGGGCAAATACTGTTAAGATAATAGTTCTCATCATTAATTATTTTGACAACATTTCATACGAATTTTGTGTTCTCATGATTTATGCTAAAGAATTGATCAATAAATAGAGAAACAAGTTATTAATTGCCCGCAAAAATATTCAATAATTCTAATCATTGTTCATTTTATTTTAAATATTTATATTTATTCACAAGTATTTACAGGGTCATTTACAGGGTCACTTTTTGTCTTACCTACTTATAGTTGGAACCGGAATACTTAATTTATAAAACCTTGATAGTTTAGCTATGGGTTTTGAACAAAGCTCACTCAAATCATTATTAAGAAACGGGTTATTCATTTCTGTTCCCTCTTCCGGATATACTATTACGCATGGAACAGAAGGTAAAGGCGAACTTTCATTAACATCGTCATATCCTAAATGTTTCAAAATTGGAATATCTCTGCTATAACCGCTTAGTTGGCGCACTACATCATTATCAAGAGATTGTTTTTGATATTTCGGTATGTATTTTGTATCAAGTATTGCCTTATATTTCCTTGATTTAAAGAGAAAGTCAGGATAACCGGTTTTTCCTTTGAATTGATAGGTAATTTTGTCTTGATATGCTTCACTGAGCAATCCATAGACATAATGTTCATATAAAAGAGACATATCTAATGTAAACGGAATTACCTTATCTTCAGAACTACTAGCTTTATTAATACTATAATCAAAACGCTTTAGAATTATCTTTGCTAAACGAATGGCTTCTGCATATTCACTGAATAATTTGTGTGAACGAATTTGACCAACAGATTTGATATCTACATCATCCGTAACACCATCAAACTTAGTTAAGGTTTTCGAAATCATAAATTTAATTTTGGGATATAATCTGTGTTGTTTGCTCATACCATTAATTAATGCTTCTGAGAACAAAAGAGCCTTTTTCAAAAGTTTGTTTTCAGGAATGTCAGTTGAGTAATCGTCATACTCACAGAAAATTCTATCAAATCTTTTTGTGGCAATATTCACTCGCTCATTCTTAAGAAATTTTATATGTCCCTTCACTTTCTTCAGATTCTCACAGTGATGAACATATCCTCTTTTAAGAGATTTAATTCGGTTAACAATACTGAGAAAATGAACTACAATCAGAGGACTGACTATACCACAAAGAGCAGGTGCATTAATTGGAGGCTTCTCAATATCAATCTTGTAGATTTCTGAAAAAGAATCCAATGCAAGATTTGAAGAGAAGCATGTCATAAACATTCCAAGAAAGTCTATATTCTCCATTCCTCTCTTAGCTGTTACTATCAGAGGTTCATTTTCATCAACCCATTCTGCTCCAATTTTGAATAAGGCATAATATCCCCATTGACTATGATCCATGGGTTTATCCCATCGAATAAGTTCAAGGTTGTTATATCTATTGTCATATTCAACAGTCAATCCATTTTGGATCAGTCTTTCATGTTCTTGGAGCTGTATCATTTAATTGTCTTCTTCGTTTTCTTGTCCATCCTCTTCATTCACTTCTTCATCTACTGCTGGTTGCATTGGAAGAAGATTCTTCCAAGCATTGAAAGCATTTTTCCTTTCTTCATCATTGACGCTCAATATTCCATCGTTAATGTATTCTGCTATTAGAGGTAGTATTTCGAATTCAACTTTATTCTCCAATTCTTCTTTAGACGAAGCCATAAAGTAACTATGTCCCACCATTAAATCGTCTATACTAAGATCTCCGCACAGATGTTTGGGATTTAATATGAAAGCTTTTATGTCATCGAATAACTTGAGTGCTTTTGTTTGCAAATCAGTATTTTCCAACCTTTCATAATGTTTTTCGATAAAACTTGGTTCTGATTTCAAGGTTACAAAAGCGAAACGTCTTCGAAGAGCATAATCAAGAGTTCCAGTGCTTCTGTCAGTTGTGTTCATAGTACCTATAATATAAAGGTTACTAGGTACGCCGAATAGTGTTTTTGAATAAGGCAATGTTACCTTTATTGGATGACTGCCACGTTCTCGTTTATCAGACTCAAGCAGAGTAATGAGTTCACCAAATATTTTAGAAACATTACCTCTATTAATCTCATCAATGATTAGAACCACAGATTTATCTGCTTTCGCATGATATTCTTTCTTAACAGCTTCAATAAAGGCTTGAGCATATTGTTGCCAATTGTTCTCACTTCCCTTTCCTAAAGCCTGTAGTTTTATCTTCTCAATATTCAAAGGCGATGGTGTGTATTCTTCTTCTCTCGTACTTGCAGAATTTTTGCTTCTACTGCTGATCGTAGAGTTACCGTCCTTGTACCATACATACAAAGACGATCGACCTGTAAGAGTTGGAATTTCACGTCTGTTCTCAAACCCTTTTATTTTCTGGATGTAATCATCAATACATTCATCAATATTTATGCTTTCATCCGTCACAACAGCTCGGCACGCACGTTTAAAAATACCATCCTCAGGTTCGTAGGTTACTCCTTGGCTATCTCCTTTTTCGTTTGTTTGAACTTGAGGTTTCAGACCTTCGACAAAGTCCTCATAGTCAAGAGATTGGTGAAATGTCGTAAAGAATATCCGATTGCCTTGTAATTCTTCATATCTCTTCATTACTGCCTGATGGTCTGAATAGTCGACATCATTAACATCCAATATATCGAGAGCTATTGCTGCTGTATTGTATGTCTTGCCTGTACCAGGAGCTCCTTGCAATATTATGTTGTGCTTAGTCTTCAATAAATTGGCACATCTATCTGTAAACACTTTATTATTCATATATTCCAACCATTCATTGATGTATTTATATTGTTCTGTCTGTTTGCCGCATGCAAAAAATGTTCCTTGAGAAAAGAGCCGGGCACGAGGTTGTTTGTACTCATCAGCCCAAGCAAGTATTCTTACTTTCCGGAAATTAATATTGATATATTTCTCAGTAAGACTAGCATCAGTAAAGTTCTCGCCTATAATCTGACAAAGGGCAATAGCTTGACTTCCTTTTCTGACAAGAACAATACTTCCATTATCGATAGTCTTAAAATATGCACATTGACTGTCATTCCATTCGCCTGTACCAATTACGGGTTCTGGCTCATAAAGCATCAATGTAGGATCAATCGGCGTGCCTTCTTTACCTTCAGGCAAATGCATCTGAATATGCCAATACCTATCAGAATCTACATTTAAGGTTTTATATGGTGCTCTACTTCGCACTTCTCTTACAATTTCGTCGACAGTAACGTCTTTTAATATCCAATATTTTTTTTCACTTGAAGAAACACCAAATCGAGACAATTCTTTTTGGAACAAAAAGTCAAGCCTATTATTATCTTCTACCTTTTGATAATAGTTTTTCATCTCGTTGTCAGTCAGAGTGCCATCTCCATGGTTTTCTTCGTGCTTGTCTTTTGTGTTGTTGACATAACCTACGAAGCGGCTTGGGGCAAAATATATTTTTGAATCGATAACTTCAACGATATAATTTTTTCCGCGAGTCATCTTTTCAACAGCCCAAGTTTTATACTCACTTCCCATCTCCCCATTCAAATAAGAATAGAGAGTCTTAATATTGAGAATGATATCTTCTCTTGATGTTATTAAATCATTTCTTTCCATAAGCTATAATTTTATTTACCACTAATTCTAATAAAAAGTGGTCTAGAGTTTTTTGTTAATATTTTCTTTGAATGCCAGTATTGAGAATTAGTTGAAAAATCATTCCTTACTCAGTCACTCATTTTTTCTATTGAATTTCTAGTGTTAATTAATACATTTTTCTTTTTTTACTCTAAGGCTAATTTTATTCAGTTAAAATCGTTGTTTCCCGATCTTTAAGAGATTATAAGATACAAAGTTATATATTTTTGGTGGCATAAATGCATATAATTATTAAAAATACAAGTATTAACCATCATTTTCTTTACATTTCAGTAGAAATGCATACTAATAGAGCATAAATCCGAGACCAAAATTATGCGCTTCAGCAATTCTATTACTAACTCATTTGTTGGGTCAGGTAGCTCTCATGGTTCATCATTCTGATCAGAGAATTTATCAGAAGCATCAACCGACAATCGTACGATAAAAATCAGAAGCTATACACACCTTTTAGTAGACTATACAAAAAAATACATATAAAATTTGTATTTTACATTTATTATGTTACCTTTGCATTAGCATAGTGAAAACTATTGCAAACTTTTGTGGAAGACAACTGCACCTTCAAATGATAAAGGTGCTCTTATATAGCTTAAATTAAAACTAGAATTACCGCCCCTGAAATCAAGAGCTGAAGAATCTACTTTGAGTAAGCCTGCCCAATTGAATTTGGCTCGCTACGGTAGATGACGGGGATGATAACCCTTAGGTTTTGTTAGCACAGATGAATTACCCAATACTAGTTGAGTGAATACGGGATTTAATATCCTGTAAATAATTTGACCGTGCCAATCCCGACCACGCTATACCGTCGCGAACAACGAGGAGACGATGCGTGGGTGGGACTTTGGATTTTTGATGGTAAAGTAACGTAGAAATAGAAAACAAACTTAAAATCTATATTAAGAAATGGAAAATAACCAAGAATCGGATCTGGAGATTATCATGTCAAATGAGTTGCCAGAGGGGGAAAAACAAATTAAGATCAGTTCATACTTTTTGTTCGTATCATGTCAGAGCCTGATGAACAAAACGGACGACAAAAAGGAAAAGAAGTTCCTGGAACTGTGCGAGTTTCTACTGCGCACAGGGATTATCATGGCGGACCACTACTCCACTTTCCCGATGATCAAATATCATTTTAATAAGGAGAAGATGAAGGCGCTGGATTTTTATTGCCTGATGGCAAACATTCACACAAAATACTTCTATATCAAGCTGAGCGACTTCGCGAGAATAGGTATAGAACTGTTTAACGTGAGGTCGAAGACACTGGAATCGATCTATAACAACCTGAACAAGCAGCAACAGAGTGAAGTGCCGGAAGAATTCAAAGAGTTTATATAAATAAATTCTTTTTATATGTAGACTTTACATATTTCTGTGTAAATGATACATGTATTTTTTTTGCGTACGTCATCATATATAGGTAATTTTGCAGTATTAAAAGTTGGTAATCATACCGGCGAAAAACATTTAATATGAGCAGCATGATGAAAAGGATTTTACCTATATGTGATGGCGTAAATGCGCTTAATAACATCCTGCATTTCTCTAACGGGAAATCACCACCTTAATTTTGACACAATCTGACGCTCTCTATATGAGCTCTCCCATCTGACCTCACGGTCTTCATCCTGTAAAAGGGATAGATGGGAGATTTTTAATGCCTCCGCGGAACTGCCATTTCTGCGGTGAGGGGGAGGTATGTGTTTTAAATTCAACGTTTTAAAAGAAATCAATCAATATGACATTCAATCAGACAAAAGTAATAAGGCTGTCGGAACACTTCACGTTATATGAATTTGTTCATTCGGAGACAGCAGAGAAAATGGGCGTTGACAACATGCCCGACGAGACGCAGCTCAGAAACCTGACGCTGCTATGTGAGGAGATACTCGAACCTGCCCGCCTGAAGCTGGGCGAACCCATCAAGGTGTCGAGCGGACTACGGTGCAGACGACTGAATCAGGCTGTGGGTGGCGTATACAACAGCCAGCATATCACGGGCTGTGCTGCCGACATACGCATCAGAAGCTGGAGGTACAGGAAAAGGATTTTCGCTATCCTGGCAAGCAATCCCCACGTGGACCAGCTACTGATGGAACACACGAAGAAGAAAGATGTGTACTGGGTGCATGTGAGCAGGTCGGACAACCCGAGACATCTCATTGACGATGATTACGAGGTAATCTAAAAGAATAAATAACAACAAAAAAATAATCTCATGAATAATAATCAAGAATATATCCTGATCAACAAGCACTTGCTACAGCGGGCGGAGCTGAAACTGATGATGAAATGCCAGAACCGTGCGGAGCTGTTCGGGATTTACATGATGGCCGTGCTCCATCTGTCGGAGGCTGACAAGGCTATCGGTGATGATGACGATATCGAACTGATACACCGGCTGTGCGGAAAATACAAGAAGTCGATACACGACGTGATCAACCATTACGGACTCTTCGATGTGGACGGCGAGCGGGGTAAGTTCCAATGCCGACTGCTGAAGAGGACGATGAGGATCAGCACCTCACTCGGCATGGATGATGACGCTGCTGACGACAGAAAACGGAAGAAAAGTCGGAGAAAAGTCAGAGAAAACCCGGAGGAAATATCCAATTCCACCACCTTAATCGTACCCGCGCGGGATAATAACAATAATAATAACAATATACTGAATACTAATGAGACTACGTCTTCATCAGATATTCAGGGTGACGATGGCGATGGTGTTGACTGTAAGGTGATGGATCATTTTATCAGCGACGTGTTCGGCGACAAGGTATGGATGGAGACAGTGGAACGCGAATACGGACTGAGGATCAAGAGTGACGCCACGGTGAGAAAGGTGGTGATGGAACGGTTTCGGACGGCGGTCATCCTCAAGGGTTACAAGCCTTACTCCGACTCGTTCGATGTGGCACACGCCAGGAAATACTTTGTGAGCTGGGTCAACCCGAGACTGAACACGAGGATGGAGCTGGACAGGGCTATCAAGGACGAACTGGCCAAATACGGCGACAGGCACGACAGCAGCTTCATCCCCGACCTGGCGGATGACGACCTGCACCGACCGGGGATCTACGAGACGGTGGACGATGCCGGCCAGCGTTACGGACCTCACGGCGAGGAGGTGGAGCGACATGCTGTGCCATGCGTGGATCCGATGACGAGATATAACAAACATACACACCACTGGGAATTCTGTAAAAAACGATCATCATGAACTTTGAAAAGACTTATACCGGACTTGAGATCATCCCCGACGAGATGATCTCCACGCGGGGAAACCTGCAAAACGGACGGCGGAGGAGCACCTGCCCTTTCTGCCGTGACACACGACATCACCCTAACGACCCGTCATTCGCCTTCAACGAGGTAACAGGCATCGGCATCTGTTTCCACTGCGGGGCGGTGGGCATCCTGAAAAGCAAATACGACAAGTGGCTGGAAGAGAACGAGAAATACAGGCCGACGGAGGCTTACAAGATTCCGAAGCTGGATCATCTGATGGAAATCTGCTCGCCTGAGGCTCTGACGTTTATCCGTGACCGCGGTCTGTCGGCAGAGACGATGAAGATTCTGGGGGTGAAGGAGACGGACATCATCTTCGAGAAGGGCGAACAGCCTGAACGGGCTTTGGCATACGTGAGTTATGAGAACGGCATTCCGCGTAACATCCAATATCGCAGCGTGAACGGAAAGAGATTCCGGATGGAGACGGGATGCAGTATGCCGCCTTACAACATCGACGCTTGCCTCTCGTCCGACACGGTGTTTATCACCGAGGGACATAACGACGTGGCGGCGCTCATCGAGGCGGGTCACCCTAACGTGATCAGCGTGGGAAACGGGGCGAATACAAAGTTGGACAACTGGGACAGGTTCCAATACAGCCACTTCGCTCACATCAAGATGTTCTACATCGCCGGAGACAATGATACGGAGGGACTGAAACTGCGTGAGGCGCTCATCAAGTATTTCCGTCCCGTACGGTGCCGGATCGTGGAATGGAGATGGCCGAAGGACGACGGTTTCGAGACGGCAAAGGATGCGAACGAGTGTCTGATGAAGGGTGGCAAGGAGGCGGTGGAATACTGCATCGCCAACATGACGAAGTGCCCGAACAAGAACATCATCCGTGCCAGCGATACCCTCGAGCTACAGAAGCAATACTGGAAATTCGGCTTGCCGAAATCGGAGACCATCGGACTGGGCGACTTCGACAAGTATTGCCGGTTCCAGAAGGGCCGGTTCTACCTGCTCACCGGTCAGCCGGGATCTGGAAAGAGCACGTTCGCCGACTTTATCCTCGCCCGTCTGCTCTACGGTAGTGGATGGAGATCGCTCATCTACTCGCCTGAGAAGTACCCCGTGGCACGACATTACCGCGAACTGATCCAGACCCTCACGGCACGGAAGTGTGACAAGTCGACAATGACGGAGGCGATGCTCGACCGCGCGAACAACTATCTGAATGAGAACATCATCCATGTCATCAGTAAGTCACTTGAAATCAATGAGATTCTGAATACGGCTGAACAGGAGATTGAGGAGGATCACATCGACATGCTCGTGGTGGATCCGTTCAATTTCATCGAGCTGCCCCAGATTCCCGGCACGACGGATGCTGACAAGATCACGATCGTCCTGAAGAGGATTGCGGAGTTCGCGCACGAGAAGAACATCGCACTGATGCTTGTGGCCCACCCGAAGAAACCAGTGTTCACCTCCGGCGGTACGCCCGTGCCACTCAACCTGTATGACATCAGCGGTTCGGCCAACTTCTACAACATGTGTGATGTGGGTATCATCATGGAGCGGAGCATTGATAAGGACGTGACGTTCCTAAGGGTGCTGAAGGCCCGCTTTGATGACTTGGGGGACATCGGCACGGCTTACACGTATTTTGACAAGGAGACGTTCAGGTTCGGTGTTGCCGTACCGAAGCAGATCAGCTCAACGGAAGTGCAGTATGTGCATTATAATAAGTCGAAGGATTCGTGGCTGCCAAGCGTGGATGGGGAGGAACAGTTGCTGGACTTTGAAAATAGTCCATCAACTGAGGAAGAGGATGAATGTCCTTTCTAACTTTCATTTCTTTGTGTGTACAAAGTAAAGTAACAAAGAAAAACGCAAACACGCTCAGAAGCTACTACGCTCTGTCGAGAAGCTAAAAAAAAGAACGCCTTACGCTTCGCTCCACTTGAACGCCTTTTTTTCTTAACGCTTCTCTCTGTCGCTGCGCTTAACGCTTCTTCCGCTATTGTTTGCGGCTGCGCCTCATTATCGCTGCGCCTCATTATCGCTGCGCCTCATTGTCGCTGCGCCTCATAAGAAAGAAATCTCTTGAAATGAAAACATCAACCGGGAGAAACTCTGACTAAGGAATACATCCGTCAGAGAATACATACTCCGATGAATGCCTCCATCAGGAAATACATCCCGCCAAGAGAAACATCCATTAGGAATAACATCCATTAGGAATAACATCCTACAAGACTATTCCGTTTAGGGCTTTGATGCCCGGCCAAACGGCACTGAGCAGTGTAGCGAAGCGGAATCTGCGGTTAAGCCCCTTCCTTGAGGAAAGGGGTTTGGGGATAGGTGACAGCCCCTTTTTAGAATCAAAGGGGCCTTGGGGATAAGGATAAATTAAATAAAATAAAAAAAATAAGAATTTAAAAAGTATTAATCAATGAAAGTTACAAGAATATTGTTTCAAACGACGAAAGGAGGTGTGAAACAATGAAACCGGACCACCATACATTGCCCGGGACTCGTTCCCGAGCACCCGCATCTGCAACTACTGTAAAGAGGAGAAGCCGATCACGGAATTTGAAAAAATGAAAACAGGTACCTACAGATACGTATGCAATGCCTGTAAATACAAGTATTACACCCTACCCGCTTACTATCGGAGGAAGGCCAGGGAATGGGGAATCTCATTAAAATAACGTCGCTACATCAACGGAGCGACATAAACAACTGATTATAAAGATGATAATATTTTATGATAACATGGCGGAACGGCGCAAAAAGTCGCTGAAACACCACTCGGGAGCTATGCTCCGCACGATGCTGCGCTATGCTCGGACATCAAAAGTAGCCCTACTTTTAATCGCAGAGCTGGTCGTAAAGATTGCGGCAGATATCTTCTGCCTGATCAAGATCAAAATGGAGGATTACAACTGATGATGCGCAAGATGAGACTCGACTATTTCAATAAGTCGGAACAGAAATCGAAATTTGTCACGCCTGATGAGGTTTGTGAGATGATCAAATCGGAGAAATACCGCAAGTCGTGCGATAATATCGCGTATAAGCTTGCAACGATACCGGATATTAATCCGAATTCGACGATGGAAGATGCAGAAAGGCTGCCGGTGATACGGTTCGGTCTGGGCGAAGAGGATGCTTACACGGGTTATGTGTTACTGTCGTTCAAGACGAACGACGCGTCGACAAAGGATGACATCAAGCAGAAAGCTATGGAACTGCCGCAGACACTGATGGTGTTTGAGGGTTGTAGCCGACGGAGCATGAAGGTGGTCGTGGCCTTTTCGCTGCCCGACGGGACACTGCCACCGGGGCGATGGGACGAGGAACCCTCAACAGACTTCCATCAAAAGGCGTTTGTCATGGCATCAAAGTTTTACGAGGGGCAGCTGACCAACAAGCCTGAACGCAAACCGCCACGGACAGACCGTGGATGCCGCATATCGTCGGATGCCGATATCTTCGTGAATAACGAGGTGAAACCGATGGTCATCACGCTGATCGGCAGGCAGATGACTGCTCCCGCAGCAGGCGGAAAGAGTATCAACATGCAGACGTATGTGTCAAAAGCCCTGCCCCATTATACCGCCCTGCAAATGATGATGACAAATTTTCAGGCATGCTACATGAACGCCACACACGGACAGGAGGATTCCGACATGGATCTATTTCTGGAATCACTGGCAAGAATCTGCCAGAAGAGCGGCATCGAAGAGGAGTTTGCCATCCGGCGCACCCTCCACAAGACACCATACAGGGATTATGAGGTGTTGGTAAGAGGCTGTTTCAGAAATGTTTACTGCAAAGGCTCACTCGGCTCTGAATCCCCGATACCCGATGCCACCTTGCAGATGGAACTGATGAAGGACTTCTTCGAACGTCATTACAAGTTCCGGAGGAATATGATCACCGGCGAAAACGAGTATATCGACAAGGGCGGTTTTCAGTTTGAATGGAGTCCGATCACCGCGCAGCTGATGAACACCATCACTTTTGAGGCGATCACGGAAGGGATCACGGTGTGGGACAAGGATATCAAGAGGTTTCTCAACTCCACGTTTGTAAGGGATTACGACCCCGTGCGCGATTATATGAATGCGCTCCCGCCATGGGACGGTGTTGATCGAATGAGGGATTTCTCCCTGAGAGTGCCGACAGACAATAAGAACTGGGTGGAGAATTTCCACACGTGGATGCTGGCGATGGTGAGCCAGTGGACAGGCATGCACAAGATCCACGGCAGCACGATGGTTCCATTGCTCGTGGGCGGTCAGGGTGACGGTAAGTCAACGTTCTGTAAACTCATCCTACCCGAGGAGCTGCGGTCCTATTACACCGACCGTCTGGACTTCGCCAACAGAAATGATGCGGAGAGGGCGCTGACAAGATTCTGCCTGATCAATATCGATGAATTCGACTCGATTACGAAACGCCAGCAGGCATTTCTGAAACATATCCTTCAAAAGTCGAGTGTGATGAGCCGGCAGCTCTACTCGTCGACGGTGAAAGAGATGACACGCAAGGCTGCGTTCATCGCCACCACCAACGACCCTACGCCACTGACCGACCCGTCGGGAAGCCGCCGCTATCTCTGCATCCGCACCAACGGGATCATCGACACCCGTTCACCGATAGACTATCCACAGCTATATGCGCAGGTCAAATGTGAACTCAGTACCGGCTACCGTTCCTGGTTCTCGTCCGAGGAGGAGGAATGGATCCAGGCAGCCAACAGGGAGTTTCAGCAGTTCGACCAGCTAGAGGATATCTTCAAGGAGATGTTTCATAAGCCGCAGACTTCAGAGAAGGGTGTCTGGGTGACCGTCTCCGCGATCCTGCACCTGATGAAATCGGTGTATAAAACACTAAAAGAGGATACGTCGTCATTCCAGAAACTGGGAAGAATCATCAAACGGCATAACTTCCGCAATCGCAAGATGCATGCCGGATCAGAATATTATGTAGCGAAGAATGAGAAGGATTCATAGCGGCGTAACAGCGGTGTTTCGTTGTATAGTATCTATTTAATCAATAAAAATAAGCAACTCATTATCTGCCGATTAAATTCAGTTAGCGACATAGCGTAATTATTTAGTTCATCCGCAACTGAAGGCAACGGCAGGTAATCCATAACAATCAGAAAAATGATAGAATGTATAATTAAGAAAACAGAAAAGAAAGGTTCGTCCACAGACGAAAAGTATTATGTAAAAGTGCTCCACACCCAGGTTGTCGACTTTGATGAGCTGGCGGCACAGATCACCTCGGAGACCTCGCTGAAGAAGAGCGATGTGCTGCGTGTGTATATAGAACTCTGCGAGCATATCGTCAGTCACCTGCGTGAGGGTCATATCGTAGCCCTCGATGAATTGGGACGTTTCAAGCTGGAGGTGGAAAGCACTGGCGTGAAGAGCATCGATGAAACCGGTCTAAGACAGCTCAAGGGTGTTCACTGCTGCTTCCTCCCGACTGTGTTGGGCAGCAGTAACAAGATGTTGGACAAACTGAAATTTGAAGTCAACAGCTCATGCTCAAATATGATATAGTCAAGGCCATGCGTCCCCAGATGCGCAACTTCGGCCGGTATGTGGCGAAGGTCAGACACCTCCGCACGGTCGGCACTGACCGGATAGCCATCGAGATGGAACGTGACTGTTGCGTCAAGGTCTCGGACGTCAGGGCCTGCATTGCCGAGCTGTCGGAGAAGATCATCACCCACCTGCACAATGGCGATATCGTAGTCCTCGACGGCATAGGACGTTTTAAACTGGAGCTCGACTGCAAGTCGAGTTCCTCACCCTCCTCCTTCACTTCAGCTCATATCACCGGCATCCACTGCATCTTCAAGCCCGCCTCCTATAAAGGTAGTATCGGGATGTATGAGGTGGAGTGTAAGAAGAGATGACCAGAAAGTATTAATTTTTTATAAGATTTAGCATTGTATGACAAAATAATAAATGATTTTAAGGTTTTGTTCGTACATTTGTATCGCACAATATTGTGTGAGTATAATATTAAATGATAGGGATCGTATTATGTTTAGCAATATTTATATTAAGAATTATCGAGGTTTGCGCAGTGCTGAATTTATTAAGCTATCGCAGATAAATCTGTTGTTCGGAAAAAATAACTGCGGAAAATCTTCAGTCTTGGAATCTATCTTCCTCATTTCAGGCCAGTCCAACCCTACACTCCCTGTCACTGTTAATAATATGAGAGGTATTTCATCCTTTAGCGAACAGGCCATGACGATTGATTTTTATGGCTCAGACCCTGAAAATAAAATATCAATTGTTGCAGAGGGGGATGTGAGACGTGAACTTACAGTGGAGATGATTCGTTCTGATAGTCATGACGTTTCACTTGAAAATCTTCACTCGGGCAAATCTGATGAAGCACTTCTTGATTATGGACTAAAGTCTCATTATAAACTTAATGGGAATAACACTCAATACAACTCGGAAATAAGATTGTCGAAAAATAAATCATCTAAAGGCAGAGTCGGTATCGACAAACGTTATAAAGAGACTCTTTTATCACAATTTATACCATCTGGATTTTTGCAAATTCCAATCACAGATAAGTTCGCAAACATCGTTAAGAATAAACAGGAAGGAGAAATATTAGAGACATTACGTATCATAGAACCTCGTATCAAAGACATACAGTTGGTTGGATCGGAAATAATGGTGGATATCGGTATGTCCCGACGATTACCTATTAATGTTTTGGGGGATGGTATCCGTAAATTATTATGTATTATTCTAGCAATATTTGAATGTGCTAATGGTATTCTTATTATTGATGAAATAGATAACGGACTCCATTTTTCTGTCATGAAAAATCTTTGGAGTACTATATTTTCAGCTGCAATTAGAAATAATGTACAGCTTTTTATATCTACTCATAGTGTCGATATGATTAAAGGGTTGGCGGATTGTCTCAGTGAAGACCGTCAAAAGGAAAATCGAGGACGAGTTGCTGCATATAAACTGATTCGAAAAGAAAATGACGAAGTGGTATCTTTACGATATGATTACGAAAGTCTGAGTTATAGTATAAATCAAGAAATGGAAATGAGATGACAAAGATTTTCTTAGAAACAGGGAAAAAGACCACATCGGAGTATGTTTTTGTTAGAACTTTGCTATCATCAATGGGATTTGACAAGGAAAAATATGATATAGAATGTGTGGACGGAAAAGATAATCTGAAAAATGCTTCTACACAAATGAAGAAAAATACCATTGAAGGTGGAGTGAACCTTATTGTTTTTGATGCGGATACCATTCAAAATAAGGGAGGATTTGACAAGAGAAAGGCTGAACTTGAACAAGACTTTGATAATTTTGATATAAATGCAAAATTATTCTTATTCCCGAATAATGCAGATGATGGGGACTTTGAATCATTACTCGAGAATTTAGTACAGAAAAACACTCATCAAAATTTTTTTGATTGCTATGGGGATTATGAGACTTGTTTGGGAAATTTGTACCAGTCTCCTAATAGAAAAGGTAAACTTCATACGTATATTAGTGCGCAAAAAGATCTCAAAACTGACCAACGGAGACATCTAGGCCAAGGAGAATGGCTATTTGATGATTCTAGATTTTGGAATTTAGAGGCAGAATATTTATCGCCACTAATAAAATTCTTTAAAAATAATATTAACTGAAGTGTTTTTGTTGTTTTAATTCCATAAAGGTGCGATTAGAACTCGATATCAATAACACTTCCGTTAGCGGCTATAAGTTGTTTCAATTCCATAAAGGTACGATTAGAACGAAAATAACCGAGTTGAAATCTGCATCTCCTTTCACAAGTTTCAATTCCATAAAGGTACGATTAGAACGAGTGCCTCGAAGAAACGTTTTGTTATTGCTACACCTGTTTCAATTCCATAAAGGTACGATTAGAACAAATCGAAGCTTATTGCTCTTAGCGATTACTTGAAGTTTCAATTCCATAAAGGTACGATTAGAACGGAAGGAACCTGTTCGAAGTGGTTCGTTTCAATTCCATAAAGGTACGATTAGAACTCACTGCGCTACAGGATGCAGAAATAGCTCAGGTGTTTCAATTCCATAAAGGTACGATTAGAACTTGTTGCTGTTGCGACAATAGAGTTATCGTAGTTGTTTCAATTCCATAAAGGTACGATTAGAACTGATTCTAATTCTACTCTCTTTTTCTCACTTACCTAGTTTCAATTCCATAAAGGTACGATTAGAACACTGTACGCATACGCTTGTGTATCGATTGCTACGAGTTTCAATTCCATAAAGGTACGATTAGAACAAGTAAGTGCTATATGTGTATTGTCTTCTGATCTGTTTCAATTCCATAAAGGTACGATTAGAACGTAAAAAGCTTCAAGGTGTTGGGTCAGTAAAACGGTTTCAATTCCATAAAGGTACGATTAGAACGTGAAGATAAAGAAAAAGAAGTATATCGTGTTTACGTGTTTCAATTCCATAAAGGTACGATTAGAACTCTTTAAGTTGGCCACCACCCGCAGTAGCATCATAAGTTTCAATTCCATAAAGGTACGATTAGAACTTGCTTAATTTTAGTATTTTGATAATCGTTTGCATGTTTCAATTCCATAAAGGTACGATTAGAACATCTCAGATTCTTTATACAAGACTCTGTAACAAAGTTTCAATTCCATAAAGGTACGATTAGAACCGGCTTGAAGTGCACCTTTATCACCTTTCCACATCGTTTCAATTCCATAAAGGTACGATTAGAACCGCTCTAGTACTTTTTCACTTTCTATTGTCTTCAGTTTCAATTCCATAAAGGTACGATTAGAACGAAAAACTTTGTGAAGTATCGGGGAAGGATATGAGGTTTCAATTCCATAAAGGTACGATTAGAACAGATAGTCAGTATCGTGATATAGATATTTGTTAAGTTTCAATTCCATAAAGGTACGATTAGAACATGAAAAGTTTGCAGATAGGTCCGAACTTCATAAGTTTCAATTCCATAAAGGTACGATTAGAACTTGCATTTATTGTAAAATAAAGGATGAAATTAAATTAGTTTCAATTCCATAAAGGTACGATTAGAACGAAGTTGCTCATGAGCTTAATTTTTTAGTTGTTAATCTTCAGTTTCAATTCCATAAAGGTACGATTAGAACTAAACAAGCTGTTAGCAACGTAGCTATTCAACTTTAGTTTCAATTCCATAAAGGTACGATTAGAACAAACAAGCTGTTAGCAACGTAGCTATTCAACTTTAGTTTCAATTCCATAAAGGTACGATTAGAACTTCAATAGCAATTAAACAAAATAAATATAATTTATACAGTTTCAATTCCATAAAGGTACGATTAGAACCAAGTGCGGTGCATGACATTTATAAGAAGATGTAGTTTCAATTCCATAAAGGTACGATTAGAACAGGATCAATTCCTCTCTGAATTCGGTTGTTGATGAACGTTTCAATTCCATAAAGGTACGATTAGAACCTAATGTTCTCTTTGCCTTTATGCCAAGTTCTTTGAGTTTCAATTCCATAAAGGTACGATTAGAACTTGCTGTCGATGGCTATTACCGGACTTGCTATCGCGAGTTTCAATTCCATAAAGGTACGATTAGAACATTCTTGACGCTGCAGAAAAAGACGGACGCATCAGTTTCAATTCCATAAAGGTACGATTAGAACTGCTCAAAATCTCAATCATACGCTTTGCTCCATTCTCGTTTCAATTCCATAAAGGTACGATTAGAACTCTAACATGGGATGATGCCAGCGAATCAAAAAAGAAGTTTCAATTCCATAAAGGTACGATTAGAACTTTGTCCCTTAAGTTGTTGCGGAGGCCCGACTGTAGTTTCAATTCCATAAAGGTACGATTAGAACCTACCGATCGCTCGACGAGATGATCCGTATTAAAAATAGTTTCAATTCCATAAAGGTACGATTAGAACTCATCCACTACCTCCGTTTCCACATATTCATCTTCGTTTCAATTCCATAAAGGTACGATTAGAACTAACTGAATTCCTTGATTATGTATATCTGAAGCTGTTTCAATTCCATAAAGGTACGATTAGAACGCAGTATCCTTATTACCGACCTTTATACACCGGCGTTTCAATTCCATAAAGGTACGATTAGAACCTGGAAAGATATAAGCTTAATGATATGTCTCAACTGTTTCAATTCCATAAAGGTACGATTAGAACGGAAGCTGTTGGAAATACCTATTTTTGTTTGAAAGTTTCAATTCCATAAAGGTACGATTAGAACAAAATATCGGATTCTGAAAAGTTAGCAAAGTTACAAAGTTTCAATTCCATAAAGGTACGATTAGAACACGGAACTGTTTCCGTTGCTGAGATCTCTCTATGGTTTCAATTCCATAAAGGTACGATTAGAACGTTCCTGCTTTTATTTTTTCCATCCGGATATCCGGTTTCAATTCCATAAAGGTACGATTAGAACTATTGAACAGTCCCTCAGGAGCCTTTGTGATACCCGGTTTCAATTCCATAAAGGTACGATTAGAACTTAGAATGGTAGTAAATAATCTCTATTACAACACGTTTCAATTCCATAAAGGTACGATTAGAACACAATGACGAAGGAGCAGCAGCTGGCTAATCTATAGTTTCAATTCCATAAAGGTACGATTAGAACAACTCGTCGTGATCCTTACAGGTATCTATCAGCCGCGTTTCAATTCCATAAAGGTACGATTAGAACTGAACGAAGTTAAAGCACAACTGAAGATACAGAATGCGTTTCAATTCCATAAAGGTACGATTAGAACGTACAACTATTAGACGGAAGTGTAGCTCCAATGAGGTTTCAATTCCATAAAGGTACGATTAGAACCCATCTGTCGATTTCTCAGCAAATAATCTTGGGAAAGGTTTCAATTCCATAAAGGTACGATTAGAACAAAGGAAGTGCATTGAATACTCTAGTAAACAAATGTTTCAATTCCATAAAGGTACGATTAGAACGGTTTTAATGTTCAATATAAAATGTACCACCATGAAGTTTCAATTCCATAAAGGTACGATTAGAACAATCTGTCATTCATAAGAAACATTTTACCTTATCTCAGTTTCAATTCCATAAAGGTACGATTAGAACTCTATTCTTTTATCGTTAAGAGCCTTGGCTGCCTTATGTTTCAATTCCATAAAGGTACGATTAGAACTGAGCACGAAAGAAGAAGGCATGGTGGTAAAAGAGGTTTCAATTCCATAAAGGTACGATTAGAACGGGGTTGCGAAAAATCACAGAATTTTAAAATTAAGTTTCAATTCCATAAAGGTACGATTAGAACTCTGCTAGTAGTGTTAAGATAAGGGCTACATCGACACAGTTTCAATTCCATAAAGGTACGATTAGAACGCGTCATGGGTCGGATGGGATAATGTATTTCATTGGTTTCAATTCCATAAAGGTACGATTAGAACGAAATCTTCAGGTAACCGTCTTCTTACTGTTAATGATAGTTTCAATTCCATAAAGGTACGATTAGAACAATTACACAAGCGCAGGCAGATAGTCTCCTCAAGGGGTTTCAATTCCATAAAGGTACGATTAGAATAATGATAATAATACAGGAAAGAGCGGCAACTTGGTTTCAATTCCATAAAGGTACGATTAGAACCATGAAGGAAGTAAGGGAATGCACGACGGACATCAGTTTCAATTCCATAAAGGTACGATTAGAACAAAGATGCGAAATAGATATATTCAATAATAATATCAAGTTTCAATTCCATAAAGGTACGATTAGAACAGATAGATCGGATTGATAATGAACTAAGTAAATAAGTTTCAATTCCATAAAGGTACGATTAGAACAAATCTTTTGCGCGTTCTTCGTACGCAGTATAAAAAGTTTCAATTCCATAAAGGTACGATTAGAACATTCCATAACCACTGTGCAGCCGTTGCAATTTTTGTTTCAATTCCATAAAGGTACGATTAGAACTCGTCCTGTCTTTCTACTTATAATTCAAAATCTACGTTTCAATTCCATAAAGGTACGATTAGAACTTTAACTGTTTCTTTTCTTTCTGACGGAGACATTTCGCGTTTCAATTCCATAAAGGTACGATTAGAACCTGAATAGCGATAAGATATATTATTAGTTTGCTCATAAGTTTCAATTCCATAAAGGTACGATTAGAACACTCCCCCTGCGTATTCGCACGCTTCTTTAAACGTGGTTTCAATTCCATAAAGGTACGATTAGAACTGATAGACAAGTACAATGCAGCAAAGACAACTGAGTTTCAATTCCATAAAGGTACGATTAGAACTTTATTACGTTTCGGCATCATAGTACTTATTACAGGAGTTTCAATTCCATAAAGGTACGATTAGAACCGAAAGAGGAGAATGGGACGGAGAAACTTATCCAATGTTTCAATTCCATAAAGGTACGATTAGAACTACATTTTCAAGGCAGGTGCATCGTCTCCGAATGATAGTTTCAATTCCATAAAGGTACGATTAGAACCGATATTTCAGATAAGGGAACAACTAATATTGCGGTTTCAATTCCATAAAGGTACGATTAGAACTTTGCATAATGTCTTCATAATATTTATTTTTAAATGTTTCAATTCCATAAAGGTACGATTAGAACGCACTTGTTACCGCCCAGACGGTTTTTATTTATCATGTTTCAATTCCATAAAGGTACGATTAGAACGCGCATAATCGAGTGTTACTTCAAATGTTTTTACTCGGTTTCAATTCCATAAAGGTACGATTAGAACAATAGCGTCTAATAGGTTCCTTTTAAGGCTAGATATGGTTTCAATTCCATAAAGGTACGATTAGAACAACGGTTGATTCACCGAGCTGCGAGTTACCTGCTATGTTTCAATTCCATAAAGGTACGATTAGAACGATCCTTCTATATTCCATTTATCCGCACCAAGGCAGTTTCAATTCCATAAAGGTACGATTAGAACAGAATCTGTCTTTATTCGAATTGATTTCATTAATCGGTTTCAATTCCATAAAGGTACGATTAGAACTTTTAATAAAAAACAATAACGCTGCGCTATCGGCAGTTTCAATTCCATAAAGGTACGATTAGAACCAATTAATAGGAATAGAAAAAGAAAAACAAGAAGAGTTTCAATTCCATAAAGGTACGATTAGAACTATTTTCGGTCCAGGTCCACAGACCGCCGACGAGAGTTTCAATTCCATAAAGGTACGATTAGAACAGGCGTTACAACTCACACAATCAATATCAGGATGGTTTCAATTCCATAAAGGTACGATTAGAACGATAATCCAAATTCTCGCCCACCGATAACTGCAAAGTTTCAATTCCATAAAGGTACGATTAGAACTTTTGTTTACTTATAGCACGACCGCGCAAAGGTCGTTTCAATTCCATAAAGGTACGATTAGAACACCTTCATGTATTAGTAACATGTGTAGGAATATTACGTTTCAATTCCATAAAGGTACGATTAGAACTTCTAATAAGTTTCTTTTAACACATTGCTGAAGCGTTTCAATTCCATAAAGGTACGATTAGAACAAAGGCTTAATCATTGTGCCAATGCCCGTCATGCGTTTCAATTCCATAAAGGTACGATTAGAACTGAATATGATTCCGCTAAACCGTCAGAAACTAAGACGTTTCAATTCCATAAAGGTACGATTAGAACTAAGTTAGAACATCTCTTTTAGGAATGCCATAAATAGTTTCAATTCCATAAAGGTACGATTAGAACATGTACTCCAAGATAATTAAAGGTCATTGGATCTTTGTTTCAATTCCATAAAGGTACGATTAGAACTCTACTTTAATTATATTTTTAACTATTTTCATAAATTAGTTTCAATTCCATAAAGGTACGATTAGAACACAGCACTGGTAATGACAGGAGTAATCTCTGTATGTTTCAATTCCATAAAGGTACGATTAGAACGACTCTGTAACCTTGTATAAGTAAGTCTGAAGCTGAAGTTTCAATTCCATAAAGGTACGATTAGAACTATGTCCATTAGAATATTATATTATATTTAACACACGCGTTTCAATTCCATAAAGGTACGATTAGAACATTTATAATTTATTTGTATATTATATATATTCTGCGCAGTTTCAATTCCATAAAGGTACGATTAGAACAACCTGACGCTTATATGTCGCCCATCTGGTATCGTTGTTTCAATTCCATAAAGGTACGATTAGAACTTTATTTTTAACAGGCCTTTTAATAAGTTTTATTATGTTTCAATTCCATAAAGGTACGATTAGAACGATAGCCTCACCAACAGCTTTATATACATACTTATTGTGTTTCAATTCCATAAAGGTACGATTAGAACTCCCAGAGGCTTTACTCCGTCGGCATGTGACACAAAGAGTTTCAATTCCATAAAGGTACGATTAGAACTGACGGCCGAACGAATAGTACAAAGGCTCTTTCATTGTTTCAATTCCATAAAGGTACGATTAGAACTCAGATATCAAGACAGCATGCTCGGCGAATAATCTGAAGTTTCAATTCCATAAAGGTACGATTAGAACATCACAACTGACCTGTCAAACTGGTTAAGTTCAATGTTTCAATTCCATAAAGGTACGATTAGAACCGGTATGCGCGATTTCATCCGGAATAAACTCGCAAGTTTCAATTCCATAAAGGTACGATTAGAACTTTATTTCCTTTTCACTCTTATCAGTCTTTATCTTTGGTTTCAATTCCATAAAGGTACGATTAGAACGGTACCAGCAACTCTTTCTCTTTCGATGGACTCTTAATGTTTCAATTCCATAAAGGTACGATTAGAACTATGGTATGACCGTTATCGATCAGACGGGACTCAGTTTCAATTCCATAAAGGTACGATTAGAACTATTATCACAAAGGTACTGATGGGACTACTATTAAGTTTCAATTCCATAAAGGTACGATTAGAACTCTATTGCACAAAAGACAAAGAAGTATATATTAAGTTTCAATTCCATAAAGGTACGATTAGAACCGGAACCTATCACGAGGTTTATGATCCTGAGAGTTAGTTTCAATTCCATAAAGGTACGATTAGAACGTACATGACTTCCTAATGTCTAAATACACATGGGGTTTCAATTCCATAAAGGTACGATTAGAACCGTCTAGCGCAGGACAGTCTTCAACAATATAACCGGTTTCAATTCCATAAAGGTACGATTAGAACTAGCAATCTTTTTGTAATTTTCAATTTGTTTTTTGTTTCAATTCCATAAAGGTACGATTAGAACTTATTTTTTAAATTTGTATCGGTTCATCATTCCAAGGTTTCAATTCCATAAAGGTACGATTAGAACTCTCCAAGCCGAATGTTATTATATAATGTTTCCTTGTTTCAATTCCATAAAGGTACGATTAGAACTCATCCACTACCTCCGTTTCCACATATTCATCTTCGTTTCAATTCCATAAAGGTACGATTAGAACTTATCATTATTCACCACGCCGAATCCGGTAGCGGGTTTCAATTCCATAAAGGTACGATTAGAACATTCATTTACTTATATTTATCTTAATAATTAATATAAGTTTCAATTCCATAAAGGTACGATTAGAACTGATCCTTTATTTATGCTCCCATCATCTGAAAGCATGTTTCAATTCCATAAAGGTACGATTAGAACCTTGTTTTGGAGGGTTTATCTGTAAAAGAGAAAGCTGAGTTTCAATTCCATAAAGGTACGATTAGAACGCAGAACTAGCACGAAAAAGCTAGAATCATGCCGGTTTCAATTCCATAAAGGTACGATTAGAACATTCATTTACTTATATTTATCTTAATAATTAATATAAGTTTCAATTCCATAAAGGTACGATTAGAACCTTTCCTTTCTTGGTTTCTCAGTCTCACGATCATGGGTTTCAATTCCATAAAGGTACGATTAGAACACATCCATCTTCATCTCATGAAGGCTCTTGACGGAGTTTCAATTCCATAAAGGTACGATTAGAACTGTAAGCGACAAGAACAAGTCTATTCTTCATTTTCATAAGTTTCAATTCCATAAAGGTACGATTAGAACGAAAATCGCTTGCTATGAGATCAGCCAATCTATACGGCGTTTCAATTCCATAAAGGTACGATTAGAACCTTCATGTTCAACTTCGTAGTTCTCCTTTTCTTCTTGTTTCAATTCCATAAAGGTACGATTAGAACGTAGATGCAACTGGTAATGCAGAAATGGAAAGTCGTTTCAATTCCATAAAGGTACGATTAGAACGGTGATGATCCCGTCCGATCCCGGCGTATAGTTCTGCGGTTTCAATTCCATAAAGGTACGATTAGAACTACATTATGCACTCATTGTGCAGATGAAAAAACTCGGAGTTTCAATTCCATAAAGGTACGATTAGAACACTGTTATTGGTACCGGGAAAACATTGCAGGTCACCCGGTTTCAATTCCATAAAGGTACGATTAGAACAATTGGGGGGAGAGTGGAGATCATGATACAGATTTCTGTTTCAATTCCATAAAGGTACGATTAGAACACGGCAGTCCAATACGTCGTATTATTAACTCCAATCGCGTTTCAATTCCATAAAGGTACGATTAGAACGAAGTCACCGCTTATAAATACAGTCTGCTTCTGCAGGGTTTCAATTCCATAAAGGTACGATTAGAACTGGGAGCTTTTGAGAAAGAAAACGAACTTATTAAGTTTCAATTCCATAAAGGTACGATTAGAACAGCCGGTACCGGGATATTGGGAACGATATCTAATTAGTTTCAATTCCATAAAGGTACGATTAGAACATACGCCGGGATCGGACGGGATCATCACCGTAGGATGTTTCAATTCCATAAAGGTACGATTAGAACATAACGGGCAATCTTATGAATAGTTATAATATTTTGTTTCAATTCCATAAAGGTACGATTAGAACAATTAAGAATTTGGAAAAGAATATTATATTCTCCTGAGTTTCAATTCCATAAAGGTACGATTAGAACGGTTGAACCACGAAAAAAAGTGTGGTTGCATCCCGAGTTTCAATTCCATAAAGGTACGATTAGAACAACATGAAGTTCATCAACCTACAAAAGACAAAAAAGAGTTTCAATTCCATAAAGGTACGATTAGAACTAGTTTGTTTATCTCTTTGTGCTGTCTTGCAAGTAGGTTTCAATTCCATAAAGGTACGATTAGAACTAATACACCTCTCTAATTATTACCCCGTCTTTCAGTTTCAATTCCATAAAGGTACGATTAGAACAGACATTACAGGAAAAGGCAGTAAGTGAACTACAGTTTCAATTCCATAAAGGTACGATTAGAACTCCTTACGGATGGCAGTCTTGGGGAGATATTGCACAGTTTCAATTCCATAAAGGTACGATTAGAACCGTCGGGCACCAGGTGCGCATTCCGTATCTTCCCGTGTTTCAATTCCATAAAGGTACGATTAGAACATCGGGTGCACGCCTACATGGGCAAACGTAACGGCGTTTCAATTCCATAAAGGTACGATTAGAACAAAATGATATATATATATATAATGGAAATTATAGGATGTTTCAATTCCATAAAGGTACGATTAGAACGAGGTATTCAGACAGTTCCATATTGCGCTGTTAAAATGTTTCAATTCCATAAAGGTACGATTAGAACTAGTTTGTTTATCTCTTTGTGCTGTCTTGCAAGTAGGTTTCAATTCCATAAAGGTACGATTAGAACTAATACACCTCTCTAATTATTACCCCGTCTTTCAGTTTCAATTCCATAAAGGTACGATTAGAACAGACATTACAGGAAAAGGCAGTAAGTGAACTACAGTTTCAATTCCATAAAGGTACGATTAGAACTCCTTACGGATGGCAGTCTTGGGGAGATATTGCACAGTTTCAATTCCATAAAGGTACGATTAGAACCGTCGGGCACCAGGTGCGCATTCCGTATCTTCCCGTGTTTCAATTCCATAAAGGTACGATTAGAACATCGGGTGCACGCCTACATGGGCAAACGTAACGGCGTTTCAATTCCATAAAGGTACGATTAGAACAAAATGATATATATATATATAATGGAAATTATAGGATGTTTCAATTCCATAAAGGTACGATTAGAACGAGGTATTCAGACAGTTCCATATTGCGCTGTTAAAATGTTTCAATTCCATAAAGGTACGATTAGAACTCAAATGGATTCATGATTAAGTCAAGATCCTCCATGCAGTTTCAATTCCATAAAGGTACGATTAGAACTAGCGATTTGATGGTCGTTACTTAAAAGAAGATTCTTGTTTCAATTCCATAAAGGTACGATTAGAACTTAACGATGCGCGATTGTAAATAGTTATGAGTAGGTTTCAATTCCATAAAGGTACGATTAGAACTACTTCGCAGATATCGGATAATACTAAGAAGATGAAGTTTCAATTCCATAAAGGTACGATTAGAACCCGGTATTAATCCGGTTCCCTTTAAAAATTAAATTAGTTTCAATTCCATAAAGGTACGATTAGAACCAGGCTCAAGAGGATAAACCTAAAGAAGTAATAACCGGTTTCAATTCCATAAAGGTACGATTAGAACGCTTTAAAAAAAAGAGCTCTCAGTTACATTTAACTAAGTTTCAATTCCATAAAGGTACGATTAGAACCATGGTGAGAATGAAAAGGCTATTACTGAATCTTAGTTTCAATTCCATAAAGGTACGATTAGAACGACCTGGGACTACAGAACAGTACCTGTTTGGTATGTTTCAATTCCATAAAGGTACGATTAGAACTTGCGAAAGGGAAAGTGACGGACGAACTCATACAAGGTTTCAATTCCATAAAGGTACGATTAGAACGAGATTATCAAGGAGTCCAGGCTGATTCATCCTGTGTTTCAATTCCATAAAGGTACGATTAGAACTCAGATATTATCATCAGAACAGCATTAAGCTTCATGAGTTTCAATTCCATAAAGGTACGATTAGAACAATATTAATGTTCCTATTTTGAAATCAGGGCCTAAAAAGTTTCAATTCCATAAAGGTACGATTAGAACGAGGCTGCCATTGTTGAGTGTATGAATCGTGCGCTGTTTCAATTCCATAAAGGTACGATTAGAACTCATCGGTATTACGGAAGCGATGAGGTCTGCATGGTTTCAATTCCATAAAGGTACGATTAGAACCCGTAATCGTTCTCAAATATCTTTATCCAAGATACATATGTTTCAATTCCATAAAGGTACGATTAGAACTACAATAAATCGGTATCCCTTTGTAATCACACAAGGTTTCAATTCCATAAAGGTACGATTAGAACTAAATTATTAATAAACCACTTTATTTCGATGAAATATAGTTTCAATTCCATAAAGGTACGATTAGAACGATACCTCCGATCTCCATTTTCACACTTTGCCACCAGTTTCAATTCCATAAAGGTACGATTAGAACCCTCTTGTAAAAGGTGTTCCGCTCCATATACTTAAGTTTCAATTCCATAAAGGTACGATTAGAACGTCTGCAACGTTATAACCTCCTTCAGATATCTGCGTTTCAATTCCATAAAGGTACGATTAGAACACTTATCGGAACATTCGTTGCATTACGCATAACGAGTTTCAATTCCATAAAGGTACGATTAGAACACACTCATAGCACATTGCATGCGTATCTTCTCTGGTTTCAATTCCATAAAGGTACGATTAGAACTCCTTCAATTTAACATCATTAATGATATTCGATAGTTTCAATTCCATAAAGGTACGATTAGAACAAATCATTGAGCTGACTGACAATTGTCTCGCTATGTTTCAATTCCATAAAGGTACGATTAGAACAATCATATCAGTGAATTTTTTAAAGGATTAATTACGTTTCAATTCCATAAAGGTACGATTAGAACTGGAATAACACGAATCTTCTTCTTTGCACCATCAATCGTTTCAATTCCATAAAGGTACGATTAGAACATGGAAGGGTCTACAAGATTTGAAGCATCTAAATTTTGTCTTTTCCATCTTCACTCTGACCAGTTTCAATTCCATAAAGGTACGATTAGAACAAAGTAGCGCAGGAACTAATGTGTTTATAATACTGTTTCAATTCCATAAAGGTACGATTAGAACATCTGCGAAAGGAATAATACTATCGTCAGACATTGTTTCAATTCCATAAAGGTACGATTAGAACACAATGTGCATCACATCGTCGGTAAGCATCTGGGGTTTCAATTCCATAAAGGTACGATTAGAACATTATAGCGTTCAATAACGACATATTTCATTAAAAGTTTCAATTCCATAAAGGTACGATTAGAACTCTGTCGAGATTTATTGAGCGTGTCTATCTCAGATGTTTCAATTCCATAAAGGTACGATTAGAACCTTGTAGGAATCTGTGCGAAAACTGAAAGATCATCATGTTTCAATTCCATAAAGGTACGATTAGAACCTATTTGTTGAATTCTTGGTGCTGTCCAATCCTGGTTTCAATTCCATAAAGGTACGATTAGAACTTCCTCTTCGATTGTTTCAACAGATTTCTCGCTATGTTTCAATTCCATAAAGGTACGATTAGAACAAACAAGCCTTGAACTTGATTGAAGGTATGCTGTGTTTCAATTCCATAAAGGTACGATTAGAACGAAAATGAAATCAAACTCCTTGAAGAAATAATGAACTGTTTCAATTCCATAAAGGTACGATTAGAACTCGACACAACCTTACTCGCAAATAACATATAATTAGTTTCAATTCCATAAAGGTACGATTAGAACAGATTGTCAAACATTTGAAAGCGTGTATTTTTCAGTTTCAATTCCATAAAGGTACGATTAGAACAGAAGCAAAAGTTTGGCGTCATGCAGATTCTGGAGTTTCAATTCCATAAAGGTACGATTAGAACAGATCCGCTTGCTTACGTGACATCAGTTTTGAATATGTTTCAATTCCATAAAGGTACGATTAGAACTTCAAAGAAATTTCCGTAGCTACATACAATATTAGTTTCAATTCCATAAAGGTACGATTAGAACCATCCGCAGGATAATATATTTCATAGATGTACAGTAGTTTCAATTCCATAAAGGTACGATTAGAACCGCTTAGACTAGATGTTGCCTTATATGCACTCAAGTTTCAATTCCATAAAGGTACGATTAGAACGTGAGTTGTTTCAGTCTATTTATTTCGACACCTCCGTTGTTTCAATTCCATAAAGGTACGATTAGAACCCCCAATATGCGTCATAAATATCCGACATATTTAGTTTCAATTCCATAAAGGTACGATTAGAACATATAGGACAAACTCTAGAATCGTGGAAGACGTCGTTTCAATTCCATAAAGGTACGATTAGAACTAAGAACGGAAAGATCTATATCCCAGAAACTTATCGCGTTTCAATTCCATAAAGGTACGATTAGAACCCACCATGCGTTCCCTGTCAATCGTGGCTCAACAAGTTTCAATTCCATAAAGGTACGATTAGAACTTACCTGAAAACGCTCATTGGCGTGAGCATATGAAGGTGTTTCAATTCCATAAAGGTACGATTAGAACTTTCTTTGCCATCCAGTTCCAAATATTTGATAGTTTGTTTCAATTCCATAAAGGTACGATTAGAACAATTCAGATGTGCTTGAGTCTGTTATGGAAGATGAGTTTCAATTCCATAAAGGTACGATTAGAACCTTTCATCGCACTTTCAGAGTCTGATTAATTCGTGTTTCAATTCCATAAAGGTACGATTAGAACGTCAGATTGTCAAAAATTTGAAAGCGTGTATTTTTCAGTTTCAATTCCATAAAGGTACGATTAGAACTCGAAAGATTAATTGAAAGATATTCAAACAAAGGGTTTCAATTCCATAAAGGTACGATTAGAACCGATCCGATTCTTTTACCAACAACTTTACTTTGTATTGTTTCAATTCCATAAAGGTACGATTAGAACTTATAAAATCCGCAATTGGAAATGTCGGAGGAAGGTTTCAATTCCATAAAGGTACGATTAGAACTGGATATCTGAACGGTAGCGGATTGAGAACATTCCGGTTTCAATTCCATAAAGGTACGATTAGAACAAGAGTAATAAAGATTACGGTGCGCTGCTGATAGAAAGTTTCAATTCCATAAAGGTACGATTAGAACTCAAATTCTTTAGGGGTAACAGTTATTGACCTTTGTTTCAATTCCATAAAGGTACGATTAGAACATTAACGAATATGGGACTAACAAAGAAAGAAGCAAAGAGTTTCAATTCCATAAAGGTACGATTAGAACCATTTGGTTCTTCTCCTTGTTTTGGTTGCGTATTTAAGTTTCAATTCCATAAAGGTACGATTAGAACATGTTGTTTACGGAATACGCTAAACTCGATGAGGCGTTTCAATTCCATAAAGGTACGATTAGAACGCTAATTTCAACCATCGTGGTACCACTCCATCGATAGTTTCAATTCCATAAAGGTACGATTAGAACCGTTTCACCGAGTGTTGTATTTACAAATGTCTTCAGTTTCAATTCCATAAAGGTACGATTAGAACACAGAAGTACTTTGCCTACAACTCCACCATTAAAGTTTCAATTCCATAAAGGTACGATTAGAACAAAAATAATAATAAACCCGAAAGCCAACAAGGTATAAAGTTTCAATTCCATAAAGGTACGATTAGAACCTAGATCCTTTTCATGCAATGTGTATTTCTCACTACAGTTTCAATTCCATAAAGGTACGATTAGAACAAAGAGTAATAAAGATTACGGTGCTCTGATGATAGAAAGTTTCAATTCCATAAAGGTACGATTAGAACGAGTTGGATGCTTGGATATGTGGACAAACTTATGCTGTGTTTCAATTCCATAAAGGTACGATTAGAACGAGTTTAATTTCTTTCAATATTGGCAACCACCCCAGTTTCAATTCCATAAAGGTACGATTAGAACATGGAAGCGAACTTCATGCAGGACACCCTTCTCGAGTTTCAATTCCATAAAGGTACGATTAGAACCTGAATGAGGCATTCCCGTCTATCACTGACGAGAATGGGTTTCAATTCCATAAAGGTACGATTAGAACCGGACTGACATGCCTGCAACTGTGTTGTGATATATGTTTCAATTCCATAAAGGTACGATTAGAACCGGAAGGGATTCGTCATGGCCAGAAGTTTTAAACGTTTCAATTCCATAAAGGTACGATTAGAACTGGCATTTTTTACTATTGACGAAAGAAGTGGAAGGTTTCAATTCCATAAAGGTACGATTAGAACTATGCCGGGTGAAATGCTTGCCCTTCAGTTGAAAGAGTTTCAATTCCATAAAGGTACGATTAGAACACTCTCAGGTGCAACAATAACGTGGATAGCACCATTTGTTTCAATTCCATAAAGGTACGATTAGAACTATATTATAATAGATTCCATCATTTGTCTTTAAACGAAGTTTCAATTCCATAAAGGTACGATTAGAACGAGTTCTTTTTGCAACATCTACAGAGACATTTATAATGTTTCAATTCCATAAAGGTACGATTAGAACTAAATAAGATAATCGATTAGTCTTAATCGTTATTCGCTGTTTCAATTCCATAAAGGTACGATTAGAACATATCGGCCCTGTACCTTGCCTCGGAAGATGGAAAGTTTCAATTCCATAAAGGTACGATTAGAACTTTAAGCTGTACAAGTTGCATGTCATATTCATCCTGTGTTTCAATTCCATAAAGGTACGATTAGAACTATTGCCATGTCTCAGGTAGCGTTATACCCATACCTGGTTTCAATTCCATAAAGGTACGATTAGAACTGTTTAAACATATGGATGGGATGTGGCAACTCGAGTTTCAATTCCATAAAGGTACGATTAGAACCTTTTCCTGTTTTTCGGACAAAGATTACAGTTGTCGAGTTTCAATTCCATAAAGGTACGATTAGAACCCTATGATTACAAATAGGGAAATCCTTATTATAAGGACTTTTTTGAGGTTGCAAAGATACAAATAATTCTTGAAAATATGTCGATGACCAATCATATATTTTTATCTAGGAGATCGACATTTTCCTTGTTTAAGGGATGTTACAGCATGTCAAAGACCGAAAAGGGTAGAAAAACCAGTTAAGAAATAATCATTTTACCAGACATCGACATTTTTATCATAAGAAATTATCAAGTTTCATCTTCTCTTTTCCTACAATTTTCTTGTCCATATAATATCCTGTACGATTACTAAATATAATCATGCTATCTACAGAAATATCCATGATCGATTTTGCAGATAAGCTCAATTCCTTCAGCTTCACTTCAGAGATCTCACCCTCAAAGACAGAATTCTGAATCCAGTTAAGATACTTACGACATAGCTTAAGCATTTTACCAACACGTTTCTCTCCTATATCATATACCAAGATTACATACATGCTACCAATACATCTTAAAAGGTTTATACTCTTCTAATCCAAGCAAGTCTTTTAATAGCTTATAGCATTCTAGTTTTATCAGATGCTTATAACTTACATTCCTGCCTAAGGAACGATGCTTGAAAGTCTCCTCATACCGCTCTTCCATTGCCTTCATGTAGATTTTCTTACCATTCTGATTTAACAGACAGCTATTCAGTTTATGGTCGAAGTGCTGGTCTTGTATCAAACGCTTGTTTAAGACTTTAAAGATAACCCGGTCTACGATGATCGGTTTGAATATCTCGGATATGTCAAGACATAGAGAATAACGGCGTTCACCCGGCGTATGAAGATAACTTATTGTCGGATTTAGTTGTGTCTGATGGATCGCACGCAGTGTCTCCGTATAACAGATCATGTTGCCGAACGATATTAAGGCATTGACTTCGTTCTCAGGAGGTTGTTTTGTTCTGGATCCCATATTGAAGTCGTTAAGGATGACATCAAATGCCGTGTAATATTCCTGTCTTATTAATCCTTCTATCCCCATTAACTCGGGCACCGAATCTGTATTCGGAATAGCCTCAGCCAACGACTTCATCTTAGCGATGGATTCATCCAGTTCTTTTCCACGTCTATTGTAATAGTTGAGATTCATCAGCATGTTCCAGACAGCACCGTCGATAAACTTATGCGCAATCTCTACCCTTCTCTTCTTGTTCTGATAGGCTGATGTCTGAGCTAGGAGAACCTTACCGGAAAGCAAACTGTCGCGAGGCATAAAGCTTCCGGTATAGTTTTCGTAATAATCGAAGAAATGCACAGCAATATCCCTCTGTCCGAGAAAATTATAAAGCGAGCTATTAGCACGCAGACTTCCAAACACATAGAACTCAGAGATATCCTCTACAGGGAGGTATCTTGGCTGAATAGGATGCTCGGTTCCATCTTCGTCAACCTCAAAAGGAGTAAACTTTAATGTATTATCCTTTCGTTCAATCATACCTGGATTAAATAGATAAAAAGTCTTTTTCATTCGTCAACCTCTTTAGTGAAACAAAACTCAAAATAGCTGCAACTTTTACATATTCCTTTCTTCTGGATAGAAGGACACTCATCACTAGAGATAATCATCTCGATGTCTGCAACTATTTCCTTTATTCTTTCCCTGTCAACATCACTCAATACGACAGCTTGTGTCTTCCTTAAAGTTGGATATTCCAGAATGCCTTTTACATCGGTCACTCCATGCTGTTCAAACACATACATATAATATTTCAGTTGCCACTCATGAGCCTGTTCAATCTTGTTAGACCTCTTAATCTCATGAATCACTTTATTCTTCGTGTCATAATAATCCACCTTGATACCGTCGATTTCAATCTCTTCATATTTGGAGGAACGCATAGGATAGCTATCCTCATGAATGAGTTTGCCGTCATACACGATATCTGACGTATGTTCAAACCGTATTTCATTGGCATGCAACCATAATTCACGTTTGCATACATTATAAATATTAATATAGGTGGCGTTGATGTGCATGGTTATATCATAAAAATTGAGTTTCTTCTATTCCGGTCAGTTTTTTAGCATCAAGTCCTTGTTCGATAGAATAAATGTCAGAATATCTTTGAATATACATATATCCATATTCCGACTTCTCTTTGTCATAAAAATGAACCAATTTATTTTCAATATTGGGACTTGCAAATATAGAGAAAACATACTTGCTCATAATACTTTGAAGTACTTTCTTCCTTATTTGTTGTTGTGTAAAATCTATTATATTATGAATAGATTGAAGATATATATCAAATACTTCCTTTCCACAGATTTCATTTCTCTCATTGGGAAAAGTTCCATTATTTTCTAGAAATAGCAGTTCAGAAGAACTGAAAATTTGCTCTATGTTCCCATCAACTGCACCTTGAACCGTAATTGGAATATTCACTGGTATGAAACAGGATAAATTCTTTTGTTCTATCAGTTGAAAATCTTTATGTACTTTTTCAAATTTCAATTTCAGAATGGCAGATTCATAATCACTGAAGTTTTCCACCATTTCTCTATTGTTCCAATCGTTTTTTGCATCAAATATTTTATCGTACAATGCGTCAAAATCTTTTTGAGCGAGTATTCGCTCATATTCGTCCCGCATAATTAGCTCTTTTGTTATCTTATATCTAAGATCTTTGCCATAAATTACAGATTCTTTGTTGAGATTAAAAAGATAGAGTGTGCAACGTTCTTTATTTACATTTCGGTTGATACGTCCGGCCAATTGTTCATCCGAATCAATAATGGAGCGGTCTTTAAATCCTAAATCCATATCAATATCTACACCGGCTTCAACCACCTGAGTTGTAATCAAAATGATTTTCTTTTTTCTGTTCGATGGATTTTTCAGAGAATTGAGGATCTCTGTTCTTCGGTGTTTAAGTATGGTTCCCGATAGCACGAATATTTTTTCAAAAAAATCTTGTTCCAGAATTTTAGTATAGAAATCTGTGGCTGACTGCTTGTAGATAAATTCAACAATAGTGTAAACACTATTTTTTGGTTTAGCCGATCCAAAATCATATTTCAGATAATCCTTAGACGCTGCAATTACTTTTTCAGCTAATTCTTGTAACGATAAATCAGTTCGTTCAAACAATTCGAAATTGAAATTGACCCGACCTAAAAAATTCGGATTGTTGAAATAGAGTTCTTTTGCGTTGGGCAATAGATAGACGAAGTCCTTTACATTTTGCTTTATTACACTCAGTTTATCCAACTTGGGTAAAGTAGCCGACATCAGGATAAACTTGATATTGAATTTCTCGGCATATTGCCGGATAAAATAAATAACCTTATCCCAATGCGATGGATTATAGGATTGTAATTCATCAATCACAACAATGGAATTGGCTAAGCGATGCAATAAATAATTGGTTTCCTTTTCGTTTGTTTTTAATATATCAAAGAATTTGATATGTGATAGCAGGCAAAACGGATAGTTGACAAAGAGGTGGTTAATGTAATTCAACTTTTCACCTCCGTATAGATCATCCTCATGTTGAGTTGGCTTTAATCCTGCTTTTGAATGCAATTCGATAATTTCGTCCTCTTCCAGTCCTAACATATCCCGCACAACTGTATATGTTTGTGTAATCAAAGTTGTGAATGGGAACACATAAAATACTTTGTTGTATTGCCCTTTATGTATTTTAAGCAACTCAATGATTGCTAAAATGGAAAGATTTGTTTTTCCTCCACCTGTCGGAGCTTCGATAAAGAATAGATTACTTAGTGAAGATTGTCTTATATTTTTAATCACCTCAATGCCCATTTCTTTGCGGAGTACATTGAGATTGTCACCGCTTTTTTCTTTTGGGTTCCGCAATTCATATCCTTTCAAAGCATCGTAAGTTCCTTTATTGTAATTTTTCTTCTCTTGCACATCATCTATCCACTCACTTTGACTGACATTGTGGTACAGTTCCTCAATTCTGTCCGGTGTCAGTATTCCGAAATCGTCTATTGGTAACGAATTCATATACTCGTTGGTTGCCATATAATCGGAAGCCGTGAGGAGCGAGAAATTGAGACGACAAAGGGAATACAACTCAAAAGAATTTACGTAATCCCTGAAGGGATTTTCGTTTAATAATCTGTCATTTCCAACCAATTTTAAAATACTGGGATGAATTTCAAACTGATAACATTCTAAATATGCAGATAAAAATTGATTAATTTCAGGCCAATTTTTTCTTGCTTTTATTTCCGTAAATGAAAGAGTTTCACTACAATCATTATCAAAAGTTCGTCCGTGGTGTTTAAATATAGAATAAGCAAAATAAAGACAAGAAGTTACCAATAATGGATTTTGCTTTTTTTCAAGAACAATTTCATTTAAATGTTTTGTCAAATAAATAAATGCACTTAGGGCAGAGTGATTGGACGAAATTGGACTTTCGTTTTGTAAACTTTCAAAGAACTTCCCATTTTTCATTTTCTCAAATTGAAAATGCTCATTGATTTTTCCAAAGTCATGAAACACAATGGTATTCACAAAAAGCACTTTGATATAATTGCCTGTTTCCAAATCAACTTGGGTTGAAATGCCATTGATTAGTCGGTCAATAACCGAATCTAATTTATGGGCAACTACAAGTTTTTCGAAATAGCGATTTACTAAATCGACATGCTCCTCTATTGTTTCTATAGGGCTTTCTGCAATTTTTGGCAAATGAGCATAGTAACTACCTGCATCAAGTAAATAACTACTTAAAGCAGGTAAATCGCTAACAATCTTAGAAACAGTTTTAAAGCAATTGGACATAAGCATCTAATTCTTCGACAAAAAACAGATTTTCCAATGTTTGAGCATTTTTGATTTGATAGTTTGAGAATACAAACTCACCTAAGTCGTATTGTATCAATGATAGGTCAAAATCTTTTGGTAAACGTTCAAAGTAAATGAACGGACTTTCGGTATTATCAAAATTGAGCAAATCGGGAAAAGGAGCTTCAACATTATTCTTTAGAACCTTATCTTTCTGAAAGATAGTCTTAATTTTAATGCTCCCGATGGGTTCCTTTTCATCTGAAAAATGATATTCTTTGTACGAATCGGCACTCCACCAAGCTGTAAATTCATTTTTCCCCAAGTATGGAATAAATTCGGCGCAACCATTTTTTAAATTATCAATCAATTGCCTTTGATATCCGTTATTCTCATCAAGCAAAAGATAAATCCTGTATGCCGGCTTTACCAATGTCAGTTCTTCGGTCAGAAAATTTGTCCCTTTATTGGCATATCCAACAGTATTGGAGTACTTGATATTGGTTTTGCTATAATTCCCCTTATCGTGATTCAGGGGCTCAACGCCTGTCCTCACGTCCTTCAGCAAATCATAATATTGTGGCAACTTTCCTTTTTCCTTATAGCCATCCAACCCAATAATTGCGCCCAAAACACCTAACACCGCAGGGCGATGCATGATATTATAGGACAAGTTAATGGTAGCATTAGTGTCGGGTATTCGGAAAAAAGCAAAGTCCGCTTTTAAGTCGAATGATATTAATTTCATAAGACCAAGTATTTACAATTCAGTAAAAATAACATTTGCAGGTTCGCCTATTACTTTTGTATTTGATTTATTGTAAGAAATTTCAATTGTTTCAATTTCCTGCTGGATATGACTCTCTGCCAATAAAGCACTTACTCTTGATAAATCAATTTCTTTATCTTCGTTAATATCAATCAGGCTCACAAATGAAGGCAATACGATTTTTGAATCCGGATTGAGTTGCACCCATAGCAATAACTCGTTTTCTGTTCCAGCTTTTGCTGCCGAGTCATAGTAAGTCGCTCCTTTGCGAAGCCCTTCTTTTAATTTAACTATATCGTTTGTTGTCAATCCTTCTACACCGGTTCTTGCAACGTCACCTTCTATATTCTTCGGATTTACCGAAAAATGATGTACATAATGCCCTTCCTGTAAGCGAGATTGAGTTCCCAAAGTTGTCATGGTACTATCTGCACTTGCTTCATTTGAATTTTTGAAAGGAGACATGATTTGTTCGGAATAAATTACATTCTCGGGAAATTTATTTAAGCCGTGAGTAATTTGACATGTGCCATGTATTGAAATATTGGTTTTCCCTGCATAAGTACCTCCAAATAGTTTTACATCAAGGCATTTTAAAATATTCCCAAGAACTTCCAAGCGTAATTTCGTTTTATCTTTTTCTTTGAAATCTCCAAAATGGAAAGCGTAGGTTTCATCTAATGTTCTGGGAGACATTTCTTCGCTTAGTGATTTGAAATAAAATACTTTTTCGTTTAGTGCTGTTTTCCAATAATTCCGAATGGAATATTTCAAAGCTTTGTCTGTCGCATACACTATTCCGTTTGGTAATTTGCGGGGTTGACCCGAAAAATCAGCATTGTAATTTGAATTGATTGATTTGATGATGGCTGCGCCATACACACGGTTGTTGAATGTTGTCATGATTATTTTATTTTGAAGAGTTCGTACTAAATAATTGATTTTTAGAGAATACGCCTGAAAGAATTTGAGGCAATAAATGTTTTAGATTCGCAGAGGTTTCATAACTTAAGACGAAGGCAGCCACTTTCTCAAAGTTTTTTGAGAAGTTTTCATGTTTATATCGACCGAAATCATTAGCTATTGCCCTTTTAAACTCGGTGCATTTAGATTGCTGTAAATAAGGTTCCAGCAGATTGTAACTATTGTCAGCCGATTTACTTTTACTCTGAATGTAGTTGATGACTTGCCCTGCAGCAAAGGCAAATTTTTCATCCGTAATATCAGTCAGTGCTTCATCTGCTATGATGGCTGCAACAAAGTCCTGATAGTCTTTTAATTTATTTACCATATTAATTTTATTTTTAGGATTGAAATATTCGTATAAACTGTACCATATATTAAGTTTTTCTCTGATACTATAATCATTGTTGTTTTTAATGTCGTCGGTTATTGCGTTAAATACCATTTCGTCAAATATATGACCGTCAACGGTATTCCGCTGAGATTTGTACACATAATCGTATATTGCTTTGCGGTATCTGCTGAAAGAACTAAAAGTCAAGTCTAATTTTGCGTAATCATCTTTGTTCAAATCTCCAAAATAATCAACCCGCAAGTACTTATTCTGAATAAATGGTTTCATTACTTGCTGTTCAAAGTCAAAGATATTGTGAATAACCGGGTAATGTTTGTTGTCTTTTCCTCCCTTTTCTTTAATATCAAACAGGTTCAATATAGCAAGAGTCTTTTCTTTTGACACCGAATATTCAAAAGTCGATACAAAGTCAAAATCTTTAAAAACAATACCATCCTTTGTATTCTGCCAGAAAAGAAGATAATAGTTGCCAATATCTTCTGCATTATCTTCAACTAACTTTTGAATAATCTCTTTATAACCAAACTTGAAGCCACTCTCCTTGAATATTCCAATCACTTTTTGTTGTATCTCTTCTTTATAAATAAAAACAGGCAATGGATTGGGAAGGGTTTTGTTTGGAAGTATATTTTTCAATTCATAGAGAAGCTTTGCATCGAGGTTGGATATTCTTCCACTTATATCAAAAGTCGCAGTTTGATGCATCAGGAAAGGCATATTGCTATTGAAGCCATTCATGAAATTGCTGGTTCCGAAAATAACTCCTTCTTGATTCGGTTCGGTATTATAAAGCGCTGTATTAAATAACTTGTCATCCAGATACTTTTTATGAACCTGTTGATATAATTCCAATGGAACATCGAGATAAAAGAGGATATAGTCACTATCGTCTAACGGTTTAACCTTGAGAAGCTCTTGCTCAATGGTGGCAATCTGATCTTTGAGTTCTTCTTTTTCAGTTTTGTCAGTGCTGTTTTTTAACTTTTCTTTAATTTGAGCAAGTTCTTCTTCGAATTGAATACGTTTAGCTTTGTAATATACCTCTATTCTTTGAAGAACTAAACTGAAAGTATTATGTGTGAAGAAATGCTTAAAGAGTATATATTTTCCTGCATCCTCTTTATTTTCAAATAAATCAAAAGCTTTAGTAAAATACTCTTCGAAGCGTTCATATATCTGTTTTTTCTTACCAATATTATCTTTGAACTTTGCTCCACCTTCCAAATGTTCGCGCTTAAACGCAAGGGCAAAAGGCGAACAGGTATGAATCGCTTTTGTAGGTAAGTCAAGGCACTTGTTGGTATCAATGCACCATGCGTTCTGATGCAACAGTTTGCACTGAATCAGGAAATTAGAAATCTCGCCCTTTTGCTTTTTTGAGTATTGTTCATATTCAAAGTCGAAAGTATCAATTTTTGCTTCGCCTGATTCACTTATAAAGAGTTTCATTCGTATATGTAATCCCTCTTTTGGTGTAGAGCCCAAGTTCTTGAATTCTTCATCCAAATTCGCTGTAAAATTTATTAGTTCATTTATCATACTAGTACTATTTATTATTAATGACCTCTACACACCCGAAGCCTACCGATGTTTGCACTCCTATTCCGCTCGAATAGATTATCTTCATGATCTCTACTGGTGCTTTTACCTTGAATCGGCACTGAAATCCACGGACTCTGGTTTGTTCACTCGTTCCTGCCTTAATCATGATCAAAGCGGATTTTGGTTCGCTCAGAATCTCTAATTTACAATCTTCTGGTGAGCATGGTAGAGATTTGCCATAGAAAATTTTATATCTGTCAAGCAGACCGTTGAATATTAAGTAAGGTGCACGTACATCTTTAGGTGATAAATAGTCTATCCGGTCGTCTTCGTTTTTGAGTTTGATACACATTGGCGATTGTGTCTCAAATTCCATTTCTTCGGAATAGTCTGGCTCCGGCATAGCCTCAACACAAATAATATGAAACTGAACCGATGATTTCTTATCGCCTATCTCAAATATCTGATTCAGGAACAATCCTTCGATGAACTTCTGTGTGCTCTTCTCTGGAAGAAACGAGACATACCATTCTACGGTATCTCCATAATATTTTATACGTCCCGTATCTCTATATATCTTATATTCTCCAAGTATTCTGGAGAACGTAAAGAGTTTGAACTTTTTGGCGGTTTCTAAATGGAAGCCATTATCATGAAGCCACGTTGCATACACTTGGTCTGCACGGGAAAGTATTCTGTATATCGCAGAAGATGCCTCGTACTGATAACTCAGGGGCAAGAAGTCTCCGTATTTTTCTCTATTAATCTTTAATGTTAACTTAAATCTCATCTTTTATATTTCTTAATTGCGTACAAATATAAATAAAATCTCTGATGTAATAAATTTTTAAAGCACAAAAAACATAATTTAACTTTAATTATTTTTCCATGGCTGTACTTACCATAATCTGTAATGATTATGAATGTCTTGCCTGCCAGATCTCTGTCAAGACAAAGATTATCGTATATCTTTCAGCCTACAGACGGCTCCTATCCCGGCCTCAGCAACATTAATGACTTCTATCTCTACCTTCTCAAAGGCACTCTTAATTTTATCGATCTCTCCAAGTTTCAAAATTATCTGTTTTGAATTCCCAATCCCTACGAAGTTCAATCTTGGATCCTCTTTGATAAATTTCAATGCTCCGGAAATCATCATCTCAATGGCCATTCCGCAATCGTATGTCATACGGATATCTGTTCCGCTAATTTCATCGATACTGACGTTTAATGATACATCTTTGGTAATTTGACCTAATAATGGAATTTTGACATTAATAGGATAAGTCACTTTGATGGTTTTACTATCAACCATACTGAAAATTGTCTCTTTACCGGTTTTGTTTTTGATTAATTCCTGTATTTCAGGAAAAGTGATTAATATTTCCATATTTGCTATATTTTTTGAAAACGTTATAAAATGATTACATCTTTACCTGCTGTCACCTCCAATGGATAATGACTATCTCCCTGAAAATAGATCATCGGGGATAATCCATCTGTGAACTTCCGATAATTGCCACCGTGACCCATGGATCGCAATCTGCGTAATTTCTGATCGAGCTCTTCTTGACTTCGGGCAAAAACAAAGTTCCAATAGAACCTGTTTTCATATTCATAATCGGAACTGTCAAAGCATGGATATCGCTCACTATCTTCACCTACATACACACCATCCTTTGGCTTGCCTGTTAGTGCAAACTTCTTGATATCACTAAAACCATTAAAGGTCACTCCATAAATCCTTATTTTACGATTGTATGCAATCTCCATAACTATTCCTCCTTATTATCGGTTTTTACGGAATATTAATCCGTTATCAAATCTGCCTCATCAAATGTACCATCATGAAGTTCTCCATAGATGTTTTGCAGTACATGTTTTCTGCTATATTCCAAAGTCCTTATCATAAATTCAAGTATGTCATCCAAAGGTTCTTCTACAGATCTCTTATGCTCAAAGAACAGCCAGAGGGTATAATCACCCATCATGTTTGCTTTCACATATTTAAGTTCCAGATTGGCATCGTTTACAATCTCCAATAGAAAGGAACTGTTCTCTTCCGTCACATCGTAAATGTTCGGGATAGCAAAGCGGAGATAATCATCATCGTCTTCAGATGGTATATAGAGGATGTGTGCATCTCCACATTCAAAAAGATAACCTATATCTTGAATTTCAATTGGTTCGAATCCTAGCGCTTTTATTTCTTGCAAAATTTCTTCTTTCATTTCCATCATCATCATCATTTTTTAGAGTTATATGTTTTTTCATAGAGAGGTTTGAATAAATTACCACATAAACATCACTGAACGAACATTCCATACCGTTCAACCTATGATGAGACTGTAACCCTCTATCTTGGGCAGCATCTACCTTTCTGAGTACAAATATATAGAAAAATGTCAATTAATAAAACATTTTAACAAGAAAATCTACAGCAGGTCATATATTTTACTAAAATTGCCAGATAAAATGACGTAATAATATATGAGAAAGTAGAAAATGATATATATATTAACATATTATTTAGACTTTGGGGAATCAAATTCAAAAACTCTTTATATATTTGCGATCAAAAGGAAAACAACATGAAATGGTACAGCAAATATCTGAAAGTATACAATAAGCCGTTCACGGATGAACAAAACGCTATCTGCAACGAGGTGAAAGACCGAATCAGTAAGATTCAGTCTGAGAACCCTGTGGTGACAGTAAGCGTGATTGCATACAATGAGGAAAAGCACCTGCTGGCCTGCCTTTGGGCTCTCAGTGACATGATCTGTAAATATCCTTTGGAGATCATCGGTGTGAACAACGACTCAAAGGACCGCACAGCAGAGATTTTCGAGCGGTGTGGTGTGAGATACTTCACGGAATATCAACACAGTTGCGGTTTCGCACGATTGTGCGGACTGAACAATACACGCGGGAAATATCATATCAACATTGATTCCGACACGATGTATCCACCTCATTATGTGGAGACAATGGTGGAGGCATTAAATAAAGACGGAGTGGTCGGAGCCAGTTCTCTATGGAGCTATATCCCCGATGAAAAACACCCTGCATGGGGAGTGAGATTATTTGAGATGATGAGGGATGTCCATATATGGATTCAACACTTCAGACGTCCGGAACTTAGTGTTCGCGGACTCGTGTTCGCATACAACTCGGAACTAGGTCGGAAGCTGGGCATCAGAACAGATATCATCAGGGGTGAAGACGGATACCTCGCTTTTCAATTAAAGAATTTCGGAAAGATTGTTTTCGTAAGGAAACATAGGGCCAGAGCTGTAACCGGCTACGGGACGATGGATGGAGACGGAACATTCTGGCAGAGTTTCTGGTTCAGAATAAAAAAATATTCCATAAGTATCGGCCGTATATTCTTCACAAAGAAAGAATATAAGGACGAGGATTCCAATATGGTGAAGAAAAACCAGAAATAATTTTTTTTATATTTATATTTAAGGTTAGACCAACGTCATGGAGTGAGTGAAGACAAAGCGTGCACCTTCTTTATAGGTGGTATCTATCCAAATACGTCCACCAAGCTTCTCGACAATCATACGGCTGATAGCGAGTCCCAAGCCCGTGCCTTGTGCAAAGTTATTCAACTTCTCAAATCGCTCAAACACAGCTTCCATCTTATCGGCGGGAATGCCACAACCGGTGTCTGTGACAGAGAACAGAACCATATTATTGGTTTCGTCTATACTTATGGAAAGGCGGATAAAACCCTCTTTGGTAAACTTGCTGGCATTCGTAAGCAGATTGATCAACACCTGGCTCAGACGCTGTTCGTCGGTATGCAGATTGAGAGTATCGACAGGAGGTTCAAACTGAAACACAGCACTCGTGCGATGAAGTGACTCGGTGGTGCTGATCACCGAACGGCACAAAGCGATGATATCACATTTGCCAAGCTGCATCGCCAACCTACCCGACTCTATACTTGAGAGATCGAGGATGTCATTGATCAGATGGAGCAGCAGTAACGAATTCTGCTGAATGATATCACCGAAACTGCGTCTCTCCTCGTTGGATATCCCCATGCTTGTGTCGGTAATCACACTCGAAAAGCCTACGATGGCATTCAACGGAGTACGAATCTCATGACTCATATTCGCGAGGAATGAGGTCTTCATACGACTTGCCTCTTCTGCCTGTTCTTTGGCCAGTTTAAGCTCTTCGCTCTGCATCAACAGTATTCTTTTCATTCTATTCATGTGTACAATATAATAGAATGCGATACCCAAACAGATGATGAGAAAGATAATAAAAATAGATATTCCTATCACCAGATGCTCATTCTGCTGATAGAATGATGGAGGTTGATTGATAAAGTGAGAATCATCAGGAAGCCGTGAAGGATCAATATTAAAATACTTGAGACGATTGTAATCAAACTGGTACATACTATTGAGAGTCTTAACTCCGACATTGCGGTGACTCTTGAGAAAGGTATCACAATCATCGGCCAAGTCTTTACCCACATTTTGATAATCGGGGCTATAGCCGCCTATTGCCCAACTGTCAAGACCTACAGACGACAAAGAAAAGACATGGAGTCTGGGATTGGTAGCACAAAGCATGTGAGTAGTACTGCCAAGAACATAATTGTCGGAGTAATCTATGCGCCATGTTCCAACCAAGACAACTGCACTATTAGGCATTTTACTCACCATATCATTCACTTTAATAAACGAAAGCTTACGGCCATCTATCAGTTGAAGTTTAATATCCGGATATCTCTTCATCTCCTTTTTTACATAAGCTTGCATCGTCAGACCCCCAAATGTGTTATCGGAGAGAAAAGCAACGGTGCGTGTTTTAGGATATAGATGCTTGATCAGTTTTATATTATTCTCTACATCATAACGGTAAATTACTCCACCTACAATATTAAAGTTTTTAAAGTCTTTGAGAATATCATACGGTTTCGGATTCCATTCACTTATATTGACATCATGCGGAGGAAGCATAATAACATTACGACTCCTCATGCCAACCATAATAGGCAATTTATGGACAATGTCCTCATTCAACGAAAAGAAAGAAGAACTCGCCTCTACACCGAGGAGGATGACAAGGGAAGGCTGTGAGGTGCCATTACAGTACTTCTTTAAGATCTCTGTCATGCGTGAACGCCATTGTTTTGATTCAGGAAGGTTACGGCAGTTCATACTCTCGACAGCTACATTATATTTACCTCCTATCAAGCTATATTCACGCATAAAATCGGAGAGCATCTCGGCTGTAGTGCGTGTATCAGGATTGTACGAGGATATAATAAGAATTGTATTATCGGGCTTGCCACAATTTATCTTTGCTTGTGTAAGGCTTATCGGTACCAATAAAAGAAAAAACAGTATATAGTTTTTTATTTGCCTAACCATAATTACATTACGAGTATTATTAGTAATCTACATTTCGCGGCAAAGTTAACATTAATATTTTATTATCGTCCAAAATTCAGACATTATTTAGTGGCATTTGTCTTATTCGTATTAATTTTATAATCGTTAATACAAAGATATAACCAACAATAAATAAAAAGAAATGATATTGAAACAATAGATAATGACTATAAAAACAACTATTCATAACTTTGCAGCTGATAAAATATATTATAAAGATATGAAGAGAGAAAGATTTTTCATTTTGGGCATTTCAACATTGATGATGCTGGCAACTGCTACGGCAAAACCTGCTAAAGATAAAAGCACGCAAAACTGCAATTGCAACAAAACTACGTTTACCAATCCTGTGATATGGGCAGACGTGCCTGACCCTGACGTGATACGCGTGGGCGACACTTTCTATATGGTTAGCACGACAATGCATCTGATGCCCGGTGCACCGATCATGGAATCAAAGGATCTGGTACATTGGGAAACTGTAAGTTATGTGTTTGACAAATTGAAAGACACACCAAAGTATGACATGAAAGAAGGAACTGTATACGGACGTGGACAATGGGCTACATCCATCAGGTACAAAGACGGTCACTTCTATATCGTATTCAGCCCTAATGACGCCCCGTACAAATCATATATATTCACATCGACCAGCGCAAGAGGGCCATGGAAAGTCCTTTCACGTACTCAACACTTCCATGACAACTCTTTATTGCTCGACGATGACGGTAAGGCTTATATGTATTCCGGTACCGGCCAACTTACAGAAATGAACAGTGACCTTAGCGGAGTGAAAACCGGAGGGCTGAATCTTACTTTATTTCAACGTGACTCGACGGAAACGGGATTGCTTGAAGGAAGCAGGGTTATAAAACACGACGGGAAATATTATCTGCTGATGATTTCATGGGCAAGAAACGCGAAACGCAGACAGGTCTGCTACAGAGCAGATAACGTGGCTGGACCTTACGAGAAGAAGGTGATACTGGAAGACAATTACGGGGGATTCCCATACTGCGGACAGGGAACCATTGTGGATGATGCAAACGGCAACTGGTACGGAATGATTTTTCAGGACCGCGGAGCTGTAGGAAGAGTGCCCCTGCTTATGCCTGTAAGATGGATTGACGGTTGGCCAATGCTGGGTGATAAAGACGGTAAGGTGCCTGCCACATGGACGACTCCGTTTAAGAGTGTCGATACGGGCAGAAAAATAGTGGGCAGCGATGATTTCAAATCAAATAAACTGAGCCTGATATGGCAGTGGAACCATAATCCTAATGACAGTGCATGGTCGCTAAGTGACCGGAAGGGGTATCTGAGACTGAAGACATCGAGAATTGCGAGCAATCTGTATGAGGCTCTAAATACCATTTCACAACGAATGATGGGTCCTAAGTGCAGCGGTACCGTATCTATGAACATCTCAAAGATGAAAGATGGTGATGTGGCCGGCCTGAGTGCATTCAACGGTCATTCGGCTTTACTGGCGGTGAAAAAGGATGGCAACAAGACTTATCTGTGCATGAGCAATGCTGTGGTCAATATGGACGGAAGGACAAAGGCGGTGACTAGCGTAGATGAAAAGGAAATAACAAAAGTGGAGATAAACAATGATGTTATTTTCCTACGTATCAATGCCGACTTCAATCTCAATAAAGATATGGCTACATTCAGCTATAGCACGGATAATAAGAACTGGAAGGAAATCGGTGAACCGTATAGGATGCAATTCGACTTCAGTCGTTTGTTTATGGGCACCCGCTTCGCTATCTTCAATTATGCGACGAAGACAAAGGGTGGTTATGTTGATGTAGACTATTTCAGATATAAATAGTCAAATTCTTAATATAAATATAGAAAAATTGTTTCTTTTTGTTGCATCGTATCATTAAAATTTGTTGCATTAGATAATATTGTTTATCTTCGCAACAAATTTTAATGTAATACGACGATGAAACGATTTATTCTTATTTTCTGTATAGTCTTAATGATCGGAACTGGAGTCTGCAGTTCACAGACACCACGACTGTTCACTTCCGACCGCCTCTCAAGCAACCTGATAACCTGTATCTGTCAGGATAAGGCAGGGTACCTGTGGATAGGTACGGAATATGGGCTGAATAAATTTGACGGCTATCGGTTTACTACATATCTGCATGATGACGCTGACACTACAACCGTGCACGACAACTCGATCACAAGTATGTTTGTCGATCGTAATGGTAATCTTGTCGTTGGATCCAGTCAGGGAGCAAGTGTATATGATTATGACAACAACTGCTTCCATATCCTAAAAAACAAATATAACCCAAGGCCACACTTTAGCCATTTCATCCAATTTCCTAACGGTAAGCTACTTGCATGCACGGCAGGATTCGGATTATTCACTGTCAACATTGAGACAATGACTTTATATCCGTTTGGAAAGTTCGCACCCAATAATACAGAAAATTTCTTCAACAGTATCTATCTGGACCGCAACAGCAATCTGTGGAAAATAGGTAATGAACCGTTTGTTTCGAGATACAGGAAATGTAAAGTGAAACCCGGACTGGCACAAAATTATATTTCGGAAGTGGGAATACCACAGGATTTCATTACGACAGCTGATGGCACGATCATCGTGATTTGCCAACACGGACTGATGAGATATGACGAGAGGAACGACAAAATGATGGTAATGGACATCAACTATGGTCCTATCGATGTCAACGCGCTTATGATGGACTGCGGGATCATAAGCAAACGGGGCGACATTTACATAGGGACGCTGGGCAACGGGGTCTTCTGCATACGTAAAGGCACGAATATGCTGACCACCGTGGGCAATGACATCAAAGGGATTGACCTGACAAGCACAAGCATAAGAGCACTATGTGAAGACCGTGAACACAACTTGTGGGTGGGGTGTAATAAGAAAGGGCTCCTGTTTATGCCTAGCAGAAAAGCTAGATTCACTTCATGGAATTTCTCACAGCAGAACATGGACATCGGAGGTTCGGTAACCTCAATATGCAAAGGTGAAAACGGCATTACATGGTGTGCAGTACAGAATAACGGCATATATGGCTTCGACAGCAACGGAATGATCTGTGCACACCCGAAATCGCCAAGTGGAACAAATATCATCTACAGAGACAGTAAGGGCAGTTTCTGGATTGGTGCAGACAACGGCCTGTACAGTTACACGCCATACACCGGAACCTTTAAACTTGAAATGAAGATTGACGGTGAGTCGGTAAACGCAATCGCGGACGACGGACAGGGCAAGATGTTCGTATCAGATTTCGGCAAAGGTATGAAGGTTTTCGATTCGAACAGCGGTACCGTAAGTACATTTAATATGTTTATGAACGACCCCAAACGCGGACATATAAACAACAACTGGATTATGACCTTGTGCTACGACAAATTCGGTATGCTATGGATTGGAAATACTGCCGGGCTGATGCTCTTTACACCACAGACGAATACATTTCAACCGACTACAGGAGGCAGTTTTCTGGAACATTCAACATGTAACTCTTTCTACGAAATGGTTGATGGGAATATGATGATTGGTACAAATGCGGGACTGTATATTTTTGACCGCATGAGAAAAGAGGCACGTCCCTATAGCGGTGCCGGCATATTGCGCAACAAGGTAATCAACAGTATCGTAAAGGATCATTCGGGTGATCTGTGGTTCAGCACGTCTATGGGTATTTGGCAATACAGCAAAGAGAAAAAGAAATATACCGGATTTATCAACGGAAACGGACTGGTCACTCACGAATATGGTATAGGCGCCTTTCTGCACACGTCGGACGACAGGATATATTACGGTAACAGCGACGGTCTCACGACATTTTACCCGAATGCCGTAAAAAACAGTGAAAGAATAAAGAGCGAACTCATGTTGACAAACCTCTTTATCGGCATTAAACCTGTCAATTGCAGCACACTTTCCAACGGTAGCCGTATCACCGGCACTGCAGTGGAAAAGTCAGATCACTTCACCATCTCATACATCGACAATACTTTCTCCATGGAATTTTCTCTGATGGAATACGGGTATGCCGAAAATGTGATTTACGAATACCGATTGAATGACAACGAAGAGTGGACATCAACAGAAGAAGGTAAGAACTCTATCACGTTCAGTCATCTCCAACCGGGTTCGTACACACTCGAGGTGAGGGCATGCGTGAACGGTTCGTACTCAGCAGCGAAAACCTACCATATCACCATCACCCCACCCTGGTATCTCAGCACTACGGCATATCTGCTATATATAATTTTAGGAATCTCGATTGCTTTGTACATCTTCTATACATACAACCGCAGACGGCGTGAGGAACTATACGAAGAGAAGATGAAGTTTCTCATCAACGCCACTCACGACATTCGTTCACCACTAACGTTGATCATGGGTCCGCTGCATAAACTGATGAAAAAAGATTTTGACGATGAGACGAAGGGAGAACTGAACGTGATAGAACGGAATGCAAAACGTATTCTGAAATTGGTAAATCAGATACTGGACATCCGAAAACTCGATAAGAATCAGATGAACATGCACTGCACGAAGACAAATATGGTAGGATTCATCGAAGGAATCTTCAAAAACTATGAATTCCGTGCGAAGGAAATCGGTATCGAATTCACCTTCGAACATAGTAAGGAACCGCTCTATGCATGGATTGACCGCATCAACTTCGACAAGGTGATATCCAACCTACTCTCGAATGCTTTCAAATACACATTCGGCGGTGGTGAGATAATGATAAAGGTGACTACCGGACACAATGAAAAGGCTGACCTGACACTAAAAAACTATATGGAGATAAAAGTGATCGACAACGGTATCGGACTGAAAGAGGCGCATACAGAGAAAATATTCGAACGGTTCTATCAGGGCAGCAATGGAAGGACAATACATATCGATGGCACAGGTATCGGTCTGAACTTATGTAAGATGATTGTGGAACTGCATCACGGCACCATCGAAGCAGAAAACCGCACTGACAGTCAAGGAACCTGCATGACAGTACGGATTCCTTTAGGCTGCAACCATCTGACTGAAGAGGAATTACTTCACCCCGATGATATGAATGAAGAAAGTGCTAACAAGAAAAAATGGAACAACTCCCGACACAAAATCCTAATCGTGGACGATGATAAGGAGATTGGCGATTATATCAGTAGTGAATTGGGGGAATTCTTTAAGTTTAAGATCTGCTATAACGGGAAAGAGGCTCTCAATGAACTTCTTAAAAACGAATATGACCTTGTCATATCCGACGTGATGATGCCGGAAATGGACGGATTCACCTTTGTTAGAAAGGTAAAGTCGAATAGTATTATCAGTCATATACCAGTAATACTCCTTACGTCGAAATCGGATATAGACAATCGTATGACGGGATTTGAAAAAGGAGCTGACGCATATATAGCCAAACCGTTTGATATGGAAGAACTGCATGTGGTCATCAATAACCTTATAAGCAGCATGCTACGACTGAAGGGTAAGTTCTCTGGGGCACAGAAACAGGAAGGCAAGATCACTGATGTAACTAAGGATGTGGTGGGCAATGACGACCAGCTCATGCAACGTATAGTAAAATCGGTCAATAAAAACCTATCAGATTCGGATTTCGACGTAGAGATGCTTTCTGAAGAGGTAGGTCTCAGCAGAGCGCAACTGCACCGGAAGATGAAAGAAATGACTGGTATACCTGCCGGTGAATTCATTCGCAATTTAAGGCTGGAACAGGCTGCAAAGCTGTTATCCGAAAACAAAGTGAACGTGACGCAAGTCGCATATACCGTAGGATTTAACAACCAAACCCACTTCTCAACCGTTTTCCGTAAGCACTATGGCATGTCGCCAAAGGAATACACAGAAAAACATAAAGAGAAAGAATAGTTGGGACGAAACACAACAGAAATGACACAAATAACAACAATGAAGTAGATAAATTGACACACCCATGAAATAAAGGGTAATGCCGATAACACTGAATATACGTAACTTTGCGGTCTGATTTCTATTATTTACTTTAAAAAATTTAACCGCTTAATTATGAAAAAAAAAGGATTACTATTCTTTGGATTAATTTTGGCATGCTTAACAGGTCACGCTCAGAACCAAGTGTTCTACAACGGATTCGAGAACGTGCAAGGAACGGATACAACCGCAGTCGGTTGGTTCCAGTTTATCAACAATCAGACCGGTGATACCCGTAACTCACTCTATTCGAGTGATCAGCATACCGGTAAAAACAGTTGCTGGTTTTACAACGATGCAACAACAGAAGGTTCATCATGGTTACGGGCTATCAAATTTCGTAACCTGCCTCTGAAAGCCAACACGTCGTATCGTCTCTCATTCTGGCTCAAAGGTGACAGTCAATACACCCTTGACGGTACAAAATACACAAATTCTAACGTACGCGCAACGGTCATGACCGGCGAGGAAAATGCTGACGTACAACTTCTGGCAGCAGACAGTACAAAATTCGACTACACATCCACTGTTCCCGTCGACTGGCAGAAATGTACCTATATGTTCTATTACTCCGGTTATGACATTCAGGCTAAATACTTTGCCAACCATAAAAGTGCAACTTCGCCTGACAGCGTGCTGAAGGACAAGAACTTCGCTGCCATCTACCTTTATAATCCGGGAGATTATTTTATTGATGATGTGAGCATGACGGAATCATCCATAGCAGGTATCACATTCAATCAGGACATGATCAAGGTGGACTTCGGTTATGCCACCAACGTGGCTACTCTGGCAAAGACGGCTAAAGCAGGTAAACTCCAATTACCTAACAACTGTGCCAAAGTAATGCTCAACGGAAATGAGGTAAGCGTGTCATCGGTAGAAGTCCAGAGTGACGGCTTCCTCTACATATTCTTGGGGGGAACTTATCCCGAATCGAGTGACGACAATGTTGTAGTCAGCTTTACAAATCCTACAGATGCTGACGAGCTGCTCTACACATCAAGTCTCCGACCCAACTCTGCTAGCGCGGATAAGACTGTAGTGAACATTAACAATGAGACAGCTGAATATGACGGAAATATCGACGTTACATCTGTTGCGTACGACCCTCCTACCCTCGTGACAGCAGTTCCTGAAGACGGATCTTTTGACCTACCGACAACAACGAACACATTCACCCTGAACTTCGACAAACCTGTCAATCTCGACAAAACATCTGCAACTCTCACCGGAGGAAGCATCAAAGGGGAAAGCCTCACAATGACACCCTCTACAGGTTTTGCTCAGAGCATTACGCTCACACGTACCGGATCCGGTGAACTGGCCACTGGTGAATATACTGTCAACATGACGAAAATCATCGGTCAGTATTCTTATGGTGACGACATCTTCAATACGGTGAACCTAACCTACAATACGGGTTCTAATACCGCTAATCCCAATGACACGGCATACGTGGCATGGAAAGACAGTTTCAACGTGAAAGGCGACGGATATATTCCGGATCAGGGATGGACCATGATCAACAGTGCCGACAATTCTACTCTTTCAGCCGGAACACAACCGGGATCAGGTCCTCGTATATTTAAGTTCGGTGACGGAGGTGATGTGATTCAAGCTCTCTACATCCGCTGCGGATATGCAGAATACGGACTCAAAAACGATCATCTGCTCACACTCAAGGCCGGTAAATACCAGATTCACTACAACTGCTTCGGATGGAAGGCTACACCTACAGTGAAATTCGAACTCCTTGACGATAAAGACAACGACGTCGTTTCAAGAACCGATGTGTGCAAACCGAATGTGAACGGATCTAAGAATGCGGTCACAGGAACAACAGCTATTACCGCCGATGTGAAGATTCCTACCGACGGAAACTATAGGCTGAAATGGACCAGCGTTGATGACAATGGAACTCCTAACACAAGCGGCATGATTGAAATCATGTTCGGAAACTGCTACATGAAGTACATCCCTTCTACTCCGGGTGCATACTATAAGGCGATGATCAGCAACGCACTGGATGCAGCAAAGGCTGTTGTCAAGAATGACTCTTCTGCAAGATATTCAGGAACTGCTTACACCGCACTCAAACAGACAATCACAAAATATGACGGACAGGTGTTCACTGCTCCAAGTTTGTATCTCAACGGTACTGATGAACTCAATACGGCCGCCGCAACCATGACAGCCCATCGAAAACTTATCGACACTTACGATCCTATGGTAAGTGCAGCCGAAGCTATCATCGGAACTTATGCAGGCACAAAATATGCTAACGATGCTTCTTATCCTCAGCTTCAGACTGTCATCAATACGTATAAAGGACAGGTGCTGACAATGGACGACTCCCTGCAGACTGCTATCGATAGTATGACATTCTACACAAACAAATGCAGCAACATGTGCAAATATGTTATTGATGACCTGAATGACCGTACCGCCATGGCTATTACTACGGCAGAGAAAGTGGGCATTTCTGCCGACGACGCTGACATCGTGCAGGCACAGGCAGCAATCACCGACAATGACTATCTCGTAGCTGTTCTGAAGAATAAGATCAAAGCCCGGCTTTATCAGAATCTGGCTGACCCTAACGATACGACGTTCACACCAAAAATAGACCCCAATACCCTCGAAGAATCTGTGGACTCCGTTGATATGACGTGTTTCATCAAAAACCCGAATCTGTACGTAACGACATATACTAATACAGATATGGGTGACGGAGCTTGTCCCGGATGGAAAATTTCTACAGGATCAGGATATAACGTTTCATGGAGCGTGGGATGGTCGACCTACGATGTTTCAGCAACACGTCCTGCTGAGGATGCTATGCTCACAAACTGGGGCAAGTCATTCGATATATCACAGACTGTTAATGACCTGCCTGTAGGTGTTTACTCCATCAAGGCAGGACTCGGAGAGCGTGTGGCTACTGACACCAGCCATCCGGATAATTACACGAACTATTTCTATATAGTGGCAAATGCTGACAGCGACAGCATACAGGCACCTTATGTAGGTCAGACTTTCCCGGACAAAAATATGTCTATCGACAATGTAACTATCACTGACGGTAAACTGACCATCGGAGCCAAGGCGGCATCTGACGCACATGTTTTCCTTAACAATTTTGGAATATTCCTCAAGGCTAAGGCGCCGAAATTCGATTATGCTACCAGCGTAAAAGGCATTACCGAACAGAAGAATGCCACGCTCAAAGGGGTTGAATACTACGATCTGAACGGACAAAAACTTAATTCGATGAAGAAAGGTATTACTATCATCAAGTGGATTTACAGTGACGGTAGTACTATTGTGAAAAAGAAAATAACAAAATAAATTTCATAAGTTCATTTTAAGTAATTAAATAACGAACGGTCGGGCGTAGGTATATGAGTATCTGCGCCCGATTTAATTTATTAACAGATATATCATTATTTTCAATATTTATTTGCAAGTATTAATAATTTGATTTATCTTTGGGCAAAATTAGACTACTGAAAAAACAATGCGACTAGCATTCTTATTTGTATTATTCCTATTTTACATCCAACCTTCTCACGGAGAGGCACATGATGAGTTGTTTAGGAAAAAAAAGACTTTAGACAGTGCACTATACGAGTTGCGGAAAAGTTCGATTTCGGAACGAACTCTCCCGCTCAGTGATAGTATTATCCGAGAGGCAAAGAAAATAGGATATGTTAATGATGTAATTAACGCATATCAAATAAGATGTCAATACTTATGGCAGCACCTTAAATTAACAGATGAACAAAGGATATTGCAAGAAGTAGATTTATATAAAAATTATGCTCTAAATAATAATTTCATAGCCGGTTATTTTGATGGATGGGATGCCTTAATTCTATTTTATACAGAAAATGAATCATTCAAAGTTATTTCAGAGATTGAAAAATATCGTTCCGACGCAGTGAAAAGAGGCCTGCCGAAGTATATAGGACGCAGTTACCGCTCTATGGGCAATCTCAACTTCAAGCAGGGGGAATTGAATCTGGCAATCGACAATTATCGAAAAGGGGCAGAATTCTCAGATATGATAGACGACTGGAATAATTCCTCATACTGTTATTCTCTTATCGGTACGTGCCTAATAACAAAGCATGACTACAACGGTGCAATAAAAGCATGGGACGAATCAATAAAACGATATAAAGGACATTACTCAAAGATTCAAATTGCAGGCGACCATACTTCTCAAGCGATATGTTACTATTATCTGGGAGATTATGAAAAGATGCGCGCCATATATGAAGATGTTGAAAAAATAGTTTTTTTCGACACATTCAGCCGAACCAGACAACTGATGCTCCGCTCATATATGGCCCTTATCGATAAAGAATACTCCAACTCACTGACTATAGCAGATTCTATTGAAAACGATCTGCTGCGATTTATTGTGAAAGAACATGTCTTCTGTGATACACATAACTACAAAGACGGATGGGAGAATTTGTCAAAGGCTCTTGAGATAGACAAGGAGAGATACAGGAAGATGGAACGTAACCAGAATGAGATTATAGATGCCATGTTTGACATCAGTTACCTGCAGAAGCACATGAAACAAATGGATTTCAAAAGCAGCCAGATAAAAATGGAAAAAGAACTACTTTATTACTCTATTATGAAAGACGAAGAACAAAAACATCTACTTGACAGACATATGGAGATTCAAAGTGCTGACATGAAAATTAAAAAGATGAGAAAAAGAAACATGATTGAAAACGAACGCCACAAATCACTCGTTCTCTCACTTGATACCCAATGCAAAAGGAACAAGGCTCTCATTATTCAAAATTTCATTATCATCTCTTTCGCTTGTGGAATAATCATTTCATTTATCGTCTACGGTTGGCAACGAAAAATATATATACGACAACTGAAAAAAGAGGAGAAAGATACAGACTTATTGAGAAAAGAGGCCGTTCGACTTCACAAAAAAGCTAAAAAAGACAGGGCAATAGCCGAAGATGCGAATAACATTAAAAGCAAATTTCTTCATAATGTCAGCAATCGAGTTCGTATACCTCTCAACACAATAGTGAATTTTGCAAACTTGCTCATAAGTAATGAGTCTGCAAATGTAGTTGACAAAAAAAAGTATATGGCAATCATAGAACAGAGCGCAACAAGACTCTCCATATTTATCAATAACATTCTGGATTACTCTAATCTGACAAGTGGCAAATACCAGATGAATATAACAAAATGTCTCATTGCTGATATTTGTAAGAATGCAATTAGAGAGACTTACGACAATAAACTTCCAATAATCACGGAAATATCTTCAAAAATATCAGACTCGATTATTTTAACAGATGAGTTGAGAGCAATACGCGTTGTGGCCTATCTAATCGACAATCTATTCGTATACACCCAAAAAGGCGTTATCAGAATCAACTGCGATCTCACCAGAAACGAAGTTGCTTTCATCATTAGCAATAATGATATAACCATAAGCCAAGAGCAGAAAACTTCAATCAACAGATTCCTGACAAGAGCTGAAGGTGGTTCAGAAAATGATATGAGTCTGCATCTATGTCATGTTATTGCAACAAAACTCAACGGTATATGTTATCTGGAAACAGAAGAAAAAAGAGGAACACGTTTTGTGTTCAGACACCCATGTATAAAATCACAAAATTCACTAATAAACAATGATTAGGAGATTATGCATATTTATATTGATGATGCTTGCAATAGCAGAATCGATAAAAGCCAAACATACCTACGACAAAACCAATGACACCTATCTTGAAAGTATTACCCAAAAACAGATAGAGAGCGATTCGCTCAGTAAAATAGGTAAATATAAAGAAGCTCATAAGAAAATCGTCGAAGCACGAAAAATAGCATTTGAAGCTTCACTTCGTTTGACCGAGAAACAGATAAGCTCCCTAAATATAAAAATGGAATTCTATAAGCGAAAAGAAGCTGATCGGGTGTCGCAATGGAAATATGATAGTCTGATGATTCAGACTAAGATAGTGGAAGCAAAACACAAAAAGGTTCTTCAGGAAAAAAAAGAGGCACAACACAATGTGGCTATCTCAATGGACAAGGAAAGACTGGAACTTGAAAAGCAAGAAGCACAATTGGCAAAAATAATAAACGACAATACCAAGCGCGAGATACTTAAGACTCAAGAGAAACGTGATATCTACATAAAACTTGGAATGCTCAGTATGGTATTATTTGTTGCCTCTCTGATAGGTATCTCAATCTACATGCACAAGAAAAAAAATATAATAAATAAGCTGAAAGTCAAAAAGATAAAAGCCGAACAGGCACGTATAGCTTCCATCATGGCTAAGGAAGAGACAGAAAAGGCAAAGGAAGCAGCAGATAACTCGAACGATATGAAGACTACATTCATTCAAAATATGAGTCACGAGATAAGAACACCTCTCAACGCTATCGTTGGATTCAGCGATCTTCTATCAGACGAACAAGAACTGGATGACAAGGAACGTAACAACCTCTCCAGGATGATTCAGAATAACTCTGAACTCCTAACAGACTTGATAAACGACATCATCGATCTGACAAATTTTATTGGCGGATATTATAAGGTCAAATACATTCATATTACCATTCAGGAAATATACGGCAACTTGAGAAAGAAAATCATGCACAGAGTGCCAAATGGTGTGGAACTGATTATGAACCTACCAAAAGATCTTATATATGTAGAAACAGACGCAGAAAGAGTAGAACAGGTTCTTCTCAATCTTTGCTCAAACGCATGTAAATACACCAAAGAAGGTTCAATAACATTAATACATGAAATAACGAACCACAATGGTACTCAGTATATACGTTTCTCTGTGACAGATACAGGTATCGGAATTCCTGTCGACAAGGCTGAAAAAATATTCGTCAGCTTTGAGAAACTCGATGAATTCAAACAAGGTAACGGACTTGGACTTAGTATCAGTCTTATGATTGCCGAGCTATTAAATGGACGATGCTGGCTTGATACATCTTATCATCACGGGGCCAGATTTCATTTTGAAATCCCGACCGATAAACCTTAACCAAAGTACAAATTACAAGCTTTCCCGTTCCAATATAATTATTTTCGTGCCATTATTACGTTTTTATTTGTCTCATTTGGATTAATTGTATATCTTTGTCCCAAATAATATCTGATACAAAATGAAACGTATACTAACCTTCTTCCTTTTTGCGGCAATGACATTTGTAATTTGCCAGGCTCAAAATGAGCGCCTCTATACTTCAGACAAATTGTCAAGTAACCTTATCACATGTATCTGTCAGGATAAAGCTGGATATATATGGATTGGTACTGAATACGGTCTCAACAAATTTGATGGTTACAGATTTACAAATTATCTGCATCATCGCAATGAACATACGTCTATGATTGACAATATTATTGTGAGTCTTTTTGTAGACAAAGACGGCAATCTTCTTGTTGGTACGAATAGAGGACTGCAAATGTACGACTACAGTAACGACAATTTCAGACCTATCAAAGACGACCAAAACTGCAATCCACGCATTAGCGATATATGCCAGACGCATGACGGGACTATACTTGCGGGTACCGCGGGATTTGGTATGTTTAAGGTGGATTACGACAGTATGGTCATGAAGCGGATTAGCCGAATGTACGATTATAGTAACAGTAATTTCTATAGCCGTATCTATGAAGACCGGTTCCACCATCTGTGGAAGTCTGGCAACGAATCGACAGTCACCAGATATAGTTCGCTGGCAAACAATGCGAAAGTGAAAATATTCAATCTTCCATGCGGCACTCCTGTCACATTTCTTACCGGAAAGGACGGCAATATGATGATAGTTTGTAAATTCGGAATTCTAAGATACGAGAAGAACGGTGACAGGCTATTACCTGTTGACTTCCATTACAGTCAGGTAAAAAACAGTAATGTCACATTCAAAAATGCAGTAATCGACAAGAATGGGAATATACTGCTTGGCACCATCGGCAACGGAATGCTCATATTAAGAAAAGGGAGCAACAAACTGGAAAGCGTGGAGAGAGCTAACAATACATTCGATCTCAGCTCAGCTTACATCAGGACGATCTGTATAGACAAAAATAATAACACGTGGATAGGATGCTACAGAAAAGGTATGCTCTACCTAGCAAAGAAAAAGGCACCATTCAGCAGTTGGAGTTTCTCCGCTCAAAACTATAATGTTGGAAGTTCAGTTTCATCTATATGCGCCGGAGAAAACGGTTCTATCTACTGCACCGTACTCAACAACGGTGTGTATAAATTTGACGCTTTAGGAAAGATGATCGCCCATCCTGCTTCGCCAGAGGGTTCAAGCATAATATACAGAGATCACGAAGGAAACTACTGGATAGGAACGAATAACGGCCTCTACAACTACCATCCACAAAACGGTACATGGACAGCCGTGGCAAAAATAAAATCTGAGACAATGAACTATATTACTGAGGACGGACATGGCACTCTTTTCATATCGGCTTATGGTAGCGGACTCTGTACCTACGATATTAAAAACAAGAAGTTCGTTTCTTATAGTATGTTTGGAAGTAATATCAATAACAGACTGAATAACAACTGGATAATGGCATTAAACTACGATCAACACGGTCTCTTGTGGATAGGATATTCGACTGGGCTCTCTGTATTTTCTCCAGCTAACAAAAATTTCCATCCACTCAAAAAAACGAATTTTATGCCGGGAATTATTTGTTACACTATATGTAAATATGGAAAAGACGATCTACTGATTGGTACTAACGAAGGTTTGTATCTATACGACAGGAAGAGTTCTACGGCAAGGCCGTTTGTAGACGGAGAACAACTTCAGGACAAAATAATAAGCAGTATAGTAACCGACAACGAAGGGGATATATGGTGTAGCACGTCAATGGGAATATGGCAATATCAAAAACACAATAAAAGATTTATTAGTTACGTCAACGGTAACGGTCTGTCTGCTCGCCAATATACGGTAGGCACGTTTCTACACAATAGTGACGACCGTATATGTTTCGGAACGAGTGACGGAATCACGGCTTTTTATCCAGAAATGGTAAAACACAATTCAATAAAGATTGGCGAACTGAAACTCACGAACATGATTATTGGCAACAAAACCGTCAACTGTTCGACAATATCCGGCGGTAATATTGTAACAAAATCACCTATTAGCGAGTCGGATCATTTCGAAATATCATATCTAGACAACTCATTCACCATGGAGTTCTCGCTACTCAATTACAGCGAGTCGGATAACATTATATATGAATACAAACTTAACGGCATAGGTGACTGGATATCAACCGAAGAGGGAAAGAATTCTATATCGTTTAACCATCTTCAACCAGGCTATTACACTCTTGAGGTAAGAGCGTGTGATAACGGTAACTACTCTACAGTGAAAACAATACATATCAATGTCACTCCGCCTTGGTACAGCAGCACAACAGCTTACATAATATACATTTTACTAATCTTAGCGTTTGGAGCATTCGGAGCATATATATACAACCGAAAGAAACATGAGGAACTATATGAAGAGAAAATGCAGTTTCTGATTAACGCGACCCATGACATACGCTCACCACTAACCCTGATACTGAGTCCGCTACATAAACTTATGGAGCGTGCCTGCGATGACGAATCAAAGGAAGAGCTTAACGTTATCGATCGCAACGCCCAAAGAATACTAAGACTTGTTAATCAAATTTTGGATATCCGTAAGTTTGACAAGAACCAGATGAGACTTCGCTGTCAGAACACGGATATGAAAATTTTCATAAAAGGTGTATGTAAAAATTTCGAATACCGGGCAAAAGAAGTTGGAATAGACTTCTCGTTCGAATGTAATGATGCCAAAAGTATCTATGGATGGATTGACAGGACTAACTTTGAAAAAGTAATAACCAACATTCTTTCAAATTCGTTTAAGTACACGAGTGACAAGGGTGAGATTAAATTATCATTAAGTAAAGGTACTGATGACAAAGCCGGGATACCTATGGACAGATATATAGAAATCAAAGTTATCGACAATGGCATTGGTATACGTGAGGCAAAGATTGAAAAGATATTTGAACGGTTCTATCAGTCTGAGAATGCGACGACAATGGGTGCTGCCGGCACAGGAATAGGTCTAAACTTATGCAAGATGATCGTAGAAATGCATCACGGCAGCATCAAAGCCGGGAATCGTTCGGACACTCACGGAACTTGCTTCACCGTAAGGATTCCTGACGGTAAGGAGCACTTAAGTCCGACAGAAATGATAGAGAGTGAGGCACAAAGTCTTTCAATTACAAGCATCAAGAAAAAGAAGACAAACTCAAGATATAAAATATTGGTAGTTGATGATGATGATGAGATGGGCAACTATATCAGCAGCGAACTGTCAGAGTTCTTTAAATTCGGGATCTGCAAGAACGGTAATGAAGCGATGGCGGAACTTCTAAGTGAGATTAACTATGATTTAGTCATATCAGATGTTATGATGCCTGGTATGGACGGTTTTACACTGGTAAAAACGATAAAGTCAAACTGTAAAATAAGCCATATACCAGTTATTTTACTCACATCAAAGTCCGATATAGACACCAGAATGGTAGGTATTGAAAAAGGTGCAGATGCATTCCTTGCCAAACCGTTCAATATGGATGAGCTCCATGTGACTATCAATACGTTGATCAACAATATGTTACGTCTCAAAGGGAAGTTTTCAGGTGCTCAGCAGCAGACAGACAAGATAGAAGAGAAAAATATAAAATCGAATAACGACGTATTGATGGATAGAATAATGAAAGCAATCAATAAAAACTTGTCGAGTCCAGACTTCAATGTCGATAAACTAACCGAGGATGTTGGCATCAGTCGTGCACAATTGCACCGCAAGATGAAAGAAATGACGGGTATACCTGCAAGCGAGTTTATACGTAATTTACGTCTCGATCAAGCTGCAAAACTGCTTCGAGAACATAAGGTTAATGTGACACAAGTGACTTATGCAGTGGGATTTAGCAACCAAGCACATTTTTCAACAGTATTCCATAAACACTTCGGTGTATCGCCCTCTGAATACGTGGAACAACAAAACGTTGTAACAGAATAATGCAGAAAGTGACATCACAGAATGTATTATATACAAAACAAAACAGTAATGAGACATCACGATTTGCTTCTGAAGTTATTTGTTTTTATTTTTGCAGTCAGAATCTATATTTGTTTAATTTAAACCGCTTATTTATGAAAAGAAAAACATTTCTCTTTATTTGTTTGTTTCTCGCGTCAATGACAATGAGTCACGCTCAGAACCAAGTGTTCTACAACGGATTCGAGAACGTGCAAGGAACGGATACAACCGCAGTCGGTTGGTTCCAGTTTATCAACAATCAGACCGGTGATACCCGTAACTCACTCTATTCGAG
>Ga0302285_10000020_pt1 | contig 117009 bp, 88 predicted proteins | sample III_Fen_E2_2_FD_200455 | JGI IMG/M metagenome (GOLD analysis project Ga0302285, IMG submission 200455) | Peat permafrost microbial communities from Stordalen Mire near Abisko, Sweden - III_Fen_E2_2 | ecosystem: Environmental > Terrestrial > Soil > Wetlands > Permafrost | place: Sweden: Abisko... | reverse complement strand
TGTGATCAAGCTAATAAATTCTGGCAAATCATTCATGAAAACCTTAAATTTCCAATTCTCCTGTTCTTGCTATATTTGCAATCTGTGTCAATCCTATGTTCATAATATAAAGGAAATCTAATTATCTTATCCCTATCTAAAATATCCTATTTCTCCTTCGTATAATTATTTATGTAATTATTTATGTAATTATTTATTCTTTATTTTCTAATTCCTTTAGATATTCCATAATTATAATACAAATATCTATATCTAATTTTGTAATAGACTCTAAATCATCAGCATTTTCAAAGGCCATTAGATCATTTATATCAAAAATATTGTATTGTAAAAGTTGAGTATATACAAAGGATGGAATATTAGGAATTGATAGAAAGAAATTTTCCTTTCCTCCATTTTCTATGAAATTTCTACGTTCTTTTTCTAATAAGCTATCAAGATATTTTCTAATATTTGCTTTCATAGTATCGTCAATGGAGTTATCAAAAAGGGAATCTTCAAGATTACTATATTTTAATAAAATCATAATAGCTGTATCGTGATCTATATCAAATTCTAATAGATTTTCCGCTAATTTTTCGACTTTTTCCCTTTCTCTTTCCTGATATTCACTAATTTTTAGAATATGAACACCATTTCCAATAAGTTTTTTTGTTAAAAAGATATTCATTCCTCCCTTTCCAATAGCCTCAGAAATCTTATCATCGGCAATAACAGCCTCAATAGATCCATCCTCTAAGATATGCACTTTGAAGATATCAATTTTCTTGGGTTTAAAACATTCTTTAATTTGGTAAATTGGATTAGAGTTATAATTAATAAAATCAATTTTTTCACCGTTTAACTCTCTCATTATTTCATTTCTTCTATTACCTTTCATTCCAAAACAAGCTCCAATAGCATTAACGGATCCTGAGGATTCTACTAAAACCTTAGATAAATTACCGGCATCTCTTGCAATATTAATGATATTTATTAAGCCAGACTCAATTTCTGGAATAAATTCCTCAAGTAATAGAGCTATAAAATCCGTGCTTCGTCTTTCAAAAATTAACTGGTAATCCATAGGGTTATATTTTACCTCCGCTAATCTACAATAAATAGAATCTCCTGGAAAAAATCTTTCCCTCTGATTGGACATGTTATAGGGAATAATTCCTTCATAAATATTTGCAACATTAACAACAATAGATCTTCCTAATATTTTTTTAACAGTATATTTGAAAATTCTATTTACTTGGTCTTTATAGAGCTCATATTCTCGTAATTTATGTATATTTTTCACTTCTCGACTAATGGTTTCATGAATTCCCATAATTACATTTCTTGGTAAAATTTTTAAATCTAATCTCTCTTCAATTTTAGTACCAATATCATCACCCTTTACTTCTGTTTTTATATTTTCTACTTCCTCAACTATGGTAACCTCTCGCATAAGGCATATTTTTCCGTCCTTTATTTTTGTAAAAATCTCATATCCATCTCCAAAGAAGGTTGTCCAAGCCTCCACTAAAGATCTATTCAATACCTCAAAAACTTCCTCGTTTGTTAATTTATAGGATGCGGATAAAGAATCTATTATCTCATTAATATCAATGTCCATAATATAATATTATCATGAATATTTTCCAACTCCTTCAATAATTATGATTTTTAGTTTTTGAATTTTCAAAAAAAAAGAATACAATTATAACATGAATAACCTAATATATATAAAATCTAATTATAAAACAAATGATAATAGTCAAAGTACAATATCCTATACCCTATTAAATAATAATGAAAAAAAAACATCAGAACTATCTTCAGAAAATAATTACAATACTAAAATAGAAAGAATTCAAAATATTTTAGAAAAAACCTTAAACATGTTTTCTATACCATTTTCAATTTATGAAAATATGTCTTCTATACCATTTTCAATTTATGAAACAATTAATAAAAGAAAGAAATCAAAGGCGAAAAAATTATTGGAAAATACTGAAATTCCAGAAGATAGAGAAATTCAGTCTGAGAATATAAAACCTGACAATTCTCAAAGAGAAAATGACTCCTATGAAATCGAGCAGATCAATTCTGAAACTCAGTCTAAAAAATAAATCTGTTCTTTGTTTTTTATAATCTTAGATCCTTGGAAAATCTAAATTTTAAGAAGTAAAAGATCTTATTTCCTAGAATCTTAGCTCCTTGAAAAACATAGTTTCCTGCAAAAGATTTACTAATTGAACAGTTAAGGGTATATGTTTTTTTCAGAATTTTGAATAGATATGCTTAATCCGGAAATTCCTAAGAGATTGATAAAACAAGTTTTTAAAACAAGTTTTCAAAACAGGTATATAAATCCTCCCTATAAAGGTCAATAGGATTTCGATTTTCCGTTTCTTTCATTGTTGGAGCTGTTCCGCGGATACGGGCATCAAAATAAAATCTACATCATTTAAAATTAGAAATAGATTTTTAGCAATCTTATCTAAAACCTTTCTTCCCTGATTGTAATAATCCTCGGAGTTCTAAGGAAATTGTTTTAATAATCAACTCTACTTTTTTTCAAGAAATATAAAGTTTCATTTTCTAGAATCTTAGCTCCTTGAAAAATAAGATTTTCAGCAAAAGGTCTACCAACTAATTGAACAGCTAAGGGCATATTGTTTTTTTCAGAATTTTGAATAGGTAGGCTTAATCCTGGAATTCCTAAGAGATTTACAAAACAGGTATATAAATCCTCCCGATAAAGGTCAATAGGATTTCGATTTTCCGTTTCTTTCATTGTTGGAGCTGTTCCAGCGGATACGGGCATCAAAATAAAATCTACATCATTTAAAATTGGAAATAAATTTTTAGCAATCTTATTTAAAACCTTTCTTCCCTGATTGTAATAACCATCGGAGTTACCCATATAGCTAACAAAATTTCCTAGGCAAATTCTTCTTTTGACTTCATCACCAAAACAATCACTTCTTGTTTTAGTATAAAAATCATCTAATAGCTTAGGTTTTCCATCACCATAGAAAATTCCATCGTAACGACTTAAATTTGAAGAGGCCTCCGTAAAGGCAATAATAGAATAAATAGGAATAGTATATTTTAATAAATCAATAGAAATATCGTAGGTACTATAACCATTTTTCTCCAAAATTTCCTTAGATTTCAATATACATTGTTGAATCTCTTCATTTGTGTTTTCTGGTATGAAAATAGCTACTTTCTTATTGGATTTTTGAGGTTCATAATTGACACTAGTGAAGTCATTTTCGTCCTCTCCAATCAATTTATTAAATAAAAACTCACAACAATCTACGGTTTTAGTAAATAAACTTGGACAATCTAAACTTGAGGCAAAATCAATAACTCCATAGCGAGAGAATACACCATAGGTTGGTTTTAATCCAACGATTCCCGTATAGGCTGCTGGTAATCTAACGGAACCTCCCGTATCTGTTCCTAAAGCAGCTAAACATAGGCCTGCGGCAACGGCCGATGCTGATCCTGATGATGATCCTCCAGGACACATTTTATTTCCAAAACTATCCTTTAGTGGTGAGTAGGTTTTTCCATAGAAACTTGTTTTTCCCGAGGCTCCCATGGCAAATTCATCCATATTTACTCTACCGATAAAGCTTGAAAATGGTTCTAATCTTTTTATAATGGTTGAGGTATAGGGACTTTCAAAATTCTTTAACATTCTACTAGCACTGGATATTTTTTTTCCTTTTATTAAAAATAAGTCCTTAACGGCTATGGGTATTGCATTTTTTTCCTTTAATTTAGCCTCATTGTACCATTTTTCAATAAAAATATTTAACTCTTCCATTTCCTGAGCTCTTTTTTCACTCCATGTTAGAAATTCCTGAAGTGTTATTTTTCCATTTTCAACTTGTTGGAGGTATTCACGAATTGTGAGTTTATTAAAATCTAAATTCATTCTAGAACCTTTGGTAATACAAATAAATTACCTTCTTTTTTTCCGAAATTTTGAATTTCTAGATCTTCAATTATATTATCTTCTCTCATTTTGCTTTTTATCCAAAATTTTTCATAGCATACTTCTTCCGTTGTATCTACTTCCTTTATTGTTTCAATGACTGACAATACATCTTCTATATTTAGGTTTTGATATTCTAATTTAGACATTCTAAAAAAGTTACCTAAATTCACTTTTTCATTCATATTTTATACTATCACATTAGTAAAAATTTTTCTTAGAAAATTTTTTCTTTGAAAATTTCTCTTTTATTATTCTTAAATTTATATTATATTTTTAAATTATATTTTAAATTTCATTTTATAAATCTTAAAAACTCTAGAGTTCTTCTAAAGTTCAAATAAATTAAATTCTAAACTCCAAAGGAGGTTTATTGATTATTTTTTATAAATTTAGCAATATCAACTTGGGTTGAAGCTTTTTTAAATAGAGCTCCTAATTTTGCTGAAACCTTAACGGAGGATGGAGTTTGTGAAACCTTTCCTGTTTTTGGATTTCTTGTCATTCTTTCAGCATAATGCTTAAGATTGAAATTCATGAAGCCAACTAATTTTACTGAATCTCCATTTTCAACGGAAGTAAGAATGCTATCCATAAAACCATTGATTACATCACTAATTACCTTACGGGAAATCTTTTTTCCTAATCTTTCAAATATAAATTCTATTAAATCTTTCTTATTCATATTTTCCTCCAGGGTACATCACCTTAACTCAATCTACGTAAAATACATAGATTATCTATTAAGTATTGCAATGCAAATCCTTTATTCTTTATTATATACAGAAAATGATTATAATTTAATAATTTTTTCAAGGTTTTATCATGTTTTCTTTCTATCAATTCCTTTAAATCCTCTAATTTCCATCTTTCAAATAATAATTTCTCAATTATTTCTACTCGAATTCTCTCGTAAATTTTATTTTGAAATTTTAAATCTAAAAATGACTCTATAGCAATTTCCATAAGGGAAAAATCCTTAATTAAAATTAAGATAACAAGATCCTCTGGGCCCATAGAATGTAAAGGCTGTGGAACAATATTCAGATTTTTCTTTAGGTGAAAAATTTTTGCATCGAAGAAAATTTTATAGGATTTTCTCAGAATACTATTAGATATATATTCAAGGAATTCATCGATTTTTTCTAGAATTATAGCTAGGGAGTTTGGTGTTCTTTTAAAGAAAACCATAAGAAAATCCCATTTCCATTGTAAAACACTTTTTTTCTGTCTAAGAACGCTATTAATGCCCTCTAATCCTTTTTTTTGACCTAAACTATCGGGATCTATATTGGAGGGCATAGTGGAAATAAATAATTCCTTATCGGAGGTAAGAACCTTTAAACAGGATATAACGCTTAATTCTACAGCTTCCTGTCCTGGAAGATCTCCATCGAAAACTAATATTAGGGAATTGGTGATGCGAAAAATGCTTAAGGCCTGTGCAGAGCTGAAGGCGGTTCCCATGGAGGCTACTACATTAGAAATACCAAGTTGAGTAAGAGTAATGACATCGAGAAATCCCTCTACAAGAATAGCCGGTTTATTTGGTTCAAGAAAATTTTCTCCATAGCTATGGAAATTCTTTTGAAATATATCCGTATCTGGAGAGTTGAGATATTTTGGATTACCTCCATCGAGGGCGCGTCCAGAAAATCCTATAACCTTTTGATTTTTAGCAATAATAGGAAAGATGATTCTATCGCGAAATCTATCAAGGTTTCCAAAGGAATTTATTCCAGCTTTTTTAAGATTATCCATGGAAAACCCCTCTGCAAGGAGATCATTTATAATTGTTGATTCCTTGCTATAGCCGATTTGAAATTTTTCCATCATAGCGGAGGATATATTTCTGTCCTTTAGGTATTTCAGAGCGATTTTATTATTTATTAAGTTATTTCTATAGATAGTTTTTGCGCTATCTAGAATTTCCTCAATTTTTTCTTGAGATTCAATAGTTGCGATATTAAGTTTTTTAAAATTTATAGGAATTCCATAATCTTTTCCTAGAATTTCAAGGGTTTCCCGAAAATCTTTTTGTAAAAAATCCTTATAGAATTTAAAAATATCTCCATGGGCACCGCATCCGAAACAATAATAAAATCTTTTACTATCATTGACCACGAAGGAAGGTGTATCCTCCTCATGAAACGGACATTTTCCCCAGAACACATTTCCTTTCTTTTTGATTTTAATGTGACGGGATAATTCCTCTGATAATAAAATTTTATCCTTCATATATAAATTATATTTTTTTGTTATAATAAATTTTGTGAATACTTCAAATATTTCTGTTTTAGTCGTTGATGACGATTTAAATATTTTAAAATTTCTTGACAAAGCCCTTTCAAAGGAAGGCTATCAGGTAGATTTAGTTGAGAATGGACAAGAATGTCTCAGCTTTTTAAAAAAAAAATCCTAATATTATACTTATCGACTGTTTTATGCCAAATTTAGATGGTATATCTACGATAAAAATTCTGAAAAATAATAAAAAAAAAATTCCAATCATAATGATGAGTTCGGATAATATAACCCTATCGGGAATTCCGTTTATTCAAAAACCATTTCTAATTTCAAAGATGGTTTCTCTTATGGAATCAATTCTTTCTTCACAAATAATGTAAAATTTGAAATTTGTAGAATTTAAAATTCGTAAAATTTAAAATTTGTAAAATTTAAAACCGACCATTAGATTTTCCTTGAGATCTAGATTTTTTATAAAAAAAATAATTTTAAAAAATATATATTAAAAAAAGAAATAAAATATATAATGGAACAAATTATAAAAAAAATTGCAATAGTTGGTATGCCAAATGTGGGAAAATCAACCCTATTTAATAAATTATGTAAACGTAATATATCCCTATGTTTTAATGAGGATAATGTAACCGTAGATTATATTAGTCATACCATTGGAGATAAAATTCTCGTGGATACCTGTGGTTTGAATGGTATTGAGGATTTTGACACTCTTTCAGGAAAATATATTTTGGAAAGTGATCTAATTCTTTATGTAGTAGATAGTAGAATAGCTCCTTTACCTAAGGATATAGAGTTTTGTCGTTTTCTTCATAGAAATAAAAAAAATATTTGGATAATTGGAAATAAATCCGAATCCGATAAACTTTCATCTAATGATTTTAAGGTATTATCGGGAAATAGAATGCTATGGACATCCTCGGAGCATAATCTTGGTATTGAAGATTTGCAAATTGCTCTTGAGCTTAATTTTCAAAAGGGAGAAAAACAAAAACCTTTAATTGGAATAGTTGGTCGTGCAAATAGTGGAAAATCTTCTCTTATTAATTCACTTCTAGGATTTTCGCGAGTAAAAGTAGAGGATAAAATTGGAACTACTCGAGATAGTATTATATGTTCCGGAGAAACAGTTTTTAATAAATTTAATTTTATGGACACCGCTGGATATAGATCTCAAAAAACAACTTTAGAATATGTAACTAAGAAAAAACGAGATAATTCCTTACAGTATACCGATGGAATTGTTATTGTTCTTGATGGAAATGTAGGTCTAACTAGACTAGATAAACAGATTCTTGAGGAAGCTTTTTCCTTTGGTAAGTTTATTATTATTTGTATTAATAAAATGGATATTTTGACTAAAGAGCCAAGAAAAAATTTTAAATATTTCAATATTCCAGAATGGATTCCCGTAATACAAACCTGTGCTATTAAGAATAATCTTGGTAGACTTCGTGAAACTATTGATCTTTGTTATGGAAATCTTTCAAAGGATATTTCTACTCCGGAAATTAATAAACTTCTTCACTCCCTCGCTCCCCTTCGATCAAATAAGCATATTCTTAATATAAAATATATGTTTTTAAAATCTCCAAGTCCTTTTGTAATCGGATATTTTGCTAAGGAAGATCTTTCTAAGGAAAGTGAAAAATATTTATCTAGAAATCTAGCGGAAAGATTTAAATTAATTGGAGTTAATATTTCCTATCAAAGATTTAATAAAACCAATGAAAAACCTAAAAAATAATAGTTTTTAGTATAATAATTTTAAAAAAATAATTGTTTTTCGAAAAGTTTTATTATAATACATATTATGTTTATCATTAGCATAAAGGGAATGGAAAAATATTCAGAGATGAATGAATATGATGAAAGTTATATGATATGTTTAATAAATATTCTTAAAAATATTTATGAAGATAATGATGTATATTCTAGAATTAATACAATAATAAATAAAGACCTCACATATGATGTAAGAAAAAATTCTTATTATGAATTAAGAAAATTATTATTAAAAAAAGAAGATATTTCAGACCGTATAAAAAAAATACTTGATCTTATACTTTTTGAAAGTGAATTAATTTTATTAAATTTAATTGTAAAAATTAAAGATATTGATAAAAAAGAATTTCTCAATATGGTTAGATTTCTTTTAGATAAATGTGTAAATTCTAGTAATAAAATAACGATATTTGATGAAATAATAAAAAACCATATTATTTTTTTAGATCCTATTATTAAAAATGAATTTTATAATATAATAGATGATATATTTTATGGCAAGTTAGGTAATTACAATTATTTTAATAAGATTATTTTATTTAGTCAAATAGTACAAAATAATTATTTTTTTTCAGACTTTATTAAAACAAGACTTCCTAATATAATGAAATTTTTACTTAATGAGAATGTTAATATTGATAATTTTTTACATAAAATGGATTTGTTTAAAAATATAATAGAATATATAGATAGTAATAATGTTTTTTTTAAAGATATAAGAAATCAGGATATAAGTAATACTTTTTTAGAATTTGTAAAAATAGATCTTCTTAATATAATAAAGAAAAAGAATTTATTTTTTAATAAGGAATTATTTAATTTAATAAACTCAGATCAAAAATCATTGTTATTAAAAGAATTAAAATCTATTTATGTAATTATTGAAGACTATCAAAAACAAGAGAAATATAATGATATTAAAGATAAGTTATTAAGAATTAAAGAAGAAACTAAATTTAAGATCAATGAGATTCAATGAAATGTTAATAAAAACACTTTATTAAAAAAATGAAGAGATTTGATATAAAATGAGATAAGAATTTAAGAAAACAGTATAAAATTTTTTTAATTCTAACTTAATTTCCAATTTAGAATATTATATAAAAATACATTTATTAAAATTGTTATTAAAAAATAAAGAAACTCTATCGGAAAAAAAAATTATTTCTTAATACAATAGTAGGAAATTTATCCAATATTTATAATTCTTTTTAAAAAGAAAGTATTTTATTCAATTTAATAATAAAACATGAAAATACTTTTAAAACTTTTATTAAAAAGGGATTTTTTAATATAATAGAACATTTATTAATTGAAGGTAATAATTTTATATTTAATTACCATCGAATAAATGTGTTTAATAAAATAATAGAAAATCAAACTATTCTTCTAGATTTTATTCAGACAGAATTTCCTAAGATAATAGAAGATATATTTAATACTAAGTTAAAAGCAAATAATCTTTTTTATAAATTTGATTTACTTGATGAAATAATAAAAAATAAAGATGTTTTTTCAGATTTTATAGAAACAAAACTTGTCAATATTATAATAAATAAATTTAACTATCAAGATTTATTTAGTGAGAATAAATTATTGAAATTAGAAGATCTAAAAAATGGATTCATAATTTTAAATAGTCAAATAGAATCATTAAAAATTAAAAAGCTTGATTTAGAAATTAATAAAAATAAACTGGAAAAACAAATAATAAAGGTCTAAATAAAAAATAGAAAAAACAAATTACTATATAATTGGATATGAAAAATTTAGAATTAAAAATCAATGAAATTGAATTATTAGTTAATAAATGTCAGGATGTATTTAGGGGATTTGAAATCGCTGATTTATTTATGGAAGAATGTAATTTAATGAGATTTACAATTCATAATAATGTTTTCAAGGATCATGTAAAAAATAAAAATTATGGCTTTTCCTCAAGGGGTAATATTGGAACTACGGATTTCATATTTTCAAAAAATACAATAAAAACCGAGGATATTTTAGAAAGTCTAGAGGAATTATCAAAATTTTCTAATCAGGGTGTAAATTTTAAAAATCCTATTAATTTTAAAAAATTAGAAAATCAAAATTTATATAACAGTGCTGTAGAAACTGTATCAGACTCTATTATAAGAAACTTTCTTCAGGAAACCCATGATAAAATTCTCAGTAAATGTAATATGATTCAGGATTTAGAAATTATATTTTTATCCTCTACTCAAAAGGTATGTATACTTAATGATCTTGGAAATATTTGTGAGGATTTAAGACCATCTATGAAACTACGAATTCATACTCTAGTTTCAAAAAATCAAAGGGAAAAGAGATTCTTTGAGTCCAGTAATTCTAGAATTGGTTTTGAGGATTTGTGTGCAAATACAGAGATTGCTATAAATGATCTAATTATTAGAATAGAAAAAATGATTGATGCTCAGGATTCTATATCAGGAATTTTTCCAATTATATTTTCCCAGGGAGATGGTACTTTAATTCATGAAGCTATTGGTCATCCTCTTGAGGCCGATTTTCATCGAAAGGAAACATCCGTATTTTTAAATCAAAGTATTATTGCTCCAGAAATAGTCAATGTAATTGATGCTGGAAATATGTTTGGACTCAATGGTTCTATAAATTTTGATGATGAAGGTATAGCCACAAAAAAGAATATTTTAGTAGAAAATGGAGTTATGAAAAATCTAATATCCGATAGAAAAAATGCTAAATTATTAGGTATAGAAAGTTCTGGAAATGGTCGCCGTCAATCAGCTCTTCAGGAAATCATGCCTCGAATGACAAATACTTATATTGAAGCATCCCATGAAAAATTTTGTTCAACCTTCGATGATATGGTAAATTTCCAAAAAAAATCTATAAATGTTGTTCATATTAGCCATGGCGCCGTTGATATTTCCTCCGGTCAATTCTCCTTTACCGCCGATGAAGCTTATTTAATAGAAAATAATCAATGTACTCCTCTCAAGGAATGTGTTTTTTCCGGTTTAGGAAAGGATGTTCTAGCAAATATTCAAATGATCGGTCATAGTTTTGACCAAAAACCTGGTACCTGTGGTAAAAATGGTAGTTGGGTTCCTGTTACCTGCGGCCAAGCTAATCTACTGGTTTCAAATATGACCCTTGGTTAAATCCTTGATTGAAATCCTTGATTAAAATCCTTGGTTGAACTTTTTAGAGTTTTTATTTTTAGAATTTAAGATTTTTAGAATTTAGATTTTTTAAGGGGGTTTTTCTATAATTAAGATAATTTGTTAGTTCTACTTGGATGGAATTTATATTTACGAAGATTTCTTAGTTTTCCTATGATTAAGATGATTTGTTGGTTTTGAATTAGGAACTTTGAATGATTTTTGAAAATTTGGATTTCCGAGAGTTTGTTTTAAAATGATAAATTTTTTTTCGATTTTTAAAAAAAATACTACAATAGTATGTTACAATAATTTTATGTTTATTGTTAGTATAAAAGGAATGGAAAGAAAATCAGAAATAAATGAACCTCAAAAAAGAAATGATATAATATCTGTTTTACAGGATTCATTACAAGATATTGATTCCGATATTGATTCCGATAATGATATTCTCAAATCCATAATCTATATCATCAAATCTATAGTAGAAGTAGAAGTTAAATGCCAAGAAACAGAAAATATTGAAGAAGAAGAAGATATTAAAGAAATAAAACATATTAAATTATTGCTTTATAATTATATTGATAATGAAATAAAAAATTCATTTAATTTTAGTTTAGGAGATAATGAAAAAAAACATTTATTAAAATTAATAAAGAATTTATTTAACTCTGACTTACATTATTATGCAAAAAAGAATTTATTAGAAATTATATTTAAAAACAAGAAGATTTTATATGAACTTGAAGAAGAGTTGTCTGATATTATAAAATCTTTATTTATTGAGTGTGAAAATCATAATGAAATAGAATATCTTTTTGAAAAAATAGTTATTTAATGAAAATGTACCTAATAAATATATTATTAAAAAAATAGATTTATTGATGGGAATAATAAGAAACGCATATATTCTTTCAAACTTTATAAAAACAAAACTTCTTAATATAATAAAAGAAAATGATTTATTTTATAATGAGAAATTACTCAATTCAACAAATTTAGATGAAAAAAAATATTTATTAAGATGCTTGAGATCTATTTGTACAGATATTGAAGACTATCAAAAACAAAGGGAATATAATGATATTAAAAATGAATTATCAGAAACTCGAAAAGAAATTATTTGCACAATGAAATAATATAATAGGATTTTATAAATTAAAAATTAGTAAAATTAACCTTAAGGATTTAAACAAAATAGAGAAAAGATAAAATTTCTAGAAGATATTTTCCTATAATCAAGGTGATTTAATCAAGGTGATTTAATCAAGGTGATTTATTGGTTTTAAATTAGGAACTTGGGTAGAACTTAGATGGAATCTGGACGGAATTTATATTTCTAAAGACTTCCTGGAGAAATTCTTTTACTAGATTTATTGAAAAGACAGTAGGTTTTTTTCTCTTCGGATTTTAATAATTGACCCGATACTAAAAATGATTACTAAAGTTCCACCAAAAATCACAGTGATTAAGTGTCCGGAATGGTATCCTAGTTCATTTTCCGCAATTCTTTGAAATTCTGTTTTATATTTTATAAATTCTAGATTTTTATAATTTTCATCGGAGATTTTATTCAAATGATGGTTTAGTAAATTCTTAATATTTTTTCTATTTTCAACATTGAGATTATTTATAGTTTTTTCTAAAATTTCAAAGACTATATCGCTTTCAATTTCTTGAGAATCCATTGTTATAATTAGTTTATTATTTATTTTTTTTCCTATTTTTTTTGTTCTAATAAAAGCATTACAAACATTTTGTAGATTATTAATTTCATCTATTTTAGTTGGATCTATTGATTTTATTTCCCTTATTAAAACACTATTATCTATAAAAGGTATTTTGTCATCGAAAAATTGTTGAATTATGGCACACATTTTAATCATATTAATATCTTTGCAGGGGCTTAAAAATTTAATATCTGGAGAAATTTTTCCAAAGAATTCCTTAAATATAGTTTTTATTTCTAATAGGAAATTTTTACCTAAATCCTGAGTATTAAATTTATAATTTTTAATATTTTGTAGAAAAATTCTAAGATCCTTAGCCTTTCCGTTACTTTCTATAGAATCAATATTCTCAAAGCTTAAAGTATTTAAAATATCTTTATATTTTTTAAAATTAAAATTTAATCCATAGACTTTTATAAATATTGTATTAAATATAGGTTTTTCCCATAAAGTTTCGTCTAGTTTTAAGATAAATAACAGGTTATTTTTAAGAAATTTTAAAGCCTCTGAATCATTCTTTAACTCACCTTCTTTGACTTTAAAAAAAACACCTGTTGACATTTTATATATAAACATTTCCTATTATATCTTGAAAAAGAAAAGAAGTAAAAGTATTTAAAATAATTAGGAAAAGAATATATTGTTTTGTACAAAAGTTTTGTAAAAAAGTAAGTAAAAACAAAAGTAGGTAAGAAAAAAAAATAATTTAAAAAATATAAAAGGAAAATGAGATAATTGAAATAGGAGGATATATTGTTTTTTTGTAAAGAATGTGGACAGGAAGAAAAAAAGTGGTTTGGAAAATGTCCCAATTGTCAAGTTTGGAACTCTGCCCATGAATCCCTTGAAAAGGATGAAAAAAAGGAAAAAAAAAATAAAATAAATAGGACACATAATACTATTGAACACCATGAGGATGAACAATTATCTGAGGTTTTAAAATGTGATATTTATGAATTGAATAGAGTTTGTACTATGTTTAAAAAAAGCACATTACTAATTGGTGGAGAGCCTGGAATTGGAAAATCAACCTTGATGTCTCAAATTGCTGGAAAAATTGAGGGAAATTGTTTATATTTAGCCGGTGAGGAGTCTATTGGAAATATTCGAAATCGTATGAAAAGAGTTTGTCAAAATATGGAGAATATACAAATTGTAAATTTTTTTTTTATTGGTGATTTGGCGGAATTACTTGAAAAATATAGGCCTGATCTAGTGATTTTAGACTCAATTCATACAACCCGTAGTGAGGATAGCTCTAATCCTAAGGAGATTATTTTGCAAATTAATTTTTTAGCTAGAAAGTATAATTGTTGTTTTTTGATTGTTAGTCATATCACGAAGGATGGAATTATTGCCGGTCCAAAAATGCTTGAACACATGGTAGATGTAGTACTATATTTAGAAGGTGATCGCTATGGCAGAATACGTTTCTTAAGATCTATAAAAAATCGATTTGGACCAACGGATGAAACTGGTATTTTTGAAATGGCTGAAAATGGTATGGTTGAGGTTTTAAATCCATCGGCTATTTTAATTTCTAATAAGGTTCATGGAGCTTCAGGATCTGTAGTTTTTGCTGGAATTTCTGGATCTCGTCCATTATTAATTGAGATACAGGCTTTAATTACGGAATCTAATTTTCCACAAACGGAAACCGTAGGTTTTAACGCTCAGAGATTAAAAATGATTCTTGCGATTTTACAGAAATGGTGTAATATTAAACTTTGGAAACACGATATTTTTATTAATATTGTTGGAGGTATTAAGATCTCTGATCCAACCTTAGATTTAGCAGTAGCTGTGGCGATTTTATCCTCCTATAAAAACCGAAGTATTAGTCCGGAGGTATGTTTTTTTGGAGAACTGGGATTAATCGGAGAAATTCGTCAAACTAATGATTTTAATATACGTGTTAAGGAAGCTTTGCGTTTGAATTTCACAAAAATATATGGTCCCATTAATAATGGTCCCATTAATAATACTAATAATTTCGATAAAGATAGAGATAAAATTTGTAATGTTAAAAATATTAAAGATTTATTTAAGATTTTATAGAACTTTTACCCATCTATATTTTCCTAAAATAGTTTATGGAATATAATATTATTGGAGGTTAAGATCTCTAACCTTAGATTTAGTAGTAGCTATTTTATCCTCCTATAAAACCGTAGTAGTATGTTTTTTTGGAGAACTGGGATTAATTGGAGAAATTTCGTTAAACTAAGTTCGTTAAACTAAGTTCGTTAAACTAAGTTCGTTAAACTAAGTTCTGTTAAACTAAGAATTTTAATATACGAGTCAAGGAGGCTTTAAAGGAATCCTTATGTTTATTAAATTTCATAAAAATATATGGTCTCATTAATAATGGTCCCATTAATATTTATTTAAGATTTTATAGAACTTTTATCCATCTATATTTTCCTAAAATAGTTTATGGAATATAATATTGTTGGAGGTATTAAGATCTCTAACCTTAGATTTAGCAGTAGCTATTTTATCCTTCTATAAAACCGAAGTAGTATGTTTTTTTTGGAGAACTGGGATTAATTGGAGAAATTTCGTCAAACTAAGTTTGTCAAACTAAGTTCGTTAAACTAAGAATTTTAATATACGAGTCAAGGAGGCTTTAAAGGAATCCTTATGTTTAAATTTCATAAAAATATATGGTCTCATTAATAATGGTCCCATTAATATTTATTTAAGATTTTATAGAACTTTTATCCATCTATATTTTCCTAAAATAGTTTATGGAATATAATATTGTTGGAGGTATTAAGATCTCTAACCTTAGATTTAGCAGTAGCTATTTTATTCTCCTATAAAAACCGTAGTAGTATGTTTTTTTGGAGAACTGGGATTAATTGGAGAAATTTCGTTAAACTAAGTTCTGTTAAACTAAGAATTTTAATATACGAGTCAAGGAGGCTTTAAAGGAATCCTTATGTTTAAATTTCATAAAAATATATGGTCCCATTAATAATGGTCCCATTAATATTTATTTAAGATTTTATAGAACTTTTATCCATCTATATTTTCCTAAAATAGTTTATGGAATATAATATTATTGGAGGTTAAGATCTCTAACCTTAGATTTAGCAGTAGCTATTTTATTCTCCTATAAAACCGTAGTAGTATGTTTTTTTTGGAGTTAAAATTCATTTTTGTCGAAAATATCTATTTCTATCGAAATATCTATTTTTGTCGAAAATATCATTTTATTAAAACTATCTTGTAAGAATTACCTTGTAAAAAACTCAACCAAGGAGTTAAAATTCATTTTTATCGAAAATATCTATTTCTATCGAAATATCTATTTTTGTCGAAAATTTCATTTATTTATCTTGTGAAAAATTCAACTAAGGAATTAAAATTCATTTTTATCGAAAATTCATTTATTTATCTTGTAAAAAATTCAACTAAGGAATTAAAATTCATTTTTGTCGGATATTTAGTATTAAAAAGATTGGCTCCAAGATAGGTTGCTTCATTTTTTTTCACTGAAATATACTCAGGAATATCTCTTTCATTGGTCTTTATAGAAGCAATTACATGAGGATTTTCCATCATTTCTTTTTTAATTTCAACCTTATCACCTTCCTTTAATCTATAGGATCCAATATCAACTTTTTTTCCATTAACGGAGATTTTTCCATGACAAACTAATTGTCTTGCGGCAAAAGGTGTTATAGCCCATTTAGCTCTATAAACGAAGTTTGATAATCTAGATTCAAGAATTTTAACCATATTATCATTACTTCTTCCTTCTTTTTTAACGGATTCTCTAACGATTCTTTTTAATTGTTTTCTGTTCATTCCACCGTAGAATATACGTACTTTTTTTGCATCATGAATTTTTTGACCAAATTCGGAAATCTTTCTCTTTTTTTTTGATTGACCGTGTTGACCTGGCTTATAATTTCTTTTTATAACAGGACTTTTTAATCTTCCTAAAATATTTTCTCCAATCGTTCTATCGAATTTATATTTTTTTCTTGTTATCATATCTAATTATTATATATTATTATTTTTTAAATTTTATATTTTTTATCAGGTTTTCTATTTTGATTGATTTTTTTCTATAACCAAAAAACCAATATTTTATAAATTCACATGGAAATCTGAGGAACTATGTTTCTAAAGTGATTACTACTGGAATTTTTTCTAGAATAACTTTCATTTAAACAATCTAAAGGTTTTTCCTCAGGGGCATTGTTAGAATTAGAATCCTCAGAATTAATACTTAAAAAAGACTCATCACAACTTCCTTTGGAGTCCCTCTCTCCATCTATAGTATAATTAGTAGAGGCCTGTGACATAATTTCTAATTTATCATCTTCATAAAAGCTATCATCAATTTCATAATCATCTGTTTCAAAATCCTCTGAATAGAAGAAATTTCTTATCATATTATAAAACATAGAAGAAAATACTAATAAATTTATTTTTTCTTTAATTTTCTTAATCTTATTTATTATGATCTGTAATCTACTATTCCTTTCTTCTTCTTTTTTCTGTGAAATATTAGTTTCTAATTTCTGTAATGAATCATTCAATTGATAATCTAATTGATAATTTAATAAATTATTTGATAGATTGTTTGATAGATCATTTGATAGATTATTTAATAAATCGTTTGATAGATTATTTGATAGATCGTTTGATAGATTATTTGATAGATCATTTGATAGATTATTTAATAAATCGTTTGATAGATTGTTTGACAGGTTATTTAATGATTTATCTGATAGATTATCTGAAAGATTATCTGATAGATTATCTGATAAATTAGTTAGGAAAATAGTTTTTGATTTATCATTAGAATTATACTCTATTTGAAGTTTAGAAGTGAAATCTTTAACATTATTATTTGGTGAAGTAGTTGAAATAGAATTTCCTCTATTAATAATATCATTTTTAAAAACATCATTTTGTGATGAATTATTTTTTATGAAATTAGTTGTAACATTCTTTATATTTCTACTGTAGGATTTATATCCATAGCCTAAAAACACTGAAAAACTCACAAAATAAAACATATTCATATCTGTCAATTTTACAGAAAAAAAATTAAAAATCTATAATTTTTTGATTAAAAATTTTAAAATTATTAAAAATAAAAAAGTTAAAGGAAATCAGGAAAAAAATTATTCTTATTTAATTGTTCAAAGATTTTATTTAGAGTAAAGATACTTTTGCCAAGAATTATATCCATATGTGGATTATTAAACTCTATCATTTTGAAAATAATAATTTCCGTAAGAAAAAAAATATTAATTCCATCGATTTTTATTAAATTCCAAATACTATAGAAGAGAATTTTTAGAAGATCTAAAATGAGGGAGAAGTTTTGAGACATAATAATATTAATAGTATTTTTAAATTTTAATATTTCCTTATTTTGATCAATAAGTTTATTAATTTGATTAATATTGTGATGTTTATTATTTTCCTTAGAATATTTTAAAAAGGATGAAAGGAGATAGATGCTAAAATTTGTTTGACTGGAGTATATTTCTTCGAAATTTGAAGGATATATTTTACTATATAAAATAATAGTTTTTTGAGCCATTTCCAATATGATTTCTATGATATTTTTTTTATTTTCAAGTTTGGAAACTTCAAGTTTGGAAACTTCAAGTTGGGAAACATATTTAAGATTTTTTAAGTCATTATAAAGAGAAAGAATACAGCGGGAAATTTCCATATGATTTTTTAGAATCAGTCTTTCTATAAAAAAACAAAGAAAATATAATTGGTGTATGTTCAAATTCTTAATTTCATTGCAGTAGATATCAATGGATTTATCCGTTAGAAAATATATTTTTATATGATTTTTCAGAAGATTTTGTAATTCCTTAATTTTTATATCTTTTTTAGAAATTCTATTGATATATTTCAGCATTTTTCTTAATTTTTTGATATTTCTAGATAGCGCTTTTTCATACCTTATAATATGATTGAAAAATTTATTTGTTAAAAAATAATTATCTATTTTGTTTTTTTTTAAAATTTCCTCATAGGTAGAAGAAAATTTTTCGAAGTTTTTCCTATAAAAATATAAAGGAATATCAATAGTGACAATATTAAAGAAATTTTCTAAACCAAATAGAATTTTTGATATATTAATGAAATTAGTTATATTTTTTTTTCTATATTTCTCCTTTGTTTTGAAAAGATCCTTACAATAAAATTCCTCTAGTTTCATAATAGAAATTTTTTCTGTTTTTCCATATATAAATATCATTTTAAATATCATTGTATATCATAATAACTTTATTTAAGAATATAAAATAATATATAATTTATATATGAACTCCGTAGACGAAATGTTATCTAATATAATTAAAAAATCCGATAGTGAATCAAATTCTATGAAAAAAATTCAAACTAAGGAGGAATTAAACCTCTATAAAATCTCTAATTCAAAGGAGAATAAATCCTATAGTAGTTTTGATGTCCTTTTTAAGGATGTTCTCCTAGAATGGATACACAGTAACCATGGTAAGGAATTAATTCAAAGAATACTTATGGATATAATTGAAACTAATATCAATCTTCCATCGGAATATATTCAGGAAAAACTTAATCAAAAAATCTCCAATGAATTTATAGAAATTACTATAAAAAAAATTCTAAGAGATTCCCTTCGAAATTCTCTTTTAAAATAGAGTTTTATTCAACTCTTTCCTAACTATTAAATTAAATTTCTTAACTTAAGATTTTAATCTAGATTTTAAACTAAAATAGAAGCTCAAGGAAAATATATTTAGTATTTTATAAATATATTTAGTATTTTATAAATATTTCAAATTCCTATATGAACAATAATATTGAACAATAATATATAAATAATTCATAAAATGATATACTAGCCTTATGATAAAAATAAGGAGAATTTATGATATTTAAGGGTTTGAAAAAATTACTTAAAAGTCTCAATCTTTTTGAATGGATTTTTGAATCCTCTGGAAAGAGAATTTTAAAAACCGTAGAACCGATTGTAAAAAAAATAAATGAACTAGAACCAGAAATTCAAAAACTAACGCAGGAAGAAATGATAGCTAAAATGAACCAGTGGAAGGAGGATTTTGCCAATAAAAAGATAGAGTTAGATGATATATTAATAGAGGTTTTTGCCATAATTCGAGAAGTTGCTCTCCGAACAATCAAAAAAAGACATTTCGACGTACAGCTAACCGGTGGATATGTTATTTTTAAAAAAATGATTGCGGAAATGAAAACTGGAGAAGGAAAAACATTAGTAGCAACTCTTCCTGCTATTTTAAATTCCATAGCTTCAAAACAGGTTTTTGTTGTAACCGTAAACGATTATCTAGCTAAAAGAGACTGTGAATTATTAAGACCGGTTTATGAATATCTTGGAGTTTCCGTAAATTCTATAACTTCAACCTGTGATCATTATAAAAAACTTGAGAATTATAAATCCGATGTGGTTTATGTAACTAATAATGATTTATGTTTTGACTACCTACGAGATAATATGGCTAAAACTCCTGAAGAAAAACTAATTCGCCATATGTATTGTGCTATTATTGACGAAATTGATAATATTTTGATTGATGAAGCTCGAACTCCTCTTATAATTTCAGGACCGGATAATGATAATTTTGATCTTTATAATATTATTAATCCCCTAATTTCCGGATTAGATCCTATTGACTATGAATTAGATTTAAAAAATAAAACTATTCAATTAAATAATACGGGATTTGATAAAATCATTCATGCTTTGAATTCTATGGGAGTTATTTCGGACGATTTATTTAGTAATAATATTTCCTGTTATCATATTGTTTCGAATTTGCTTAAAGCTCATAAAATCATGTTAAAGGATAAAGATTATATTGTTTATAATGATGAAGTTATTATTATTGATGAATTTACCGGTAGATTAGCCTTTGGAAGAAAATTCTCTAATGGATTACATCAGGCTTTAGAGGCTAAGGAGCATGTTACGGTAAAACAGGGAAGTAAAACTACTGCCTTTACGTCCTATACAAATTTCTTTAGAGCTTTCGATAGAATAGGTGGAATGACCGGAACCGGTTTATTAGAAGTAGATGAATTCGATGAAATTTATAATCTTCCAGTGGTGCCAATTCCAACTAATCGTGTAATACTACGAAAGGATGATTCGAAAATTAAACTTTATCAAACTAAACATGATATGTACGAGGATGCAGCTCTTGAAATTAAGGTTAAGTATGAAAATGGACAACCGGTCCTTGTGGGAACTCCTTCGGTTTTTGAATCGGAAATCATAGCAGAATACCTAGATGTTTTAGGGCTTCCCTATAATCTATTAAATGCTAAAACCCATGAACAGGAAGTTTCTATAATTTCCCAAGCCGGTAGTTCAAAAGCTATTACTATTGCCACAAGTATGGCCGGTAGAGGAACGGATATTATTCTTGGAGGGTGTGTAGAATCTACTCTAAAGGATATATTATCTAGAGATAGCTCCGTAGATATTCATGCTCTTGAGGAGGAATTAATTCCAAAATATGCGGAAAATAGAAATATTGTTTTGAAAGCTGGTGGATTGTGTGTTTTTCTTTTAGGAGCTTTAGACTCAAGGAAATCTGAACTACAATTTATTGGTAGAGCTGGAAGACAGGGAGATCCTGGAGAAAGTTCTATTGCTATAAGCTTAGAAGATGATTTGTTATTGCCTTTATTTCGAGATGCTATTAATAAGTTTTTTATTCAAATGTTTTTTAACCAAAGATGTAATACAAATAAGAAAGCTACATCGCTTTTGAGGGAAATTCAGGAAACCTATCAGGAAAGTTATTTCCAAAGTAGGAAGAATACTTTAAAATACGACGATGTTATTAATGAACAAAGATCTTCCGTTTATAAATTTAGAGATTATATTATGACCTGTGGAGAGTCAAAAATATTTGCTAATAATATTATTTTACAATTTTTTGATAGGTTAAATGTTAAAAATAAAATGGATAGAGTTATTTTAGAGGAAGTTTTTGAAATAGAAAATTTAGAGGGTCAAAATCCTATAGCCGTTGATAGAAATGAAATAATAAAGATGGTTGAGGAAAAAGTAGAATCTAATGAATTAAATTTAAATTTGGAGATTTTAAATATTTTTGATGAAAATTGGTTTGTTCTTATAAATGAACTTGAAAAACTTAAGAAAACTATTCATTTAGTAGCCTATGAGCAAAAGGATCCAGTATTTGAATTCAGAAAAATTGCCTTTAGTATTTTTAAGGATTTTATTAATAGATTCCAATTCGATGTTTCTAAAATGATAATTAAAAATGAGAAATTTGAAAATGATATGAATTCCGTCTTTAAATCCTTTGAAAGTCAGGATTGTTTCTGTGGTAGCGGTAAAGAATTTAGGGAATGCCATGGATTATCTCTTATAGAAAAGAATCTAGAGGAAAAAAGTTTAGAGGAAAATATGAATAACTCCGTTGAGAATAATAATTTTGATTTCCAAGATAATAATCTAGAGGATTTTGATGAAGACTTTCATAGAAATTTCCAAAAAATGTTAAAGAATTTCAATTTGGAGGAAGAATTCCAAAGATTAAATAAAATTCTAGAGGAAAATTCCCTTCAGGATTTTATGAAAAATAATCCTGAGGAGTTTAAGGAAATACTTGAACAAAATTCTAATAATCAATTAGATAACAATTCTAATAATTTATTGGAACCACAATCTGTGGAACCACAATCTGTACAACCACAATCTGTACAACCACAATCTGTGGAACCACAATCTGTACAACCACAATTTGTACAACCACAATTTGTACAACCACAATTTGTACAACCACAATCTGTTGAACCACAATCTGTTGAACCATCTGTACAACCTGTAGAGTCACAACCTATAGAGTCAAATATGAAATCATATTCTCCAGATTTAGAAAATACAAATAATTTTACAGAAAAACCTATTAAAATTATAAAATCCAAATTAAAATCCAAGGTTCAAAAATCAATTCAAGAATCAGTCCAAGAATCTAAGAATGAAGAATCTGGAGTTCAAGAACAAAAAATTGAGAAGAAGTTTTCAGTGGAAAATATTGAAAATAATATTGAAAATAATATTGAAAATATTGAAAAACCTAAGGTTAAGAATTCCAAAATTCAAAAACCAAAGGCTGATGAACCAGTTCAAAAATCAATTCAAGAATTAACTCAAGAATCAGTTCAGGAATCAGTTCAGGAATCAGTTCAGGAATCAGTTCAGGAACCTAAGGTTGAAGAATCTAAGATCCAAGGATCTAAGATCCAAGGATCTAAGATCCAAGAGTTAGAAATTGAGAAGAAGTTTTCAGTGGAAAATATTGAAAATAATATTGAAAATAATATTGAAAATATTGAAAATATTGAAAATATTGAAAATATTGAAAAACCTAAGGTTAAGAATTCCAAAATTCAAAAACCAAAGGCTGATGAACCAGTTCAAAAATCAATTCAAGAATCAATCCAAGAATTAGTCCAAGAATCTAAGAATGAAGAATCTAGAGTTCAAGAACAAAAAATTGAGAAGAAGTTTTCAATGGAAAATATTGAAAATAATATTAAAAAACCTAAGGTTAAGAATTTCAAAATTCAAAAACCAAAGGCTGATGAACCAGTTCAAAAATCAATTCAAGAATTAACTCAGGAATCAATCCAAGAATCTAAGAATGAAGAATCTGGAGTTCAAGAACAAAAAATTGAGAAGAAGTCCTCGGTTGTAAAATCCAAAAAAGTTAAGGAAAAAGAAATTTGGGAAAAGGAAATTTTGGAAAAGGAAATTTTAGAGTCAATTTCAAAACCAAAGAAGATTAATAAAAATCTAGAAAAAAACAATGAATAAGAAAATAAATATAATTACATTATTTCCAGAGGTTTTTCCAGGATCTCTTGGAGTTGGATTAATTGGAAAGGCCTTAAAAAATGGTGTTTTTGAGATGAATACAATTGATTTAAAGAAATATTCCGATAAAAATTATAGAGTTGATGATAGGCCCTGTGGAGGTGGTCCAGGAATGATAATTAAAGCGGAAATATTATCAAAATGTTTCGATGATAATGGATTTAAAAGAATTTTTTTTCTATCGCCTGGAGGAATGAAGTTTGATCAAAAAATGGCTGAGTTTTTTAGGGATGAGGTTGAGGATATTAATATTTTATGTGGAAGATATGAGGGAATTGATGCTAGATTATTTGAGGAATATGAAATTATTGAGATTTCTCTTGGAGATTTTATTTTATGCGGAGGAGAATCTGCGGCTTTATGCATTTTAGAATCTATAATTCGTATTATTCCTGGAGTTTTAAATAATATTGAGTCCTCAGAGCAGGAAAGTTTTTCCGATATTTTAATTGAACATAGTCATTATACTAAACCAAATATTTGGAGATCTATGGCCGTTCCTCAGGTTTTATTAGAGGGAAGTCATAGGAATATATTAAATTGGAAAATTAAGAATGCTATTAGAAATACTAAAAAATACAGATATGATCTATGGATTTCCTATAAATTCTCTATTTTTTCCTTTTATTTCTTAAAATTTTCTATAAAACATATAAATAGAGTTTTAATTAAGAATTATTTAATTAAGAATTAATTATTGAAGAGTTTTTAAATCTATATAGCTATTACGCAATAAGCATAATGCAAGCAAAATACAATAAATAATAAGGGAAAATAGAAATAGAACAATTGATTTTATTAATATTAAAACTGCTAAAAATATTAGAATTTTCACTGGATGAACATTTAAAATATCATCTCCTAATTTAGAATCCCTGTAGGATCTAGAAAAGATAGTAAAAATATAGCTGCAAAAATTGTTAAATGATATTTATTTTTTAGATTATATTTATAAAATGTGTAGAAATAAATAGAAAATAATCCAGTTATAAAAATAGAGGAAAACAAAGCACTAGAAATATTATTTTTCTTAGTATCTGAAGAAGTATCAAATCTAATGTGGGATATTAAAAATAAAATTGATAAAAAATAGACTAAAAAGAATGGTTTTAGGAAATATTTAATAACATCTGTGGATTTCCTATAAATTCTCTATTTTATCCTAAAATTTTCTATAAAACATATAAATAGAGTTTTAATTAAGAATTTTTTAATTAAGAATTATTTAATTAAGAATTAATTATTGAAGAGTTTTTAAATCTATATAGCTATTACGCAATAAGCATAATATAAACAAAATACAATAAATAATAAGGGAAAATAGAAATAGAACAATTTTAGATAAAATATTAATTGATTTTATTAATATTAAAACTGCTAAAAATATTAGAATTTTCACTGGATGAACATTCTTTATAATTACTTGGAAAATATCATCTCCTAATTTAGAATCCCTGTAGGATCTTAGAAAAGATAGTAAAAATATAGCTGCAAAAATTGTTAAATGATATTTATTTTTTAGATTATATTTATAAAATGTGTAGAAATAAATAGAAAATAATCCAGTTATAGAAACAGAGGCTAATAAAGCACTAGGAATATTATTTTTCTTAGTATCTGAAGAAGCTTCAAATCTAACATGGGATATTAAAAATAAAACTGATAAAAAACAAACTAAAAAGAATGGTTTTAGGAAATATTTAATAACCTGTTTGGAATAAAAAATAAACAATCCTATTAAAATAAAATTCAAGAGGAAAAGTATTTTATGATTAGAATAAAACCTATGAAATTCATTTCTGAAAGATTCAAAAGAAGGATCCTCTGACCTAAATGTATAAAGAATCATTAAACCAAAGATAGGAATTAAAAACATTGCAACCCTCATCTTTATATTTGTACTGATTTTAAATATTATGGAATAGGAGTAAATAAAAATCGAAGCGAAAGTAGAGACCATCAGAAATGAATTAAAAATTTTATTAGAATAAAGATCTTTATTTTTTGATTCTTCAGAAAGTACTTTTATTACTTTACTAAATTCACCCATAGTATTTTCAAAATTATCTGTAAAACCTGGAATAATAATATTTATATCATTCAAATGATTCGAATAACCTATTGAACAACTTATTAAATAATTTATTTGTATTATCATCAAGTATATTATATCATAAAATAATTTTTTTTATTTCTAAATGAATATTTCTAAATAAATATTTCTAAATGAATATAAATAAACTAAAGAGAATGATTTTAGAAAATATTTCAATAATCTTTGAAGAATAAGAAATAAATAATCCTATTAAAATAAAGATAGGAATTAAAAACATTGTAACTCTTATCTTATTAAAATCTTATATAGTAATAAAAGTTGATTTAATAATAGAAATTGATTCCATGAATTGTTTAATACTATTTAAAAAGAAAAAATAAATAATAAATAAAAATAGGAAAATCAATGAACATATAAATGTAGAAAATTTCAATATAACTCTAATAATTGGTAATATTGTAAAAAGGATTAAAGTAAAAATTACAGATGGAGGAATTTTTTTTTCTAAACTATAATTACTATAGGAGTCCAAAGAAGATACTATAAAGATAATTGTAAAAATTAAAAAATAACACACTTTTTTTAGAATATATTGATAAAATATATAAAAATAAAGAATAAATAATCCAGTTACTAAAATAGAAAATAATAAAGCGATAATAATATTTTTTTCTTGAATTTTTAAGTTAAATATTAATAATGAAGATAGTAAAAGAGAAATCAAAAACAACGGTTTTAGAATGTATTTATTAATTTCTTGAAAATAATAAATAAATAATCCAATTAGAATAAAATTTAATAGAAATAAAATTTTATGATTTAAATAAAATTTATGAAATTCATTTCTGAAAAGACAAATAACTAAATTCGATTTAAAACAATAAAATATCATCATAAAAATAGGTATCAAAACTATTGAAAATACTAAAATCTTTTTATTTTGATAAACACTTGTTTCAAATATTAAGGAATAATAATAAATAAAAATCGAACTAAAAGTAGATGCAATCAAAAATAAATTAAAATTTTTATCCTTACTATAGAAATCTTTATAATTAAATAAATCCTTAATATTTTTCTTAATATCTTGTTTTTTAAATGATTCTATAATAGCGTAAATATTCTTACCACAATCTGATTTTTTAAATATATTATTCATTTCTTTCAGGTTTGAGCTACTAAATAAATCCTTAAATTCTTTTATATTATTTTCACTAAATAATTCATTAAATCTTTTTTTGTTGTCCTCACTAAATAATTCATTAAATTTTTTTTTATTATCTTTACTAAATAATTCATTAAATTTTTCTCTATTGTCTTTATCAAATAATTCCTCAAGATTTTTGTATAGTTTATCTGATTTTTTTGCTTCTTCTTCAAGAAATTCAGCAATATTATTAAAACATTTCTCAAAATCCTTTTCATCAAATTGATTTATAGTATTTTTAATAACTTTTAAAAGATCCGGAGTCTTTTTATTAAGAATATCTATTATTTTTTCTATTTTTTCAAACTTTATTTCTCTTATATATTCTAAGAAAATATCGAAATTTTGCTTTTTTGCTCCATTGTTTTGATAACATTCAGAATTTAAACAAACTAAACTTGAATTTGAAATTAGATTCGTACAATTTATTTGCATTATCACAAAGTAATTATATCATAAAATTTTTTAAATTTTTAAATTTTTAAAAGAATTCAATAATTTGTTTAATTAATTATTAGAATTTATAATATTTTGTGTTACTCCTGTAAATATATTATTTGCTTGTGTTTTAAGATTTTCATTTACAAAATAGGAGAAAAATGCTAACATTACAGCTATTCCAAATAGAACTAAGAATAAAGGTTTCAGAACATTAATAATTAATAATCCAACTAGAAGAACTCCAACTAAGGCTGCGGAAAGAATCTTTTTATTTTCACCGCATAATTTATAGATTTTCTTTGAAATTTCACCCAATTCATTCATATTATTATTAAATCCTAAAGAATATAATCCAATCAAAGATATAGCCATTGTGGAACTAAAAGATAACACTGAAGCCAAATATCCTGATACAAACATAGAGGTTACTAAAGATATTGGAACAGAAAAGGCTAGAGCTGTCGTAATATAATCTAATACACTTAAATTATTACTTTTTACTTCTGATTTCAAAATATGCTCATAAAATAAATAGCTATATATAATAAGTAATATAGCGGAAATACCCATGTTAATAATTGAAGATACTAAAGGAAGTAACAATATTAATCCAACCATTATGGCACCCATAGCTAGAGGAGTTAAAACTTTTTTTGATCCTAAAATATTTTGAATTGATTCATGAAATACATTAATATTATTTTTCTTTGCTTTTATTATTTTATTAATATTTTCTGAGAAATAAAGGCACAACATTGATATAGCAAAAACCGAAGAAACAGCAATCATCATTTGTGATCTCTTTTTAAGTAATTGGGAGAAAGCTATTAAGGCAACGGTTGAAACTATTATAGAAGTTGAAGTATATTTTAATAAATTTTTATTATTTGAATTTTGATTTATTTGTGAAGTTCCAATAATTCTAAAAATTCTACTATCATTTTGAGAATTCGGTTTCACAAAATTACTTTGAGAACCTGAAGTGCTTGAAGCACTATATATAATATTTGACATCATATAAAATTATTATAACAGAAATTTTAATAAAACTAAAATAATTTATACCAAAATTTAATATTTTATCTCTTTGAGTTATCTCTTTGAGTCTAAAATTTTCTATAATTTTGATAATTTTAAGGAATTATTTACCTTTAATTTTTGAATTTTCATGATGATTTATAGTTTCAAAGGAATTTGTGATTTCTAATTTGAGTCTATTGTATTCATCATTATTCATGGATTCCTTACTTTTTTTATTTTTTTCAGAATCTTTAAGAGTTTCTAATAAGCTTTTTCTTGTTTCTAATATACTTTGTATTACTGAATTATCATCCTTTGAAATTTCAAAACATGATAAACAAAGAGGGATATTTTGTCCATTATATTCAATTGCATCTTCTCCTTTTAGAAAAGCCTTTAAAACTAAAGCTCTTATTATGGCCTTATCAACATTTCCGGATTTTTTACTTTTATAATATTCTAAATCCGCTTCCGCCGTAAGGAATATTCCTCTTTTATTCTTTTTTAAATCTTCTTCCGTAGTAATGCTAAAACTATTTATAGATTCTCTAAGAATATATTGTAATAAATTCTTACCATCTTTGTTTTTACCACCAAGATCTAATATTTTAGATTTTTCAATAGGAGTATTGTTTTCATTAATTAATTTGTAATTATAATATAAACTTTTCGCTACTGTATTAATTAATTCCTCTACATCACCATTTAAATTATTTACAGCCTTTGATTTATTCTCCATTAATCTTTTTTGTATATTTTGTAATCTACTTAATGTTGATTCATAAAGATTTTCGTCTAGAAATGTTATTATTTTTTTAATTTTAACATCCTTAGGTCCTTTAGGGTTGTTGGTAATTTTATCATCTTCAAAAAGAGTTTTATTATTTTCAATAGAAAGATTTCCATTTATAAATTCCTCTAAGGAAAGGTGTGAATACTCTTCTATCTTAGTACTATTAATACTATTAATTAATGAATATTTAGGTGTTTCAACTAATTCCCCTGGTTTTTTTTGTTGTTTTTTTTGATTTTCAAGATTATTTTTATGTTGAAGTTCCAAGGATTCTATTCCCTCTGTTATTCCATAATATAATACATTAAGAAATCTATTAAAATTATCACCTCCTGATATCTTTCTTTTTATTACATCTTCATTTCGTATAGAAATTTCATTAATATAATTTATTTTTATTTCATCCTGTAGTTTTTTTGGAGCAGCTTCTTTAATTTTATCTATATTCAAAGTGAAATTTTTGTTATTATTATCCCAACCTAACCCTCCTTTAGGAATATATTGATCTTTGGAGAACTTAATTAAAATTTTGTTACAAATTTCGTTAAAATTAAATTTTCCTTTTTCAATATTTTCAATTTTAAGTTGAATTTCTTGCATGCTTTTCAATAGATTTTCAAAAATATATGAAGAATTTACTGAATTTATTAGTTCTCTTAATTCATTTGGAATTAATGGATTATTTTCAAATTCGGCTCCTATTTCTGACTCATCTGGTTTATCTGATTTTTGTGAAGATGATTTTGGTTTAGAATATTCTTTCAATTCATTTACTTTTTTTATATTTTCACGAAGTCTACTCATATTCTCATAAAATTGATAGATATAATCAGTTTTATAAACAATAGAATATTTATTATCTTTTGGTAATGGAGTAATAGTGTCAAGGCAATCCGTATAAATATCGCATAGGAAAACAAATTTCTCGTAAATATCCTTTATTTCTTTATCAGTAAAATTATAATTTAAAAGAAAATTTTGAATAGTAGCATAATTAAATTGTTCTGAGTCATAATCTAAGAAAATATTTTTTAAAACAGGTTGATTCTTTGTATCATTTTCAATTCTATAGAATTTATTCATATAGGGAGCGAAAATAATGAAAGAAAATATATTATATCTATCGTGTTTTATTTCATCAATGAAATTTCTCGCTGATAGGATATTTGGCATTTCTGCAAAGTATTTTAAAATATCATGGATATCTCTTCTGGAGAATTTTTCACAGAATTTACTTACTATAAAACCATGTTCAGAAGATTTATCACCAGTTACTTTAAGTGGATTATAATATTCTTTATATTTTTTCTCTTCTTCCTCTAGGTTTTGTCTAAATAATAGGTTTGCCAAATTATTTGTTTTGATTAAATCTTTCTTTTTAGTTATATTTTCAAAATATTTTTTAGCAGTTTCTAACAATCCAATTTGAAAAACATTACTTTTATCCAATTGTAAATCATTAATTTCTCCATCACCTATAGATAACAAATCTCTTTCAACCTTATTGGCAAATATATTAGGAAGAATTTTTTTCAAAAATCCAATTTCCTGTTTAAAAATTTCATTAGTACCAAACTCATTTTTAAGGAGAACTATTTTAAAATTTTCTATAAAAATTTTAAAATCCTTGAATGTTCCTTTTATATTTCCTATTTTTTTAAATTTTTTTATATAGTTTTGCATTTCTCCACTTTTATAATTTTTAAAAAATAAACCAGAAAAATCCTCATCTTCAAATAAATAGAATCCTAAATTCATTTTTGAATAATCTAAATTCAATTCCGTTAATATTAGATTTCTTCTATTATTTATTTCATTTTGTTTTCCTTGATTATTTTCTTTACTTTTTTTTATTAGTTCTAATTCATTGTCATATTCTTTTTGCAACTTTAACATAAATCTTTCTTTTTGCTTGTTAAAAATTTTTAATAATTCTAATTGTTTTTCTTTTATTATTTGATTATCTGATTGTTGCGCTCCAAAAGACATCATCGATCGATCTTCCACGGTTAATACCTGACTTATTTTACTTGAGGTTACTTTTGAACCAATACTACTGGTATTGGATTGAATTTCATTTGTATCTGAATTATTATGAGAAGTTTTATTATTAGCATCGTCTGTTTTAGAGTTTGCTTTACTTGAACCTGGTTTTTGAGATCCTTTAACTGTTAGAAACATCATAGAAGAGAATCTCTAAGAAAAAAGTAAAAAAAGAGTAAAATAAAATTTCTATAGAATTAATTATTTGTATTTTTTATTTGATTTTTATTATTTTTATTTATAAAGTTGATATTATTAATTTTTCAGAAAGTTCTTTTTTCGAAATGTTTTATTTAGGAAATTATTTATTGGAAATTGTTTATTTAAAAGAGTTTTTTTTTAGAATATTTTTTTAGTTATCTTACTTCTAGGAAAATAGTATTAATTTTCAGAAAGTTCGATTATTTGAGTATTTACTTTTAAGTGATCATTTATTTCAAAGGATTTTAATAAAATACTTTCATGTTCACGATTGAAAACGTTTGTTTGATTAATACTACTTACTTCTCCATGGGATTTATAGAATACTGTATATTCCTTTACGGATTTATCCACTATACTTTTATTTTTTTTATTCTTAAGAGTTATTTTTTTCTCATGATTATCGACATCCTCTTCTATTTTATCTATAGTGAATCTACTAAAATCTTTTTTTTCTATTGTATTATTTGATATAAATTTATTAATTGAATTATTAGAAACCATTAATTTCAAATCTCCTCCACTTTCTTTGGAATATATAAAACTAAAGAATAATGAGCTAATATTTTTCCTATTTGCAAAATAATGATAGGCTATATCATATATATCTAATAAAGTATAACTATTTCCTGTTATATCAAGACAGAAAACTGGATTATGAAAGTCTCTTTCAAAAATATTATTTATTAATAGGGTTATAATTTGATCAGCTTCTAAATTTTGATTTTTCTTAGAATTAAATTTTTCATTAAAATATTCCCTAACGTCCTGTATAAGAATCTCTGGAAGTAATGTTATAAATTTAAATACGGAAATTAAATCACTATTATTATTAGCAGAAAGTAAATTATCTTTCATTATTTGATAGTTTTTAACTTTTTCTATAATTTTATTCCACCTTGCTTCTCCAAAAACATCAATAAGAACTCTAGGCATTTCTCCTGTTTTCGCGCTGTTAAAAATTGTTTTTATAGTTTGATCTTTTCTTCCTGTATTCTTTTTATATTCCTTTTCTAATGGAAGTAACATTTCATAGAGATAATAATCGGAAATTAATTTAACTTTTTCCTGAAAATTTGAAAGATCTAATTTAGCTTCTTTCTTAAAATCCAAAAAATCTGAATGCTTTAATCTTTCTATTTTCTTTTTAAATTCCTCTTTGTATTCACTTTCATTAAGTTTTATTGTTTCAAGTAATTTTAGTTTCTTTTTCTCTATTATCTCTTCACTATCAACTTGTTTATCAACTTGTTTTATTTTTTTTATTTTTATTATATTAATATCATTATCTTTTGTGGTATTGAGATCAACATAAACTTGTATATTATTTAAAATCATATTATTTAAAATTTTATAATCAGAATTAGAAATATAGTTTAGAATATAGGAATTTTCTAAGGGAAGAAATTTAGAAGAAAAATTCAAAATAGAATAAAAAATATTATTTTTTTCCTTTATTTCAAGGCGATAACATGGACTACATAGCATTTCATTAGCAAAAATAGGATTATGTTTATTAATAGATCCAAATAGGGTTGCAAAGAATTTTTGATAGGCTAATTTATAATTTTCCTTAGTTTTTTCTTTTACTTTTTCTTCATTTTCCTTAGTTTTTTCTTCTTTTTGTAATAGATTTGTAATATATAAAGATTGCATTGGAGCACTAGTTTCCTTTTTCATTTCTGGCCAGATTGCTTTTACTTTTATATCTTTATTATTTTCAAAGGTTTTTAATCCAATAGTTTCTAATATCATTTCCATACCTTTATAATGTAAATTTCTAAACTCAGTACCAAAAAAATTTACTTCTGAGGATTTAAGTTGAAATTGATTTATAATTTTTATAATAATTTTTATAGTTTTTTCAAATAATGGAGATTCAGGATTTTGTATTTTTGATTTAGCTATATTTGCAGAAAATTTAAGAGTATTGTTTAATTCATTTATAAGAAAATCTTTATTATCACAATCAATTCCATAAATATTCTTCATAAATAGATTAAATCTTAACATATTCAAATATAAATCCTGAATTCTTCTATCAATAGTAGTCATTAAAGTTTGAAATTCCTCAAATTGTTTGTCTCTATTAAGAGAAGAGGAGGAACTAAAGAAAACTTTTGATTCTCCTTTGGAGTTCGTTGATTCTCCTTTGGAGTTCAAAGAAAATATTTTATTAATTTTATTCATAAAATCCATAAATATAGGAGGTCTTAAGGATTTTTCTACCACTGACTCACCATTGGATGATTTTAAAATAGTAGAGTTATTTTGTTGATACGTTTGAGAATTACTCATAGATTGAGATTTAATCATAGATTTATTTTTTTCCACCTCTTCCATTAAACAATTTTCAAAGTTCTTTAAAAAACTATCATTTTCAAAGGATTTAGATTCTATTTTTAAAAATGAATAGAGTTTATTTAATTGATGGGCTATATTTTCTATTAATTGGTTGTGAGCATATAGAAATATTGAATTTGTATTTTTGAAATCTTCCTCAAATGATTCTTTTTTATTGAATTTATCTTTACTTTTTGCTTTTTCAATAAATATTTCATTCCAATCATCTTCGATGTCTTTAGATATTAATTTATTATCAGTTGGAATTTGACATATTTTAGATATAAAATTAAGAAATCTTCTTGGTTTTAGAAGAACAAAAGTATCTACATTAGTCATTTTATGATAATTTTCACCAACAAAGTCATTCCTAATTCTTAACACATTAAAACATTTTTCAACAATTCTTGTAAGAGTAAATATGGAGAAAACATCATAATTATTTAAAGATTTTTCAAATTTAAAAACTCTTTCAATATCACCATTAAAAAAATATAAATTTTTTAAATTAATACTATTTTTATCATATAAACTAAACTCTTTCTGATATATTTTATTAAAAATTTGATTTATAAAGAATTTTCTATATTTTTCAGCATCCTTTAAATTTTCTTTACTTTCTTTATTTTCCATATATTGCATAGTTAACAAAGCATCTTGAAATAATTTTAGAAATTCTTTATTTACTCCTTCTCCGTTTTCCAATAAATTTATACATCTTAATATATTATGTCTTTTTTCATTTTTATCTATAAAATTTATACTTATTTTTCCTTCTGAATTTTTTTTAGATTTCTCTGCTTTTTTTATATTTTCTATAACTTTTTTCTCTATCCATTCAAGAATTTCTTTACCCTGTGTACTTTTGCTAAAGGATTCCTTATTAAGCGTCTCTAGAAAAAAAATTTCATTATTTGATATATTTAAAACTCCTTCTAATTTAACTCCATTGGATTCATCGAAAATTCCCTTACAGGAATTAAATTTTATATCAAGTTTAGAATATTCTTTTTCAATTTCTTTGTAAAGTTTACCATTAAATAAATTATAATTACCCTCTAGAATTTCTGATAAATCAAATTTAATACTCGGTGTAAAATCAAAGGCTAGCGTTTGTCTAGATTTCATCATTTCTCCGAAATTACTTGTCATTAAGGATCGAGATATTGACTGACCTAAGGTTTTACCTGGTTGTTGATCAAATATTGAGTTAATACCACTTAAAGCTAATGTACTTCCCCTTATACTTTGACTTTGTGCTTCTGTATTCAACTTAAAATCATTTATACCATTTGTATTTTGTTGTGCTACTTGAGAAGTCTCTATACCAGAACCCTGTAAGCTATTTCTATATTGATTTGTTTGGCTACCATTGAGATTTTGGCTACTATCCATTTTTCTTTCCATTCCATTTACTTTAAAACTATTATTAAATATTATCATAATTCCCTCTGGTTCGAGGTTATAGACAATTGGTTAATAAATAGTAAAGAAATTTACTAGTATTTAATAGTTACAAAAAAATAATTCAAAGAATTTAAATTTTATGATTATTCTATAGAAAAATATTAGTTTTATATTTCTTTAATAGAAAAAAGATAGTTAAAATAATTTCTATTTCTTCCTTAGATTTATCCTTTGTGAAAAATAAATTTGTAAAACCTAGGTTTTTTACATCCTCTCGATTACAGGTATCAATATCAATTGCATTTTCCTCTATTTTCATGAAATCCTCTGCAATATTATTAGAAATTATATATTTATACATAAAAGCTGCTTCATTTAATATATTTTGTATATCGGATTTATAGAATTGTAAAGTTTTATTTTGCTTATATTTTAAGAAAGCGGTAGTTTCATTTATTTTTATAAAAGAAGGGGCGTTAGATAGAGGTGAAATAATATTATCTACTAATTTCATAAGGAAATCCTGAGTGTTTTTTTGATTTTGATTACTGGATGATAGGAATATTTCTAATAATTGTCTGTTAACAAAAAAAGTTAATAGAAATGTAGCGATAAAATAGAAATTTTCCTTAGAATCTTTACCAATTTCCTTAGAATTAATATCAAATCTATAATTACTATTTAAACTAAAGACTAAATTTTGTACAGGGTTTTTCATATTACTTTCTATTATTTTATCAAATTCCTGAATAGTTCCCTCCTCCTTTTTAGTGTCAATTACAACTAGAATATTTTGATCAAAATTTAATAAATCAGAAAATTGTAAACCAAATTCTTTCATATAATTTTCCTGAGAATTTCGATTATTTCCTATAGGAAACATTATAGAATAAAAGTTTTTTATAGTATTTTGAGTTTGTACTAAAGTTAAGGAATTTTTATCAAATCCAGAATTAAACATGAAATTTTGATCAAAAATCATGGACAATATATTTATAATTTGCAATATAGAAATAAATCTTCTTATAGAATTAAAAATAGCTTCAGAATCCTCACTTCTTTCTTCCAATTTAATCTCCTCTATTCGACTTAATAAATAAGGAATAAATTTTATCTTTGTTTCTAATGCAGGCTTTTCTTTTTTCTCTAAATCATCGGGTCTTGAACTATCAGTTCTTGAACTATCAATTTTTGAACTATCAATTTTTGAGCTATCAATTTTTGAACTATCAGTTCTTGAACTATCAGTTCTTGAACTATCAGTTTGCACATTATCAATTTTTGAACTATCAGTTCTTGAACTATCAATTTTTGAACTATCAGTTCTTGAACTATCAATTTTTGAATTATCAGTTTGTACATTATCAGTTGAACTATCAGTTTTTGAACTATCAGTTTTTGAACTATCAGTTTTCAAACTATTAGTTTGTATATTATCAGCTTTTAAACTATTAGTTTTTGAATTATCAGTTTTTGAATTATCAATTTTTGAATCTTGAGTATCCTTTAAATTATTATCCTTTTGGTTTTCATCCTTTTGTGTATTATTTCTATCTTTTAAGGAATTATTTTTTAAGTTTTCTACCTTTCCTTTTTTAATTTTAGGCTTTGCATATAATATCATCATATTTTTTTCTCCAATTTAATTATATACTTTTTCTTGGAATTTTAAGTGTTTTATTATTACTAATATAATTTTAAGAAATTTTTAATTTTTAATTTTCAATTTTCAATTTTCAATTTTCAATTTTCAATTTTTATTTTTTTTTACTGAAGGAATTTCTTATCTAAGTACTTTTTCTGAGGAATTTAGGATTTTCCTTTGCTTTTATGGTGCAATTATGAAATCTTATAAAAATTTATGGTATTATTTTTTTTATGGCGAAAAATCTAACAAAAAAACAGTCCGATGTTTATTCTTTTCAAAATTTAAAAAACAATAAATATTTTAAATCTATACTGGTTTCCTATGTGATGTTAACTCGAAATATTGATCTTTTTGAAGCTTCTAATCAATTTAATGAAGAGCAATTCTTTGAGGAGATTTTTAATGAATTCATAAAGTATAACGCCGGAATGGATATTGATATTTGGGTTAAAAATATATCAACTCCAACCTTTCAAGTTCCTGAATATACAACTATGAAAATTAGTAGTATTCTTCAAATTTTAAAAAAAACTCCTAAATCCTAGTAGAATAGAATTTTTGAATTTCTTAAATAAGTTTCTAAAATATCTTTAACAATTTTATAAATCTTTAATAATTTAATAGATTCTTTAGAATTTAAGAAAAAAATAAAGAAGTTATGGAAATAGATTTTTTGAAGTCTGTCTTTGAGTATATAGCGGCAATAGTTGGAACAGCTCTTGTTATTTTTGCTATATATAAAATCGGAATAATACGAATATTAAAGGAATTTATAGTACCAAAACCTATATTTAATATGTATATTACGAAATTAATTCAAATGGTAGTTCAGGAACCTAAATTAATTGGAGCCTTAAAGTTTTACGATGAAATTCTAATTCGATTTGGATCCCATAAAAATATTCCAATAATTATAGCTATTAATAAACCTTTAAATTTAAAATATGTTGGGAAAAATGCTAGTTATTATGAGGATGGATTTTTTTCATGGTGTATAAATGAAAAATTAGCTATTGTATATTTAAAGGAAAAGGAAATTACCTCTATATTACCTCTTTTAAACAGTATATTTAAGGGATATATTGGTCAAGCGGTTGTAATTCATGGAACGGGAAAAAATGAAAGTATAACCAATATTGCTAATTCTATTTTCTCCGTGACTAAAATTATTTGTTCTATATTTTTTGTCTACGAAATGAATATTAAAGCTCCTAGGGAAGGAATTATTAGTAAAAATAAGGATGAAATTGAAAATTCTGCAAACAAAGATTTTGAAAACATAAATGTTGAAAATGAAGATTTTGGAAACAAAGATGGGGAGAATGAAGATTCTGCAAACAAAGATGTGGAGAATGAAGATTCTGGAAATAAAGGATATAGTTCTGAAAACAATCTTATTCTTGAGGAAAATCCTAGGAATTTTCTTAATTTGAGTTCAATTTTTAAGGAAAGTGATTCCATTGGATTTCTTATTCAAAACTATAATGATTTTCCCCTTAAGTTTGCTAATTTTATTCATGAGAATCTTAATAAATTGTTATATGTTAATTCGGAAATAGGAATTTTTAAGGGTATTTCAATTTTGAAAAAACCGAAGGAGGATATATTTTACAATATTGAGCAGATTGAGAAATCGAATATGAAACTTGGAGGTATTTTTTATATGGCTAGTTATGAAAATAGCTGTTTATTTTTTGAAAATTTTTATAATTATGATGTTTATGGTAACTGTAATAATTTTCAGATTATTAATCCCTATGAAAATTCTAGAAATAATAAAATTTTTAATTTTTTTCTAATTTTTAGTTTAATTTTCTCTTCGATTTATCTTATTCTCCATGTAAAAAAGACTAAAAAACTTGTAGATAATATTGATACCTCCCTTAGTTTTGCCGATTCCATAAAAAAAAATAATTATATTCAAGAATCCTCTCTTTTAAACCATATTAATATTATTAATAAAAGTAATCCTAATTTTTTATCTAATATTTTTTTAAATAGATATATTCATAATATTAATCGAATTCGAAATTTATTAGTTATTAAATCCGGAGTAATTTTTAATTCCTCTAATGGTTCTTCTAATCATGAAACCTATACTTCTCCTATGGAAATAATACCATCTTTGAGAGATGAGATAATGCCGGTTTTAGAATCCTTTGGAGATATATATAATTTTTCTGAGAAAGCTAGAGGTGAGATTGATATGAGTGAATATGAGCAAAACTGCCGTCAAAAAGTTCTTCATATCTTTTCAAATTTTATTGAAAAACTTGATCAATTTATTCTTTTAACTAAAATCAAAAGTCTTTCGGAAAAAACACAAACTTTATGGCAAAATGCTAATATATTTAATTTAAAAGATCTTATTAATGAGTATAGTGATTTAAAAATTTTAATTTCTACTTTGGTTAATGATTGGTGGATTGAGGGAAATCTTGGTAAATCATTTATGGATATTATGAAAAAAATTAAGGAATTACCCTCTATAGGAAATTTCCTAGGTGAGGAAGTTGATGAGATTGTTAAGGTTGCTCTGAAAAAAATTAAAACACAAATTGCATTTTTTGAAACTCCTCTTACGGGAAGATTATTTAATTTAGAAGGAAAAAATTTAGTTTTAACCAATAATGGATCGGAATTATCCTATTTTCTAACGCTTTTGTCTCAGGAGGAGCTAATTCAGTTACCGGTAAATGATATGTATTATTCTATTCCAGAAAAGGATGAATTTAGCTTTTGGAACCTAGATATTTTAGAGAAAATTATACAAAAAATTAATTTTCGCGATGATTTTTTAAAGAATATCAAATCCTATCCCTTAGGATTAAAAAACCTTGCAAATCAGATGGTAAATAATAGTCTTTTTGGTTTTATTAAATCTAATTTATGTGATGCTCAAAAAATAATTCCTAATACTCTTTCCATTGAGGAAAAAACTAGTAATATCGCTAATGCTATAAAGAAATTTGATGTAATTGAAAATTTTGTTACGAAAACTTTAAATAGTGAGATGCCAAATTTTGTTACTTTTTTACTTTCTGAATCGATTATTAAGATTATCAATGAATTTCGAGCCTCCTTAGAAAATAGTATTTTTACAGCCTATACAAATTTAAATAGTTGGAATGGTGAGAATTTAGTTTCCTTTTTATTTCAATGTAGTGGAGATGACTTACCTTTTTTAGTTAATAAAACTATTTCCTATTTACAGTATCTTCATGAGAAGGTTTTGACTCCGATTTTACCAAAACTTCCCCAAATCAGCAATCAGGACTATTTATTTGTAGAAAATATTTCTAATGAAATTAAGAAATACATTAACGGTCAGAAAAATATTATTTCGGTTTTTGAGAATTTTATTAATGATTTGATTCGTTGGAAAATTGAGTGGCAGAATCCGGATATTCATTTTAGTTCTAAGGAAGATTTTTTCAATTTTCATTTAAAATCCTTTAAAAAGTTTTTAATTTTGAATACTAATCGTATTATTTTTGAGCAATCCTGTAAATATTATAATGAATTAGTTATATTTTTCAATGATAGATTGGCGGGAAAATTTCCCTTTGGAAACCTAGATAATTGTAATGTTTTAGATTTGATTAAGTTTTTAAACATGTATAGCTCCTGTAGAAATCATTTGAAATCCGATGAAGAATTTAAGAAAAAAAAGCTACCTATTAGTTTAAATATGTTAGATGATTTAATGAATTTCTTTGTAGTGGAAAATAATAATCTTTATATTAAAGTTAAAACACAGTATCATTTACCGGAGGGGAAAAACACCTATTTAGTGAAGAGCTATGTATCTAATTTTGGTGAAGAAACTTATTTTTCAGATTTTATTGACTGTCAAGTTAAGGCTAGTAAGGGTTTTGTTCTAGGTATTTCTATTATTAATTCCTCTCGATGGAAAATTCAAGTTACTAATTCCGATCTTACAACCAATCTTTCCTCTAATATTCGTTTTAATTTCCTTAAGGAATTTGGTTTTTTATATTTCATTACGGAAAATCTATCTCGTATTGAAGACCACAATGTTTTTTTGAAGATATCTATTCCCCTTTTAACGGAAGATGGGAGTGAAAAATCGGAAATGATTTTATTTCTTAAGATTTCAAATTATCCATACTTCTTTTCTTCAATGACATTAATTTAATAGAATAATTGAGATTTTCGCGAAAAATCGGAAATGAGTTCATTAAGAATGGTTCCATTGAGAATGATTTATTTCTTAAGATTTCAAACTATCTATACCCTCGATTCATCTTCCTTGATCTTTGATTCATCTTTATTGATCTTAGATTCATCTTCCTTGATCTTCGATTCAACTTCATTTATCTTTTGTTCAACTATTTTCTGAATTTCTAATAATTCACCTTTAATATTAAGTTGTTCATAATTATTTTTCTCAATAACTTGAAATTTATCTTTTATTATTTTTAATAAAATCAATTCTATATCTAAAGATATTTGATTAAATTCATTCTGAAATAAGTTCCTTGTTATATTAAGGAGATCTGTTTTTATGAAATTTGAAAAAATATTTACATTTTCTATTATTTCTATAAACAAATATATTTGATAAAAACCAGAATAAGTATTTATACTTTTACTAAAAATATCTTTTATTATTTCAGGCAATCCTATTTGAATAAAGTTTGGAAAAATACTTTCATTTTTTATTATTTTTTTAAACAAACATAGCTGTTCATAGGTACTATCTTTTTGAATTAATAAAAATCCAACTATGTCAGGATAGTGTTCTTTAATAAGAGTTTGAAAAATATTTATATTTTCTATTACTAAATCAAATGATTCATATTGCTTATGTCCAATATATTTAGGATACATCAACAAATATTCTGCTATTCTAGAAAATTCTTCTTTCATTTCATTTGAAAATTCTTCATCTTTTAATAATGACTTCAATAAATAAAATTTTATCTCATAGGCTAAATTAGAATTAAATAAATTTTTTATTGTTTTTTGATGATCTAGTCTTATAGTATTTATAATATTTTCATAAGATTCCTCTTTCATTTTATTTAAGATGTTTTTTTCTTCTAATAAAAATTTTAATTTATTGCAAAAAATTTTTTTTGTACTATATGAGAACTTTTTATCTTCTAATAATAATTTTATTAAATATATCTTGTAGTCATTAAATAATTCAAATCCTAATATATAACCAATCATTTCGATGAGATAACTCTCATCTATAGATATACTAGATTTATTATTAGATTTACATACATTATCTTCATATATATCTTTAGATATAATATATCTATATTCTCTTAATGCAGAATTAATTATGGAATATGCTTCATTTTTAGAAATTCCATTAATTATATTTCTAAAAAATATTATATATTCTTTATTTTCATCTTCCTTAAATTTATTTATTTCTGAGGGGTTTTTCATTCCTTTTATGTTAACGCTAAACATAACATTATTATAACATTTTTCTTAAGAGAATACTATTTTTCTTAAGAGAATACTAAAAAATATTTATCATTTTTTAGATTTTAAAAGCTTTATTTATTCTAATTCATCAATTAATTGTTTAACTCAATTTTATTGATCTTTGATTCAAACTTATTAATTTTTAAACATATTATTTCTTCGATTTTTAATATATCCTTTTGAAATTTTGTTAAACCCACTCTATATTCCTGAATAATTAAAGAATAATTTCAAGTTCGGTAAAAATTTTCTCTAATAAAATCTGTGAAATTATCAGAATCGGCATCATTATCTGTTATATTTATAAACAAAAGAACTTTAGAAAAATAATTATAATTATCTAATTTACCATAAAATATATTTTATGTATATAGTTTAAAATAATTGGATTTAATTTTTTAGATTATTGACCTAGAAAAATCCTTAAGAAATTATAGAGAAATAGATTTATTGAACTTCTTAACTTTTGGAATAAAATAGAGTATACTTTGCTATGTTTTTGTTAGGTTTTAAGATTAATATATTGATTTTATTAGGAATTGGATTATATGGATGTTTTTATTTATGCCGTAATTTTTTCTATAATTTAATAAAGAAAGATATTTCCCTAATGGACTGTATTTTAGTATTATTTTTTATAATTTATGGAATGATTTATTGTTTAAATATGTCTATAAGAACATCAAATCAAGGGTTTTCAGAATTTATAACTATATTATTACTATCAATTTGTAAACCATGGTGTGCTTTTTTTTTAGTTTTATCTCAATTTCTTTGTTCTATTATATTTTTTAATCCATTAATGATAATAATTGGATCAGTTGAGCTATTAGATTTTATTTTATTGATAATTATTCATAGAAAAGGGAAATTTCAAAGTCATTTCTTTCTTATGAAGTTTATCTCTTTTTTGTCCCTCTCCTTATTTATAATAAGTTATAATTTATTTCTACAATGGTCTATTTTTCAATCTCTTAATAATATAAAATATAGTTTAAAGTTTATGAAAAGAATAGTAACTATTAAGGATTTTTTAATGGTAGATTTCAACACTTTTGGTATAAAAAATATTTCAGAATTTGTGCATAATGAGAAAATTCTTCTTTCCTTAAGTTTTTTTCGTAGTTGGTTATTTTCCTTTGTATTATTTTTCAATCTTATGCGACTTGGTATTTATTTTGAGAAAAAATCCCTATCACGAAATTATTATATAGGTTTGATTATAACTTTTATTGGTTTCTCCATTAGTTTCTATTTTAAAAAATTCATTATAGCTATGATTTTCTTTCATTTGTCCTTGCCCTTTATGTTCATTTTTGCCCTTCTTGGACAATATACAATGTGGACTACTTCCTATATGATGATAGGTTGGATTTCTTTTATTTTTTTCTATGATCATGGTATTTTTATGCTCTTCACCGCTGGATTTATTATTGGAGTCTTTAATCCATTATTTAAAATATTTTAAGTTCTTATTTTAAGTTTTTTAAAAAACTCTCACTTTCTAAGGAAATGCAATAGGTGGATAAATTTGAAAAAAATTTACCATATAGAGAAAAACTCTCACTTTCTAATGAAATACAATAGGTAGATAAATTTAAAAAAAATTTACCATATAGAGAAAAAATCTATTTTTCTGATATGATGCAATATGTGGAAAATTTTAACGGTGGTAATATATAAACCGCAATCTTTAAAGGATATTAGAGCAACAATTCGGACTTGTTCCTGTTTAGGATTAAATTTAATTTTAATAGACCCTCAAGTAGATTATAAACCTCTAGTAAATAACAAAATGAAAAGCATGATAAATTTTGAAGTTTTTGATAATTTTAGAGCCTTCCAATCAAAATATGATTTCTATAGGAAAGTTATTTTTCAATCACAAATTGGATTAACCATGGAGGAAGTAGATTTCTATAGTGAGGATATTCTTTTCTTTGGGTTTGATGCTATGGATAATGAGGAAATAGAAAAAAAAGAAGAGGATTTAATAATTAATCTTCCGATTTATAATAAAAATGCTGAACTTAATATATCAATTTCTATGTCATGCTATTATGCTTTTCAAAATTTAAATAAAAAAACAAAAAAATATAAAACTTTATAGATTTCTAATAGAATAGTATATGGAAAGAGTTTTATGTGAGAAATGTCATCAAAAGTTTTTTGGAACTCAGGAAAATAAATATGAATGTCCAAAATGTGAAACAATTTATATTAGAAAAAATAAAAAAACCGATATACAGGACCTTTTAAATCCTGGAATATCAACTGAGTAGTAAAGAATAGAAGGAGGTAAATGAAAAAAATAATTAATACTTTATGTTTATCTAATAATCGAAATTTAATTAAATTCTTTGATGAAATTGGAAAAAACCATGTGGAAGTAAAGTATAATTTTATCCTTGACCGAATAAATAATCAGATTACCGAGGAATATTATAATTTTATTATTATAGATTTTTCTATTTTAAAAGAAATAGCAAGTAATTTATCTCCTGAGAATAATTCTCCTGAGAATAATTCTCCTGAGAATAATATTTTCGATGGAAAAAATGTGTTTGATCAAAATTCTGAAAAATTTATGAATAATATTTTATCCTTTCTTAGGGAAAAAATTTTCTGTCCTCTTTTACTATTTTGTCCTTTAGATTCCATGGATATATTTATGTATAATAACAGTATTGAGGATATTATTTCCTATAATTTTACTAATAAAATACTTTATAAAAGAATTCAATACCTTTTAGCAAAGACTTCTATGAATTCTTCAGAAATTTACGGTAATTTATCTCCCTTTCTTAAGGAAATGAATCAAAGTTTACGCCGAATAGAAATATATTATGGTAATGAATTAGAAATTAATAACCAAGAGGAAGTTAATCCTAATTTTTTAATAAATATTAAAAAAATACAAATTGTATTTGAAACGATCTCCCTATTATCCTTTGATTCTAAGGGAAGTAATTTAGAGAAAATTTTACTTTTAACTAATCAATTGTTAGCTTTATACGATGTAGATATTAAAATTCAAATGAATCTATTTCTTTTAAAATTTGATCTTTTAACGAAAAAAAAAGTAGTATATATTTTTATTATTTTATGTTTTAGTTTTAATTTAAATAATGTAAATCCTGAAATATATATTGATGAAATTAAGAATTTTATTGAAATTCGTCATAATTTAGAGGATTTAATAGATGGAGTAAATTCTTTAGATATAAATTATTTTCCAGATATTCTACGGGAAAAAAACAAATTTCAAATACCTATTTCAAAAAAAGAATGAAAATATAAAAATATAATTTAAGAAATTTAAATGAAAAAATAAAAATATAAATTGTTATTATGTTAAAATTTTATTTATGAATAAATATATTCTAAATTTTTTAGAGAAGACAAAATTCTTTATTCTTGCAGTTTTGTGCTTCAGCCTGAGTGGAGTGGCAAATATTATGTCCCGCAAGAATGTGTACTATAGTGGTAGTCCCGCGCCCTCTTCTTTTTCCATTGAAAATGAAAAAATGAAGATCCATATTAATGATAATGGTATAATTCACAGTCTAGTACGAAAGGATTTCCTAAATAATTATAGTAAATCAGAAACCGTTTTATTTAATTCTCCAATGAACTATGAAAAGTGCATAGAATTAGGATTTAGAGGAGAAAATTTTCCAGGAAAGGATTCAAAATGGCAATTAGTAGAATCGAAAAATGAAACTATAGTATTAAAATCCATAGGTTCAAAATATAATATTTTACGAAATATTTCCCTTAAGGATCAGTCTATTATTGTAGTTGATAAATTTATAAATGGTGAAGGCATGGGACAATACCATACGACTATTAACGGTGGAAATGGTTTGGAAAACTCCCTAAATAATAAAAATGTTAGCAAATTTCTATTTACAAAAAATAAAGTTTTAAAGCAAAAACTAAATATTTTTCATTATCCAGGTTTGTTCAATCTTTATAAAAAAAATATTAATCAAAGTTTCAATACTCAAAAGGATGATTTCATTTGTTTTCTAGATAATTCAAATTTTCTAATTACCGTTAAAAATAATCCAGATTCCATTAATTTCTACGCGGATAATCGTCAGATTAATATGTCCTCTATGAAGCTTTGCGAGGGAGTTATCACTACGGAAATTTCTGTTTTACCAAATACCTATGAGGCTATAAATAATTATAAATCTCAAGTTTCTGGAAATAAGTTCTTTGAAAATTCAAGCATGATTCGAGAATATGGAATTTTAAATGTGATTAATAAACCAATTTCTATTATTTTTGAGAAATTTTTAAGTAAAAATAGTAACTTTCTAAGTTTTGTTTTAAGTGTATTCCTTTTTGCTCTTATTCTATCTCCAGGATTTTACTGGATTAATAAAAGAAAGGAAGAATCTAAATTTATTGAGGCAAAAACTATTCGAGAGTCAAAAAATGGATTTCAATCTCAGACTTTAATGTTTTCAGTTTTAAAATTTCATGTAAAAACCTTAGCGGTCACATTTCTTCTAAGTTTTACATCTTTTTATTATTTTTTCAAGGTTATTATGGGTGAAAATTTCTATCTTAGTAATGTTTCATTTCTATGGTTAAAGGATTTTAGCCTTCCAGAACAGGGTAGCATTCTAAACCTTTATGGACTTTTAAAATTCTCCTTTAGCCCTTTTGCAAATTTCGGTGTTGTAAAATTAGTATTTATGCTATGTTTCTATTTTTTCAATTTTAAGGATCAAGAGAATAAGAATCCTTTTCTACTATTTGTTATTGGACTTGTAGCTATGATGTATACCTCCGTTGGACAAATGCTTGGATATTCCTTATTTCTTATCTTTAAGGAGATTCTAGTTTATATTTTCCAAATTTTTGAAAGAAAATCAAAGAACGATCTTGACTATCACCAATTATAATATAGAATAGGGTTATATTATTTGGATTATGTATACCTAGGTAAATGCTTTGATATTCTAGTTTATATTTTCTAAAATTTTCCAAAGAACGATCTGGATTATTACAAATTATAATTATTTCAATATATAGATTTATTGATTTAAAATTTTAAGAGCTTTTTTTCCTTTAAAAATAATAGAAGTCATTTCATAGGAATTGACAAATATAATTACTAGAACTATAGGTATAAAAATAAAAAACAAGCTATTTATATAAATTTTTCTTTTCATATTTCGATAGGGAATAGTTGATTTTATAGAATCTTCTCGAGTAAAAAATCTTTTAATTATAGTGGTAAACTCATTATTCTCCTGTTGGTGTTTATAAAACAATATATTAAAACTAATTCCATAAAGTTTCACCATCTGTAAATTCTGTTTTTCAGCAAATCTCTTAAAGTCATCGAAAAATTCCTTACCTCCATTACAGGTTTTAAAAAAATACAATTCTAAAAGATAATCAATCCATTTCCTTCCAATTTTCTGTACTAAAAACTCATCGGAAATTAAAACATATAACTTTTTTTGCTCAAAATCTTCAATAATTTCTAGTTTTTTAATAAGAAATTCCTGTAAAGCTTTAATATTACTTTTCAAATTCAAACTACATAAATTATCGTAAAAATTCAAAAAATCATTCTCAACAGTATAAATATCCATATATTCTATTATTTTTATTTAATTAATTTAATATTAATATTAATTTTCAAAATTACCAATTTACAAAATTACCAATTTTCAAAACTAAAATTTCAAATTTTATATAAATAGGTCTATCTTTCGATTTTTAATAGACAAATACGCTTAGGAGTAATTTCAACTTTCTCAATACCTGAAATATAGGTGATTGCCTTTTCCAAAGTCATAACCATTGGAGGTGGTAAACGAATAGCATCATCCTTTCCGGAAGCTCTAACGTTTGTTAATTGTTTACTTTTAGTTAAATTTACATGGAGATCATTTTCCTTATTATGCTCACCAACAATCATACCTTTATAAACCTCTACATCGGGAGGAATAAAAAATGAACCTCTCTCCTGTAATTTATCCATAGCATAGGCATTAGCTTTTCCTTCCTCCGTAGCAATTAATAATCCGCAGGTTCTTGTTCTTCTATTTTCCTTAATAGGAATATATTTATCGAATTCTTTGTTTAAAATACCAGTTCCCTTTGTATCAGACATGAATTCTGTAAAATATCCCAATAAATATTTTGTTGGAATTTCAAAAATTAAACGAACATAGGTTGAACTTGTTTTACTTTCAACCATATTAATAAATTGTCCTCCTCTTTCTCCTAATTTACGAATAACAATACTAGAATACTCCTGATCTACATCAATAAATACCTTCTCTTGAGGTTCCATTTTCTTTCCATTTTCCTCAATATAGACAACCTGTGGCGCATTAACCATTAATTCAAAACCCTCTCTTCTCATGGTCTCTAAAAGGACGCTTAATTGCAATTCTCCTCTTCCCTTAACTAGTAATTGATCACCATTTTCAATAACACTAATTCCTACATTAGTTTCCGCTTCTCTTAAAAGATAATCCTTAATTTTTCGAATAGTAACATTAGTTCCATCCTTTCCAGAAAGGGGTGATGTATTAGCTCCAATCATAATAGAAAGAGTTGGGGGGTCAATTTTTGGAGCTTTTATGATTTCAGTTTCCATATCAGAACAGACCATATCACCTACGGTGGTTAATTCTCCACCGGATATACAAATAATATCTCCCGCTATAGCAAATTCCTTTTCAATTCTTTTTGTTCCCTGAAATCCAAAGATTTTATTAATTCTAAAGGACTCTCTTTTATTATTATCCTGAGTTTTTGAAATAATTGTATCTCCAACATTTAATTTACCTCCAAACATCTTACCAATAAGTAATTTTCCGAAATATGGATCTAAATCAATCATAGAAACTAAAAATTGTAAATCTTCTCCATTGATCTTTGGCTCAGGACAATAGTCAATAATTTTATCTAGAATTTCATTAACATTATTTACTTCCTTAATCCAAACCTTTTCTAGACTTTCTGAAGCAAAGCCTGATCTACCGGATCCAAAGAAAATAGGTGCTTCTAGGGCAGTTTCTGGACATGTGTTATAAATCAAATCCGTAACCTCATTCATAGCATTGTTTGTTACATTTCGTATTTCCTCAAGGGAATCTGCATTTACTCGATCAACCTTATTAATAAAGATAATTATTTTTAATTTATTTTGTAAAGCTTTACTCATAACGAATTTTGTTTGAGGCATTACACCTTCTACAGCGTCTACAATAAGCAAAACCGCATCGGCCATCATGAGCACTCTTTCCACTTCAGAACCGAAGTCACTATGACCAGGAGTATCCAAAATATTAATTGTATAATCCTTCCAACGAATTGATGTACTTTTTGATAAAATTGTGATTCCTCTTTCTTTTTCTAGAGCATTTGAGTCCATGGATCTAATTTCTGATACTTGACCTTCTCTAAAAATACCGCTTTGTTGAAAAAGTGTATCTACTAAGGTTGTCTTTCCGTGGTCAACATGGGCTATAATAGCTATGTTCCTTATTTTTGACTTTAAATTTTCCATATATTATGAATTCTAACATATTTATCTTTAAAAAATATTTATTTATTCAAATTTCATAATTCATAAAAATAAAAAAATTAAGTAGAATTTCCAAGGAAGAATTTCCAAGGAAGAATTTCAAGAAAGAATTCGAAGAAAAAGTTTGGAGGTATAATTATTATATAAAATTATAGGTTTTAGAAAAATTGGAATTTAGAAAAAGGAAATAAAAGATAAAATTCTAAACTATTCTAAATTTATGTTAAAATTTCTAGTATGGAAAATTATAAAAAAAATATTAAATTTAAAGTTTCAAAATTAGTTAGAAGTAAGACTTTAGAAAATATGAGAAATGATGGTTTAAATCCAAGAATAGAAGAATTAGAGCAATATTTATACTATTATCATATAAAGGTTAAGTTAGTAGAAAGTTCAAGGAATTTATTACAAGCAAAGGATAAGGAATCTCTATTACAATCCCTATCGAAATGCCTAGATATCTTCTATTTATTTTTAAATATTAATTTTTTTTCCTTCGCAGATGTTTTAGATCAAATGAATAAAAAACAAAAAGAAAGGGGTTCTATATGTAATCAATTTCTATCCTATTTAGAAATGGATAAAACTCACCCACTTTATGAAAAATATGTAAAAGCTGGTTATTCGACTATATCAAAGGAAGATTACGATAGGGAAAAATCCAGCAAGAATTTCTTTTTCAATAAACCAAAAAATATTGAAAATAGTTCAAATACTATTGAAAATAGCTCAAATACATCCGATAGTGATAGAGTTATTTTTAAAATTTTTAAACTTGTAAGAAGAAAAACTCTTGAGCAAATGATTGAAAATAATATAAAAGGTGATATTAAAGCACTTCCAAGGTATAAATACCCCCATCAAGTAAAACTAAAAATTATTGAGGAAGCTAGAGAGGTTTTAAAGGCTAAAAATAAGAAAAATCTTCTTGAGGAAATTGCAGATTTTTTTGAAGCTTTTAATTTGTTATTAGAATTAAATAGTTTATCAATTTCTACGATCACAAATGAAATGTTAAAAATTCAGAAGGAAAAGGGAACTATTGGAAATTATTTTCTATCGGAAGTTGATATACCAATGGATCATAAAAGCTATAATCTATATATAGAAAATAAATGTAGGATAATAACTCCAACTACTTAATATGAAAAATAATATTATAATATTGAATGGATGTTCCTCCAGTGGAAAGACTAGTTTATTAAATGCTATAAGTGATATTTCTGAGAATTTATTTCTACGTTTTGGTATAGATTTAATATGGGGGCAATTACTTCCACCAAACTATATTATGTTTAACAAAAAATCTCATTTAGGGTTTAAATTACAGCATACTAAAAACGGTATTGAAACTATAGATGGAAAAATAGGTAAAGATCTTTCAAAACATATCATTAAATTTATGAAAACTCTCTATAGTAAAAATTATAATATTATATACGATGATGTGATTTTAAATAAAAGTAATATTAATAAATTTAAATGTTTAAGAGATACAAATTGCTATCTTGTTGGAGTTTTTAATAATAATTGCTTTGATATTGAAAAAAATAGAGGTGATCGCCCCATTGGACTTGTGCAAAATCAAATTTCTAAGGTTCATCAATTTCAGGAATTCTATGATTTTTCTATAAATAATAGTAGTTGTTCCATTGAAGCAAATGCGAAAAATATTTTAAATTTCATTGCTAATAATGAATCTAAGGGACTAAAACGCTTCTTTCTACAAAAGGAATAGAACTTTAAATATTAATAGAATTGATTTTTTGAAAGGATTCAATGAAAGAGTTACCGGAGGAATATTTAAAAGTGATAATGATATGAAAGGAATTTTTAGAATCGAAACAAAGGAAGATTTCAAAGAAAGATATACGAATAGAAAAACTGAAAATAAAAATAAAGTTAGACTCCTCAATGGATCCACCGATATTTATAGAAAAAAAATCCGAAAGAACTTTAAAACCATTAGTAATAAAGGAAAAAGCGAATTGAACTATATTGAATACACCAAAAAAGTAATAATTTCTTATATTTTCAGAACGTAAACATCGTCCATGAATTAGAATAGAATTTCTAAGAAAGATAACATCAAAGGAGTAAAAATTGTTAATAAATAGATTTGCATAAATATTAATAAAACAATATTCAAAGTCTCCGTGTAAAAAAACACTAATGCCATGTTTTTGTTCCTTTTCCCTGCGGTTAAATTGATAACATAGGGCCATAAATAGGTTCTCAAAAAAACAAAATTGAATTCCGGCATTTAAAGCATCGGGAGTATATTGAAAAATATTATTTTCTTGATAAATACATTTTTGATAGAATATATATCTAGTTTTGTTTAGAATATGGTTTGGAAGATAGGAGCGAAAGAATCCATCACCCATTCCAATTACTAAAAATAGAATTCGAACACCAAAATTTAAAATACTTAATTCCTTAAATCCATTGGAAGTCTGATCGAATAGACAAAAGCTTGAACTAAAAGCATCGGAATATTTTATAAAAAATTCTAGAAATGGTAGGATTTTATTTTTAAAATTCTGAAAATTATATTTTGATTGTTCATGTTTATATTTTAAAACTCCTAGAATTCCACCGGTTAAACAATCTATAAAATGATTATTTGTATTTAGGGATTTAATTTGTTTTTTTATTTGTTTTAGGGGTGTTTTTTTCTTTTTTTTTGAACTATAGTTATCCTCATCTAATAATTTTTGCTTATATTCATCAATTTCATTATCATCGGAAAAAAGATTATTTAACTCTTCATCGGAAGCAGAAATATATATTTTAGGTTTGAAACTATAGAAAATCATTCCTTATTATAAAATATTTACGAAAATTATTTAAGGAAATTTTTAATATTCTAATATTATCTTTTAATTATAGATTCTAGTTTATTAATATTATAAATAAATTTCTGATTATGAATATCAATATTATGAAGGGATATTTTACTCAGAGTTGGAGAGGATTCTATATCTAAGGAAATTTTATGTAAACAGAAAAGAATTAATTCCTTTAATTGTTCAATTTTTTGTAAAACAACTTTATATTCCTTGTATTTTTTCTTAGAAAATCTTTCATCCTTTAAATATTCAAATCTATTATTAGATTTTTTAAATTCTAAGATATTAACTATAAGGTAGGATAGATCTGAACTTAAAATATTACTTTTACTTCTAGCTATAATATTTTCATAAATTAAATAAATATCTAAAAAACGTGAAAAATCTTCCTGAAGCATATTTAATGTCTGTAAACTGAAATGATAATGAATTCCACTATGTTGTTTAGCGCTTAAAAATGTTGAGTGCATATGAAATGTTATAATTCCCTAGGAGAATTTTCTGTAATTTATAATTTTTTTTTATTTTTTTATAAAATTTTAATAATTTATCCATGAAATTCTTGATATTTTCCTTAGGATTTTTCATAAATTTTCTATTGTTTTTTATCAAATTTCTATAATTGTTTTAATATTTTTTTCATAATAAGAAAAAAAAAATAGAAATTTTACTAAAATAATATTAGAATTAAGAATGAATGAATCCGATAAAATCTTGAATATAAAAAGGGTAAATCTAAAAAGTTTATATGCCTTTTGTTCAACATCTCTTAAAAAATATTATTTTAAATTATTTCTTTCCTCTATTTTATTTGCTATGAGTTTTTTTCTTGCAGGAATTTTGTCTAGTCATATTCTTGAAAAACTTTTGGATAATCTTGAAACTCCAAAATTATTACTAGGTATTTTTATTCTTTTTGCTTTGACTAATGTTTTCGCAGAAATTGTTAATGTTTTAGCAAGATTTGTTGGATTTTATACAATGCCCGATATTGAAAAAAATATTCGTCTATCAGCCTTTGATTATATTCAAAAGCTATCTCCAATGTTTTTTAATAAAAATAACTCTGGATTGATTGAAAGTACTATTGATAACCTTTCCGAAGGAAGTCGCGAATGTTTAGAGGATGTAACTGCAGAGATTTTTCCTGTTTTAATTTTTACTATTGGTTCCATTATATACCTATTTTTTACCGATAGGAAAATTGGAATAATTTTACTTTTTGTAGTTATTATATATATAATTATTTACTATTGTTTTTCAAAAGATATTGTCAGAAGAGGAAAAATTGTCTATGGAATAATTAATATTCGAACTGGAACAATTATTGATTGCCTCTATAATATTAAACTTATACAAATCATGCATTTAGATAAATTTATAATTGATAAAATAGGAGAAGTTTCCGAATTAGAGAAAAAAGAGATCATTTATTACTTTAAAAAAGTTGCTATTATGAGTTTCATAACCTCTCTGTGGTTTTTGTTTTCAACTATTGGTATTATTGCCTATCTTTTGTTTTTTAGTGGTAATGTCGTATCTCCTGGTTGTTGTGTGAAAATCATTAATATTCTTTTGAGTATTTCAACTAATTTGTGGGTTGCCTCAAGGCAAATAATTGATGTAGCTTTAAATATATCTCGAATGAGTGAATCTATAGAACAACTTTATTTAGCCTCGGAAAATCACATCCAGGAAGATAATAAAATAATTTCCCTAGGAAATATTGAGATTAAGAATCTTTCTATTGATTATGAGGGTTTAAATATTATTAATAATTTTTCCTGTTCTATTTCTTTTGGGCAAAAAATCTGTATTATTGGAGCATCCGGTTGTGGAAAAAGCACTCTTGTTAATGCCATATCGAAATCTATTCCCGTAGATAATGGTAGTATATTTTTTAATAACTATGATATAAATGAATTAGATTCCGTAACCTTTAAAAATTCTATTGGATATATAACTCAAAATAATTGTATGTTTGAAGATACAATTTTAGAAAATATTATTGTTGGTCGAAATTATAGTTTAGAACAGGTAATCTCCGTTTGTGAAAGTTTGAAAATTCATGAATTTATTGAAAAACTACCAAAGGGATATTATACACATGTTGGAGCTTGTTCAAGATCTCTTTCCGGGGGGCAAATTCAAAAAATAGCTATTGCCCGCGCTATTCTTAGTCATGGTAATATTATAATTTGCGACGAACCTGTAAGTTCCTTAGATCCTATTTCCAGTCAAAATATAATCGATAGCATATTTTCTATTGCGGAGAATAAAACTCTCATTTGGATTGATCATCATGGTAAAATTGCAAAAAAATCCGATAAAGTACTATTTTTTGATTCAAGAAAAAATATTTTTATTGATACTCATGCCAATCTTCTGTCTAATAACTCTGAATATAATCTTTTTTTTCAAACCTAGTAATTATTTTTAAAATGAAAGTTTTAGAATTACTGAAAAACTTAAGAATTATTAATGTCATTATTAATGTCAAATTGTAATCTACGGATGGATGATGTTTTTGCTGAATATATCCTTAGTAGTTTTTACATGGGTACCGCCCCATAATTACTTTGAAACTTTTATAAAATTTTAAAATCATTGTTTTGAAATTTCGGGGAAATTTACAACTCTTACAATAGAACTATAATTAAATTTATCCTTTTCCAAAACATCGGTTATTTGATTCAAAATTTTCATAGGTTATCCTTATAATTGAGAAGATTTAGGATTATTAATGTCATTGTTAATGTTAAATTGTAATCTACGGATGGATGATGTTTTTGCTGAATATATCCTTAGTAGTTTTTACATGGGTACCGCCCCATAATTACTTTGAAACTTTTATAAAATTTTAAAATCATTGTTTTGAAATTTCGGGGAAATTTACAACTCTTACAATAGAACTATAATTAAATTTATCCTTTTCCAAAACATCGGTTATTTGATTCAAAATTTTCATAGGTTATTCTTATAATTGAGAAGATTTAGGATTATTAATGTCATTGTTAATGTTAAATTGTAATCTACGGATAGATGATGTTTTTGCTGAATCCTTTAGAAATATTATATTTCCTATATCCTTAGTAGTTTTTACATGGGTGCCGCCGCATAATTGCTTTGAAACTTCGGGGAAATTTACAACTCTTACAATAGAACTATAATTAAATTTATCCTTTTCCAAAACATCGGTTATTTCATCAAAATTTTCATAGGTTATAATAGATTGAATATCCTGTTTTGTAATTTCATTGAGATGTTCTAACATTTTATTAATTAATTCCTTTAAATTTTCATTTTTTAAATTTTCATTTTTTAAATTTTCATTTTTTAAATTTTCATTTTTTAAATTTTCATTTTTTAAATTTTCCGTATTAATATCTATGCGGCAATAATCACTATCAACAAAGGTGCTTTCAATATTAATATTATAATTTTTCATTAGGTAATCTGTTATAAGATGGGTTGCACTATGGGCGCGAGCTCGAGCCTGTCTAAGGTTTTTATCGATTTTCATGAAAATTTCATCTCCTAGAGCGATTTTACCTTCAGTTAATTCGCAAAAATGTAATAAAATATAGCTTTCCGAAGATATCTTCTGTTTCCAAGTATCAAAAACTATAGCCTTAAATTTATTTTTAAATTTATTTTTAAATTGATTTCCCTCTAGAGTTCCATGATCTCCCTCCTGTCCTCCGGATTTTCCATAGAAACAACTACGATTTGTGGCTAAAATAAATTTTCCAGAACTAATTTCTTGGAGTTCTTCAAGGGGAAAACCATTACTATCAATAGTATTTAAAAAAAGAACCTTAGCATTAATTTCAGAAATATCATAATCTACTTGTTCCGTGGAAATTCCAAAGGATATAGCTATTTTTTTCTTTGATACCTGAGAGTGTTGGATTTTAAATTCATGAACCTTATTCCAATCTAACTTTATTTTTCTATCCTCTAGAATTTTCTTTGATATTTCAAAGGGTAGACCATAGGTTTCATAGAGTTTGAAAACAAATTCTTCATCTATTTTTTGACATTTATCCATTTTTCCTAAAGCGTTTTTTAGAGTTTTTGAAAAGGCTTGCTCCTCGGATTTTAAAGTATTAATAATTTTTTCCTTAGCTATAAAATTTTTTCTATAGTCGCAGAATTCATCCTCTAGACAGTTCATGGTAATATCTACATATTTTTCTAGATTTTTCTCATAAATTAAACATCTTCGAATCATAAATCGTAGAATATATCCCTGCCCTTCATTAGATGGATTCAAACCCTCACCAAGTAAAAAAACAATAGTTTTCATATGATCAGCGATAAATCTACTAGAAAAATTATCTAAATTGAACTGTTTTGCATATTCTACAATAGGCGATATAGAGGATGTACTATAATTATCAAAACTTTTATTCATAACAGAGGCGATTCTTTCTAGACCCATACCCGTATCAACACATTTAGTTTCTAGATTAAAAATTCCATCCTTTTTTTTATTAAATTCCATGAAAACTATATTCCAAATCTCTAGAAATCTTCCCTCTCCCGCAAGAATAGACTGTTTTATAATTTCAAGAGATACTGGTATTTCATTTTCCGTATCGAAATAGATTTCCGTACATGGTCCACAGGGTCCAAACTCTCCTGAACTCCAAAAATTATCATCGGTTTCAATATATATTACTCTTCCTGGAGCTTTTTGATTCCAAATATTAAAACTTTCTAAATCCTTATAATATACGGTAAAATATAGATTTTTAATAGGAATTCCTAGAATTTTCGTAAGAAATTTGAAGGCCAAATTAATAGCTTCCTCCTTAAAATAAGCACCAAAGGAAAAATTTCCTAACATTTCAAAAAAGGAGTGATGGCGTGTAGTTTTTCCTACATTATCAAGGTCATTAGTTCGCAAACAGGGTTGACAAGTTACTATTTTTTTATCTTCAATAGGTTTTCCTAAAAAATAATCATTAAACTGTTTCATGCCAGCTATTGTAAACATTGTTGTATCATAATCCTTTGGAGCTAGAGCGGAATGCTCATAGTGTTTATGTCCATTTTCCACAAAAAAATCTATAAATAATCTTCTAATAGTTGCACTATTCATACTTTATTATACTTAGGATTTGTTTAGTATGTAATCTGAATAGGTTTTTCTATAGAAGTATAGGAATAATTTGAATAATAAAGTTCTAATTGGTTTTTCTCTATATTTGCGATATAGAATTTGGAAATATTTTTAGATTTTGAAAATTTTTGTATTTTTTTACTATCCCAATTTGATTGAGAAAAGAAAACCTGGAAATTATCATGGAAAATTTTATTATTTTTTATAATACATTCAGTTTTTAATTTTTCTAAAAAAGGAGAAGAAAAGGGGAGAAAATTTCTTTTATTTAAAAAAAACATATATATATTTTGTAGAAATAGATTGTCTATAGATTTTTTATGTAATTTCAAAACACCATGCCTATAGAAATTATGCATACTTTATTTAGAATTTGTTTAGTATGTAATTTGAATAGGTTTTTCTATAGACTTAAAAGTATAGGGGAAATTCGAATAATGAAGTTCTAATTGGTTTTTCTCTATATTTGCGATATAGAATTTGGAAATATTTTTAGATTTTGAAAATTTTTGTATTTTTTTACTATCCCAATTTGATTGAGAAAAGAAAACCTGGAAATTTCCATGGAAAATTTTATTATTTTTTATAATACATTCAGTTTTTAATTTTTCTAAAAAAGGAGAAGAAAAGGGGAGAAAATTTCTTTTATTTAAAAAAAACATATATATATTTCGTAGAAATAGATTACCTATAGATTTTTTATGTAATTTCAAAACACCATGCATATAGAAATCATAGAAATTAGAATAATCCTCTACTTTAGCCTCAGAAAAAGAATCCGGAAAAAGACAAAGTTCCCTTTTTCTATGCTGGAAATTGAGTTCAGAATTAACATTAATAGAATTTATTTCTAAAAATAAACTATTACATAAACTATGACATAAACTATGACTATGGTCAGAAGTTGAAATACCACTATAGCAAAAAATATTATCCTTTTTAAAAACCGCATAGGGTAATGAGGAAAATTTTGTAATTTTTTTATAACTTTTTAAAAACTCTAAGGCACTAGAAAAATCCTCAAAACTTGGTAATTTATAAAAATCCTCATCTTCATAGGAAATTTCGGAAAAAAAATCCTTAGCCTCTTGAAGATTATTAAAGAATCTATTCTGCGTAAGGGGATATTCAGAAAAATAGGGCCAAAAATCTAAAAATTCATGAAGAAAAAAACTCGATGATAAAATTTTTGCTCCTATTAAAGAAAAATACTCTAAAAAAACCTCCTTTCTCATTAAATTTCCATATTCCTTAAAGGTAATAAATGGTACCACTTCAACTATCTCTTGATCAATTTCTAATTTTGTTAATTCTTCAAATTTAACATCTTTGGATACTATTTCAACACCTTTGGATTTAAAATCCTTTGATACTACGTATTCAACCTCCGTTGATGCTACGCATTCAATATCTTTAGATTTTCCGTATTTAACTTCCTTAGATACTTCGTGTTTAATATCTTTAGATTTCCCGTGTTCAATATCCTTGGATACTGCGTATTCAACCTCTTTGGATACTTCGTATTCAACCTCCTTGGATTTAAAATCCTTGGATACTTCGTATTCAACCTCCTTGGATACTTCGTATTCAACCTCCTTGGATACTTCGTATTCAACCTCCTTGGATACTTCGTATTCAACCACAGTTATTTTTTTATTTTTTGGGTAGAAATAGGAATTACACAATAGGATTTTATTTTCCTTTGCGTGACTTTCTATATGTTGTGATATTTGGTGGGCTCTAGAGTTTTCTATAGAATAATCCGTTATACTTTTTTCAATTAAATTAGCAAAACTAAAATATTTTACATTTTTTTGTAGAAAATTACCTGTGGCAATAATATGTTCAATTTTTAAGGGAAATTTTTCATCTATATTAATCTTATTTTTATAATTTCCTCCAAGTTTATCGATTTGGTTATCTATATAAAAAATTCCATTCTGTAAATCTAGTTTTTCCTCTAAATTACAATCTCTATTCACCTCTATAATCATCTTAATAGATTATAAAGTATTAAGTTAAAATAGCTTTTAATGTAGCAGCACCAGCAGCTGGAGCTGCGGAAACAAGATTTAGAACTGCAAAGGAACTATTTTTTGAATCAGGTAGTTTTCTTCTTGTTATTGTTGTTATTGATTTAGATCTTGATCTAGATCTAGATCTATTTTTACTATAGTTTGAACTAGATGATAGGTTTTTATTATTTTCCGAAAATGTTAAGTTATTTAGATTTTTTTTCTGATTTTCAGGATTATGTGTTCCTAAATTAGGACAGGAATTAGAACGTCTCTTTATATTATTTTCCGAGAATATTGAATTATTTAGACTTTCTTGCTGATTTTCATAACTTCCATTTGTAGTTTTTAATTCATTTTGATTTAGATCTTGATTTAGATCTTGATTTAGATCTTGATGAATAATTTCTAAGATTTTTTCATTATATGATTCAGCACTTTCTGCTTTTTCTGAATTTTGATCTGAATCTTTGCTATTATTTAAATTTTCTTTACTTTCCCCTTGATTTCCTTCTTGTTCTGAAATTTTATTATTATTTCCTTCTTGCATTGAAGTTTGTACCTGTTGTGTTGAATCTTGACCATTACTTCCTTTTTGATCTGAAATTTGATTATCATTTTCTTTTTGATCTGAAATTTGATTATCATTTTCTTTTTGATCTGAAATTTGGTTACTATTAAAATTTTCTTGATCTGAAATTTGTATTTTTTGATCTGAAGTTTGATTATCATTTCCTTCTTGCACTGAATCTTGACCATTACTTCCTTTTTGTTCTAAAATTTGTACCTGTTGTGTTGAATCTTGACCATTACTTCCTTCTTGCTCTGAAATTTGGTCATTACTTTCTTCTTGTACTGAAGTTTGTAATTCTTGATTTTGTTGATTTTGATTATTATTTCCTGCTTTTATTGAAATTTGTACCTGTTGTGTTGAATCTTGACCATTACTTCCTTCTTGCTCTGAAATTTGACCATTATTTCCTGCTTCTATTGAGATTTGCTCTGAAATTTGTATTTTTTGATCTGAAGTTTGATTATCATTTCCTTCTTGCACTGAATCTTGACCATTACTTCCTTTTTGATCTGAAATTTGATTATCCATTAATCCTGATTTCACTAAGATTTGTACTTGTTGCACTGAATTTTGTACTTGTTGCACTGAATTTTGTACTTGTTGTACTGAATCTTGGCCATTACTTCCTTCTTGCTCTGAAATTTGGTCATTACTTCCTTCTTGCTCTGAAATTTGGTCATTACTTTCTTCTTGTACTGAAGTTTGTAATTCTTGATTTTGTTGATTTTGATTATTATTTCCTGCTTTTATTGAAATTTGTACCTGTTGTGTTGAATCTTGACCATTACTTCCTGCTTCTATTGAGATTTGCTCTGAAATTTGTATTTTTTGATCTGAAGTTTGATTATTAATTTCTTCTTTTATTGATGCTTGACCTAAAGTTTGTAATTGTTGTGCTGAATCTTGACCATTACTTCCTTCTTGCTCTGAAATTTGGTCATTACTTTCTTCTTGTACTGAAGTTTGTAATTCTTGATTTTGTTGATTTTGATTATTATTTCCTGCTTCTATTAATGCTTGTATTGAATTTTGTAATTCTTTATTTTTATCTTCATTTGTAATTTGAAGTATGGAGTTTTGTTTTGATACACCTTTTATAGCCTGAGTACCTGTCACATTCCTAAAATTTTTAAGAATATAGTTTAGAATCTCAATAAGTTGTAAATTATTCAAATTGCCATTTAATTTTTTTTGATTAAGCGAAAATAAATTAAATATAGATTTCAATAACTGAGGACTTAATTGAAAATTTAATTGTAACATAGAAACAACTTGATTTTCTTTATTTACGACTAAACTATTTTGATTTTCTTCTAAAATAGTATCATTTAATATTTTCTTTGAAGCAATATCATTTGATGCATAAATATTTAAATAAATAAATTCATTTAACTTAAAAATTTCAAAGTTTAATGGAAATATAAATGAATTGATATTATTTAAAAAATTTATAAATAATCTAAAATATTTCTCTTGTTCTTTATTTTCTGTTGAAATTTGACTATTATTTAATTCTTCTTTCACTGAAAGCTCATTATTATTTCCTTTTTTCACTGAAATTTGTAATTCTTGATTTTCTTGTTGCCCTAAAATTTGACTTATACTTATTAACCCTTTTTGATCTGAAGTTTGATTATTGATTTTTTCTTGTTCTAAAGTTTGACCATTATTTCCTTCTTGATTTTCTTGTTGCCCTAAAATTTGACCTGTAACTTGAAAGGAATTTTGAGAATTGTCTTGTTGATTGTCCTCTTGCTCTGAATTTTTATTATCATTTCCTTCTCGCTCTGAAATTTGACCATTGATTGATTCTACTTCTTGTTCTAAAGTTTGCTTATTACTTTCTACTTGCGCTAAATCTTGACTATTATTTCCTACTTCTATTGAAGCTTGTCCTATAGGATTATCTTCTTGATTTTTAACTTCTTCTTTATTTATAGTTGAAAAGCCGTATTTATAAAAATCTTTAAATTCTAATGCAGTATCTGATTCATTATGAAAATTATTTTCATTATTATTTCCTTCTCGCTCTGAAATTTGACCATTGATTGATTTTACTTCTTCTTGTCCTGAATCTTTACCATTGTTTTTTTCTTGACTTATAACATGATTTCCCTCTGTGAATGCAGAAACTAGAGTTCCTGGATTATTATTTTCACATTTTTGAGTGGTCGATATTGAAGAGGTAAATGCCGAAAATTGCAAATCTTTAAGATTTTGCCCTTTTGCTGAAGAATCAGAAAGATATTGATAATCTTGTACTGCAGACTTTGTTGAGGAGTCTTTTGTTAAAAGATTTTTTTGATTACTTTCAAATTTACTGTTTTCTTGTTCTAATTCTTCAATTTTTGATTTTAACTCTTGGTTTATTGATTTTAACTCTTTAAATTTTAATTCTAATTCTTGGTTTATTAATTTTAATTTTATGGTTTCTGATTCTAATCTTTCATTTTTCAATTCTAATCCTTCTATTTTTAATTCTGATTTCTTATCTTTTAATTCTAATATTTTAATCTCTACTTTTAATTCTTGATTTCTTGATTTTATTTTTTCAATCTCTAAATCTTTTGTTTTTTGTGATTTTTCATTTTCTAAATCTTTTTTCTGAATTTGATTAGATAAAGAACTTACATTTTCATTTAAAAAATTATTTTCACATTTCAATTCTAAAATTTTTCTTTCAATTTCTTGAATAATATTATAAAGACTACTTAACTCTTCTTTTAAATTAGGAATGATTAATTCTAATTCATTAATTTTTTGTATTAATTCATCTATTTCAATGTTTTTAAACTCCATATTTGTTAAATATTCCTCTTTAAATTTTTTATATTGATCTATTTCTAAATTTAATTTTTTGATATATTCTTCTTTTTTTTGCAATTTTTCTATCAATTGATTTTTATATTCTAAATTATCATTATTTTCGAAATTTCTAATCTCACTGCATTTTACCATTATCGTTCTTATCATTTTAAGATTATCACTAAAATTTTCAAGATTCAATAAAAATTTTTCAAATTCTACTAAATAATTTTCAAATTCTACTGAGTAATTGTTGGAAATTTGTTGACTATTATCATAAAAATTACTCGTATCTTCTCGATTATTATTATCGCTCGCAGCACTTTGAGAATTATCTTTTCTACTATTATCATTATTTACTAATAATTGTGTTGGATTTATAATTAGATTTAGATAAATAAAATCCATTCCATTGAGTGAATTTTTTGATATTGGTAGAATTCGATATATAACTTCATGTATATTTTCTTGTTGTGTATGAGAATTACCTAGAGTAATTTGATCTTTATGAACTTCTTCATCATTATTTAAGATTTCTGGATAAGAATTACTAGAAATACTAATATTGTTCAAAATATCAGTAAGTTCTAAATGATTGTTGCGGATTTGTTGACTATTAGCAAAACTATTCACATAAGGAGGGTCAATATTGGGATATCTATTATTGTTTATTTCAGAATTAATGTTTGAACTTTTATAAGAGTAACTTGCTGCAGTACTAACACTATTGTAAAAACTATTACTAAGAGAATTTTGATTATTTTCTCGTGATTTTGGACTTTGAGAACCTTGTGAAATTTCTTCGCTATTTTTTCGCTTTACTACATTTGATTTTGATTCTACAATAGTATTTTCAGCAGAATTTCCTTGTTCATTTTCATAATTCGATATTAATAACCTAGAATTTTGACTTAGAATTTCAACATCACTTTGAGCATCATTTTCAGATAGAATTTTTCTTTTATTCAAAAATGAATTTATTTCAAATTTTCGTTTATATAATTCTTTAGTTATTCTCTGTGGATATAGAGTTTGAATTTGGTATATTTGTTGTTGTATCTGAGCATAATACATAGTATTTCCCCACTTTTTTTCCTGTAATTTTGAATTTTGATAATCTGGTAAAAATAAAATAAATGACATCATTTTGTTTACAATATTTTTCAATAAAAAATCTGGAAGATATGATATAGTTTCACTTATAGTATCATTTCTTAAATTGCTATTTCTTGACCTTCCTTTGTTTCTAGTTTGTTGAATTTGTAAAGAACTATTTTGTGAATTATTACCTATAACATAAGATTGAAACTCATTTTTATAATCAGATATAGGATTTTCACATAAAATAATAGACGTAATTTTTTTATATACTTCCTCCATTATTTGTTGTTGATAGGAAATTTGGTTAAGAATTTGATTTGGAATTTGATATATAATTTTATATATATTTTGTTGTGGTGTCTGAGAATAATTCGGAGTATTAACACATATTTTTCCCTGTGATTTTAAATCTTGTTCATTTGGTGAAGTTGTATTATTTAATAGAATCAATGATTTGATTTTATCTATACTTTTTCCTAATAAAAAACAACTTAAAACTGTAACTCCTAAAGGTAAAAATGCGATACTATTTAAACTTTCCAATCCTCCTTTATTTCTATTATATTGAATATTATGTTGAATATTATGTTGAACATTAATTTGTTGGATTTGTAAAGAATTATTTTGTGGAACATTATATTGAACATTTAATAGATTATTTTTTTTAGAAGTAAAAAAATTACAAAATTTTTTTAATAATGATTGATCTTGAGGTTGTTGTGAGGAATTACTTGCTTGCGCTTGAAATTGAAATTTATTTTTCTTGTTAAATAATATCATACATTATTATAATATATTTTTTTAGAAATTTTTATTTTTTATATTATTATCATAAAAATTTTCCGTAAAATTTAATAAAATTTTTAAATCTTAATATTTAAGAAAACTATATTTATAATGAATTTTTTTGAATTTATGAATTAATTTTGATATCTTTTTTTATTTTCTAATATTTCTTCAAATTATTAGATATATATTAATTTTTATCTTTCAAATTTGTTTATCCTAGAGTCTGCAAATGAAATTTTTACATTATTTTGTCTTTCAGATTTATTTACCATAGAGTCTTTGAGTGAGGTTTTTACATTATTTTGTCTTTCAGATTTATTTACCATAGAGTCTTTGAGTGAAGTTTTTACATTATTTTGTCTTTCAGATCTATTATCATTTTGTCTTTTAAATCTATTTCCTCTATTATAATTTCCAGGTATAGTATCACTAGTTTTGTTTTTAGAATTTACTGAATTTATATTTTTAAATTCTCCTTTTAAAACATTTACTAATTCTTCTATCATAGAACTTTGTAATTCCTCTGTTGAATTTAATAGAAATTGATTACTTATTTCATCAGTATTTTTAAATTCTTTATTCAAAACATTTTCTAATTCTTCAATTTTTTCCTTCAAAGTACTTTCGAATTTTTCATTTAAAACACTGTCTAACCCATCCTTAAAAATACTTTCTAATTCTTCTATCATAGAACTTTGCAATTCTTCTGTTGAATTTAATAGAAATTGATCATTTACTAGGTTTTCATTTTTAATACTATTATTATCACCTTCAGTATTATTAGTATTTATTTCCGAATCAACTATTGTTTCCTCTAAATCAACTATCCTTTGATCCGCTTCTGAATTATTGTGGTTTTTATTATAGGAAAATGAAGTAAACTTTATTTCCGAATTAACTATCCTTTGATCCGTTTTTGAATCATTATTATTTTTATCATAGGAAAATGAAGTAAACTGCTCTTCAAAATCTATATTTTTATTATTATTTTCTTTATTTATTTCAAAATTATTATTTCCTTGATTTCCATCATGATTTGTAAATGAAAAAAAAAGATTTTCATTATTATTATTTTCAATATCATCAATCTCCGTTTCCGAATTAAATATTATAGTATCTTGGCTATCTTTTAAATTTGGATTTTTAATACTATTATTATTATCTTCAGTATCATTGGTATCTATTTCCGAATCAACTATTGTTTCATCCAAATTCACTGCTGTCTTATTTACCTTAGAATTGTCCTTATTATCATTCTTTTCATCTATTTCTAAATTTATTTTATTTATAAAAACCCAATTATTTGATATATCTTCTTTTTTATCTGATAAATTTTTTAAATCTTTATTTATATCAAATTTTTCTATATATGAATATTCATCTACTTCTTCCCATTCTTCTAACATATCTTTTTTCTCATTTATAGTTTTATCTACTTCATTCACATGTTCCCATTCTTCTAATGCTTTATTTTTACTATTATAATTTTCTTTACTATTATTATTACTTGTAGTTATAGATGATATCGCATTGCTTATCTTTTTCATTACGTTTCCAAACATATAATTCGTTATAATATGTTTTTTGTAAATTCTTTAATATTAAAGAATTTAATCTTTTAAAAAAACTATATTTTATAATTTCTGAGAAAATTTCTGAGAAAATTTCTGAGAAAATTTTTCGATAACTTGTTCTAGATTTGAAAAACTATAGGGATCTATGCTGGTATTTAATTGTTTTTGCTCTTTGTTAATAGAATTAATAATACAAAGAAAAACTCCAGATATTTTTCTTTTTTGAAAAATATAACGAATTCTTCGGCGAATTCTATTTCTAAATATTGCATTTCCAACACTTTTACGAATAGAAACAACTAAGGAATTATTAAAATTATTGTTATTCTTATCTTGATTTGAATCTTGATTTGAATCTTGATTTGTATCATTTTTTAAAAATATAAAAAAAATTGGAAATATATTTTTTTTTATTCCATTAGCCTTTAAATATAGGAGATTATTTCTTTTTAAACCCTTATATTTATAATCTTTTTCCATACTATATTGAGATTTTGTGTCTTCCAACGGATCTTTTTCTATTCATAATAGCTCTACCGTCAGCTGTAGCCATTCTATGTCTAAAACCATATCTTCTTTTTCTTGTAACATTCTTCATAGCTAATAATATCACAGAAAATAAAAAATAAAAAATAAAAATTCTAATATTCTATATATGTACTATAATTGAGAATGAGAGAAAATTTTGAAAATTTTTTAATGACTATAGGGCTCGAAATTCACGCTCAACTTAATTGTAAAACTAAGCTTTTTTCTAGTTCAAAGTCTAACGGATGTGATGATCCAAATAAAAATATTAGCTGTTTCGATCTTGGTTTACCAGGTGTTCTACCGAGATTAAATAAGGAAGTAATTTCTAAAGCTATTCAGGCGGCCTATGCATTAAACTCTAGAGTAAATGAGAATTCTAGATTTGATCGTAAACATTATTTCTATCCAGATTCACCCTTTGGATATCAAATAACTCAATTTTTTGAACCTATTGCCCTTGGTGGATATATAGATATTGGAGAAAGATGTATTGAAATAGACCATTTTCATATTGAAACCGATGCGGGAAAAATGATACATGGAAGTAATCAAACCTATTTAGATTTTAATAGAGTTGGTATTCCTTTAATTGAAATTGTAACTAAGCCAGATATAAAAACCTTAGAGGAATTTAAAAAATTTGTTTCGGAGCTTATTTTACATCTTCAGTATGCTGGTGTGGCCGATTGTAATATGGAACTTGGAAATTTCCGTATCGATGTTAATATTTCTATTAGCGCAACGGAAACTCTAGGAACTCGTGTGGAAATTAAAAATTTAAATTCTATTCGTTTTGCTCTAAAGGCTATTGAATATGAATATAATCGTCAAAAGGACCTTCTTAAGAGTGGACAATGCGTGATTCAGGAAACCCGTGGATTTGATTCCGATCTTGGAGAAACTTTTTCTATGAGAACCAAGGAGGATGCTCTTGATTATCGCTATATTCCCGATTATAATATTCCTCCAATTCATCTAGATAAAAAAGATATTGAAAAACTTCAACTTCAGGTTCCGGAATTACCAAATTCTAGAAGAAATCGTTATAGAAATCTTTCTATTGGCCATGAAACAATTGAGGTTTTAGTTGGAGATCGAGAACTAAGTGATTTTTTTGATTATTTTCAAGTTCAACTTCAACTTAAAATTACCGAACTTCAAATTGGAAATATTGCTAGAAATAATAATAATGGAATTTATAAAACTATGGCTAATTTAATAACTACGGATCTTATGGGTTTATGTAAAAAAGAAAATTTAGATCATAATCTAGATCCTAAAACTATAATTTCTAAGGAAAATCTACTAAGTATATTTAATTTTCTATTGCAAGGAAAAATAGGTATAAAAACCGCTAAAAGTCTTTTGGAAAGACTATCTAAAGATTTTCAATCTAAAGATTCTCAATCTAAAGATAATACTTTATCCGTAGAAAAAATTATTATTGAAGAGGATTTAGAGCTTATTTCCGATAAAACTTTAATTAAATCCTATTGTGAAGCTATGATTGAGGAAAATGTTTCTGAATGGCAAAAATATCTAGAAGGAGATGATAAAATGTTTATGTTTTTTACGGGAAAAGTAATTAAGAAAAGTAATAATAAGGCTAATCCAGAAATTGTTCAGGAAATCCTTAAATCCTATAGAAATTAGTACTATGAATTCAGTTTCTAAAGAAATTTTTAATAATTTACAGGAGTTTCAAGACTATTTAATATCTAAAGGATTTTGTGGCCTCAAGTTTTCTGATTTTAATTGCATTTTTCTACTTTATGGAGATGTTGGTCAGGGAAAAACCACTTTTGTGAGAAATTTTGTAAATTCCTTAGAAGATTATCAATCGGAAGATTTTCTATCGGAAGATTATCAATCGGAAGATTTTCAATCGGAAGATTTTCAATCAGGAGATTTGAAATCTATAAATGTAACTAGTCCAACCTTTAATATAGTTCATGAATATAAATTTAATAAATCTAAAGATTATCAATCTAAGGATTATCAATCTAAGGATTATCAATCTAAGGATTATCAATCTAAGGATTATCAATCTATTTCTATATTTCATTTTGATCTTTATCGTATTGATCCAACTATAGAAAAACTTCAGGAAATTGGATTATTTTCCGCCTTAGATTCAAATTTTACATTTATAGAATGGTCTGAAAAACTTCCAGAATCTTTTGTTAATAGTTTTTTTTCTAACTCTATTACTTTTAAAAAAATATGTTTAAAGTTATTAATAAATAAATCAACTATTGAAATTATTGTATAAAATTTTTAATAATTTACAAGAGTTTCAAGACTATTTAATATCTAATGGATTTTGTGGTTTTGAGTTTTCTGATTCTAATTGTATTTTTTTACTTTATGGAGTGTTTGTCAAGGAAAATTTTGTAAATTCTTTAAGCGATTTTCAATCGGAAGATTTCCAATCGGAAGATTTCCAATCGGAAGATTTTCAATCAGGAGATTTGAAATCTATAAATGTAACTAGTCCAACATTTAATATAGTTCATGATTATTAATTCAAGGATTATCCAATCTAGGTCTATATTATTGAAATTATTGTATAAATATTGAAATTATTGTATAAATTGGAATATGATAAATTTGGTAAAAATTAATTTAGAATATAATAATTCTGATATAGAATTCTACGCAGCAACATCTTTAATTTTAAAGAAAATAGATAATAAAATAAATATTTTGAATTCCATTAAATTCTGTAAAAATATTAATCTTCATTCTATAATAATAAATTATAAAATAAATATTCTAAAACTATATGATTTAAATATTTGTAAAATAAATTTTCCAGATCTATTTGAAATTAATCATGAAATCAATATTTTAACTATATTAAGGAAAAGAATAGAGATTTATCAACAGAATCTAGAATATATTATGAGTTTTTTATTTTTCCAAAAACTGTATTTTCAAAATTTTCCAGAGGATATATCAGAAAAAATAGAAGATTGTAATAATATTTTAGATATAATTTTTGAGGAAAAGGATTCAACTAAATATAGTGATATTTTAAAAAATATTAGAAAAGTTCATCTCTTTTAAATTTATAATTTAAATTTATAATTCGAAAATAGAAAAAAAATAATAATAGAAGTGATAAAATATAATATATGAAAAGATGTGGAATTGTTGGTCTTCCGAATGTTGGAAAATCGAGTTTGTTTAATTTTTTAACTCAATCGAATAAGGCAAAAAGTGAAAATTATCCCTTTTGTACTATTGAACCAAATGAGTCTGTGGTTTTTTTTGAGGACTATCGAGTAACGGATTTGAAAAATTTTTCTTCTTCAAAAAAAGAAGTATTCTCACCGATTATGATTACAGATATTGCTGGATTAGTTGAGGGAGCGAGTTCTGGAGAAGGTTTGGGAAATAAATTTCTATCCCATATTCGTGAAGTTGATGTTATTATGCATGTTGTACGATGCTTTGACGATAAGGACGTAAGTCATGTCACAGAATCAGGTCATCCAGTACAGGATCTAGAAGTAATTTTCACGGAACTCAGAATTGCCGATAAGGAAACTATAGAAAATATGAGAAAAAAAACTAAGGATAAACAGGTTTTAGAGGATTTAAACTATGCGGAGAAATGTATTGATGAGGAAATTTCCTTTTCTTCAACTCTACCTTTATTATGTGCAAAACCTTTTTTTGTTTTAGGAAATGGAGAGGATCTTCAGCTTATTGAGGATTTAAAAAAATATACAACATCTAGAAATATTAAATTTATAAATTTTGATGTTAAAAAGGTATCTGATCCAGCCTTTGCTAAGTATTCTAAGGAAAATATTGCTAATTTATGTTCAGAAATCTTCCAATTATTAAAAATAATTTTTTTTTTCACTACCGGTAAGGAGGAATCTAGAGCTTGGGCTATTAAGGAGGGCATAAATGCCAAGGAAGCTGCAGCGGAAATTCATACGGATATTTCTAATCGTTTTATTAAAGCTACGGTCTTTAATATAAATGAAATTAAAACTAAATATCGTGTTCGTAATGAAGGTAAAGACTATATTGTAAAGGATGGTGATATTATTGTTTTTCAGCATAATGCGTAATATAATGCGTAGTATAATGCGTAATGTAATATTTAATAATTTTGAAAATAACAAAATACTATAGAATTGATTTATGCAATTAAATTGTGAAAGATTTGATGGGATTCATCAGTATGGAACTCGTAAAAATCTAGATTACTTTATTTTAGAGGGTAACAATATTGATTATGGTTTGAATAATGATCTAAAAATGTTTCTATATAGCACGGAAGAAAAAGATGGATTTAAAAAAATTACTGAAAAAATGATGAAAAAAATGACTGGCAATAAATTCGTAAATAGAGTTGGAGTAGCCTTAAAATTTAATAGGGAAATTATTAGTTTATCTCAAAGATTTGATATGAATAAACCTTTTATAATTTGTGATAATATTCAGGATTTTGGAAATTTAGGATCTATTTTCCGTAATTGTTTTAGTTTCGGCTTTGAAAATGTAGTTGTACTTTTAGAGAATATGGATTTGTATAATCATAAGGTTTTTGAGTCTTCCCGTGGAATTTTTTTCCATTTAAAACCTCTATGTATTACTAGACAGGAATTTTTAAAATTCTATAATGAATTACCTAAGAAATTCAATCTTTTTTCAGTAGATATGGAGGGGCAGAATTGTAAAGAAATAAACGGAATTTCCGGAATTTCCGGAATTTCCGGATCTTCAAATAATTTTGGTTTAGTTTTTGGTAATGAAACCTATGGAATTAGCTTGGAAATAAGAAATCTATGTGAAAAAAATATTTCTATTAAAACTCAGTTTGAATCTTTAAATGTATCCGTTGCTAATGGAATTATACTTCATCAATTCTCTCAAATTTAATTTCAAACCTAGGAATTTTGTTTATCTAAATAATATAAATAGGAGACTAAAATCATACCAGAAAGTATTGGAACTATTGAAAATTTAAAGGGGAAATTTAATCCATATAAACCTGTAAGAAATCGGTTATTTAGTTTGAATTCCTAAATGTTTCCGTTGCTAATGGAATTATTTTACATCAATTCTCTTCAATTTAAAAATAAAATTTATTAGTTTGTAATTTCTAGAAATCCACAGAAAATAAGGAAGTATTATCTTAGAGATTTTTTCTATCTAAATATTTCTTTGGTAATGAAACTCATAGATGAAACTCATGGATGAAACTCATGGAATTAGTTTAGAAAACTAGCTTGAAAAACTATCTTGGAAATAAGAAATCTATGTGAGAAAAATATCTCTATTAAAACTCAGTTTGAATTCCTAAATGTTTCCGTTGCTAATGGAATTATTTTACATCAATTCTCTTCAATTTAAAAATAAAATTTATTAGTTTGTAATTTCTAGAAATCCACAGAAAATAAAGTAGTATTATCTAAGAAATTCAATCTTTTCGTAGTAGATATGGAGAAACAAAATTGTAAAGAATTATATAAAACTCGAAAAACACCAATAGAAAATCTAGTTCTTAAAACTAAAGCTGTTAGTTTTTTCCGTGGTGAAATCCTAGAGAAATGAGCCATGTAATTCAAGTCGCTTTTCAAAAAAATTGTAAAAATATAAATCTAAAACTATAGGCCGATAGTCTAAGCTCTAACGGTTCTTTTTAGAAAGGAACAAAGCCTTATGTGGAAATTTCCATTAAGTATTTAGTAAAAATAATTCAGTTTTAATTATCTTGAGAGTTTTTTTTATCTAGATAATATAAATAGGAAACTAAAATCATACCAGAAAATGTTGGAATCATTGAAAATTTAAAGGGAAAATTTAGTCCATACCACCCCGTAAGAAATCGATTCATAATTCCTGAAAAACTATAGGCGATACCTATCATAAGGTTTAAAAGGCTAATAATTGTGGCTTTCCACTTAGAATTCAGGAAATATTTTAAAATTAAAAATGATGTTAAAATTTCTAAAAAAGAGTTATAGACTCCAAAATAGAAATTAGCAATAAAAAGAATAAAATAGTTGATTTTCATAATAATTAAGAAATTAAAACATATATTTATACCAGCTAAAATAAATAGAATTCCATAGATTGAAAGAATATCGCAAAAATAATTTAAAGTTAGAGCTCCAATCATAGAAGAGGCATAGTACATTAAAAATAAAAAAGCATTTTTCAAACACACTCCCTTAGAAGCGGCAAAAACCCAAAGAGATAATTCATTAATTTTTCCTAGAAAAAGACAAATTAAGGTCATGAATATAATTTTTAAAATTTTTTTATCTTCATTATTTTTGAACTCCATTAAAAAAGTAGAAATTTTATTATTAGAAGTATTTTTTGTAATATTTTTTGGATTTTGAACATACTTAAAAAGAATAAAAAGACCACAAAAAGCTGGAATTGCTGCGAAAGAATATAGTTCTACATAGGGAATTTTACCGGCGAACATAAGAGAAAACAACGCTCCACTGAAGGATCCAATATTTGAAAGACCCCTTCTAACGGATAAACTTTCCTTTAAATTTTTTCCACCGGTCATTTCTAAAATCCAAACATCTCGAATTGAATCTCTAGCAGCTCCCGTAAACTTCTCTACAATATTCGCAAGGGAGTAACTTATTAATTTCATAGAGCTTGATATATCCAAACAGGATACAATAAACATTGGTTTTATAAGTATAATTGATCCATAGCATATTAAAAGAAATTTGCGTCGATCACCCTTTGAATCACTTAAAAATCCAATTATAAATCTTCCAATATATCCAAAACCTTCTCCTAGCCATCTACTTAAAACAATGTTTGAGTCATTAAATCCACTCTTTTTAGAAAAATCTAAAACACAACTTATAATAATGGCGCTAGAAAAACTCATAAAAAAACTCACGGCCCCCATAATAATGGCATATTTATTTATTTTTTTAATTTCCATCAATAATTTTAGCACTATTTTAACTTATTTGCATACTACTTTTTATAAATCCTTTGAAAATATGAACTTCTTTAAATATTTTGATGTAGAATCCTATTATTTTGAGTTTTAACTTGAAGTTTTAACTTGATTTAGATTTTAAAATTTTTTTTAGTAGTAGAAAATAAATCGGTAAACCCTTAAGACCGGTTGTTAAAAAACTATATTCTAGATAATAGGCAATTGAAATAAATGGATTAATTTTATTACTAGATTTAAAAGAATATCCTTCAAATTGAATTTTTTTGAAAAATCCTATAGTATCAATTTCTTCGAAATTTTTAGAGTTTCTAATTTCTCCAGTGATTTCATAAATATATAAAGTATTAAAAACATCGGTTTTAATTAGGGGGCACTGTTTCAGATTTAGAAATTCTCTCACAATATTATTAATCATTTTTTCATCTAAAATCTTTATTTTTTTAGAAATACTAGATAGATTTATAGAAATACTGGCAGAATCTATAAGTATAAAATATTTAAGATCTATATCATCTATAGAAAAATTCAGTATCTTTATGGCCTCATTTTCACTAATAATTATAATTTTTGTTCTATTTTCAAAATCAATGGATAAAATTTCCTGTAAATCAATAAAATTAGGATTAAAAAATAAACTATGATTTTCTATAGTCTTTGTAAAATCTAACAAATATTCCATCTTTCCAAAATAAATATTATCTTCCTGTGCCATAGTTCTATTATATAACTTATTAACCATTTATTCCGATAGTTTTTTTTCCTAATTTAAGAATTTTTCCCATATGCTTATTTAAATTTTCTATATTTCTAAAGGATTTCAGAGTTTAAATATTTTTTATTTTTATTTTTTTCATCTTTTTTTAAAATTTTGATAAAATTATTTTGTTAATGTTCATTGTTAATGTTCATTGTTAATGTTCATTGTTAATGTTCATTGTTAATGTTCATTGTTAATGTTCATTGTTAATGTCCAGGTAGTTTAGTGGTAGAACAGCAGCCTGAAGAGCTGTTAGTGATGGTTCGATTCCATCTCAGGACACCAGATATTTATTTTTTTTCTATTTATTCTTTTAAAAATTTGAGTTTTTAAGATTATTGAATTCTTTTGACTCGTTTAACTCGTCCATTGTAGAGCTGCTATCAAAAATATTTTGATTATTCATACTATTTTGAAATTCTTGATTTAGTTTTATAATGAAATCTGAATCTTTATTCTTTTCTTTAATATTTTTGGGTAACATATCATCTGGTAAGACATATCCGCCAATTGGAATATTATAACCTTTTATAGGTGTAATTTTTTTTAATTGTTGATTATTATTGCTAAATTTTAGATTAGATTTATAATCTATATTATTGAAATTATTTATAGAATCTGTAGAGTTATTAGTTTCGAATGAATTAGATGAAAAATCATTGATAATTAAACTCTGATTTATTCCATCAAGAGGTATATAAATTGATTCTCCAGTAGGGAATTCTCCATTTCTAAAAAAAGGTTCTATTTGAATACTATGAGGTTTATATAGAGTGTATATATCATTACTTTGTTTGTATTTATTTATTGGATTATTAGAAATTGGTATATCTTTGAATGGATTAAATGAATTTATTTGACTATTAGAAATTGAAATAGTATTATCAAGATTCTTAAGATATTCATTAATATATAGAACAAATCCATTATCAACTTTATTAAGCTCTATTTTTTTTTCTAAAAAATCTAGATCATTATTTATAAATTCTAACAATGATTCACTTTTAAAATCATAGGAAATAGAAAAACTTATTAAATTCATTTCTTTATTTATAAAATTTATTCTGTTATTTATCGAGTTTATTTTGTTATTTATATTTTGAATCATTGTAATAATACTATTTTTGAATTGATTTATTGAATTATTAAAACTAAAAATACTATTTGGTCTTGTGCTTCCAGATTGTAAAGAATTAATACTTGTTGTTATCGTGCTATTATTATTAACTAAATTTTTTCCTGGATATTTTGTTATCATACCTATGTTATAATCACTATTAATAAAAAATTATAATCTAAGTTTATGAATTATTAGAAATATTCTCAAAAAAATATTTTTACTTGAATTTAATATCATCTTTACCAAAATTTTCTTTAATATCTTTGATTCGTTGTAGTATCTAAATTTTGAGCTCTCATTCCTTGTTGTTTGAACGTTGTGTAGTATTTAAAGCTTCTTGTTGTTGCATATTATTTCTATTTGTATCATTTAAATATTCATTTTTTTTAGAAAATTAATTTTTTTATATATAATCTATATATTTAGAATATGATTTCCTAATTATTTTTATGATTTATAGATTCTACGGAATTATTAGCAGTGGATTGATCAGAAAAATTACTATTAGAATTATTATTGAAATATTCATTATTCTTAGGTTTTATAAAATTATTATTTGTTTTATTGGAAGAGTCATCTTTTATATAAATTGATTCTGTCCATTTCATCATAGGTTGAATTTCATCAAAACGTTCTTGTGTTTCATTATCTTTTTTAATTTGTTCCCTTTCCCTATCAATTTGTTGAGCCTGTAGAGAATTTTCAAGAGAAATTTTATGAAGTTTCTTAGTTTCTAAATTCTGTTGTGAATTAATTTCTAAAATAGTTTTATTTATATTAGAAATATGATGATTATATTTAATACCTAAATTTGATAACTCAATAATACATTTTAAGGTTTCATCTATAACTATATTACGTTCCGTAGGATTATTTGGAATTTCTATTTTTGTATTAGAAATATTATTATTTATAATATTATTATTTATAATATTATTATTTATAATATTAATTTTATCCTTTAATATCTCTAAATTTATAGAATCAATTATTTTATTTCTATTATTAAGATATAAAGTTTTTACATTATTATTCATTCCTGAAATATTTGAATATATGTTTTTTATATTATTTTTAAGATTTGAAATTTTAGATAGGAGAGTTGGATTATTTCCTCTATATTCATTCTCGATATCTTCAAGATTTTTTAAAATTCTTTCTTTTCCATTTTCTGCATTCTCATATTTTCTATTTAAGTATGGTAGTTTTAAAATTTGTGGATTGTTATTATCTTGAAGTTGATTTGTTGGATTAATATTTTGAATTTGTTGAAGATAATATTGCCTTACCGCTGGATTTTTTAATCTTTCAAGAATTGAACTACGCTCATCATGTTTAGTATTATTATTTTGATTATTTAAGAAAATTGGTTTAGAAGTAACAGGTATAGCATTAATATTTTGAAGTTGATTTGTTGGATTATTATTTTTAAGATGAATAGCATAATATGGTTTTATTTGTGATTTTTCGAAGATTGGCCTATACTTATTATGTTTAGTATTATTATTTTGTTGATATATTTGATTGTTGTTATTTTGAGGAAATTGTGGAGTATTGTTTTTAAGATGAATAGCATAATATGGTTTTATTTGTGATTTTTCGAAGATTGGCCTATGCTCATTATGTTTAGTATTATTATTTTGAGGAAATTGTGGAGTATTATTTATGTTTGCATTATTCATATTTTCTATAAAATTATTAAATATAGGAATAAGATTTTTATAATCTTTTCCAGAATCTAAATTTTCATTAATTAATCCAAAATAAAATTCTAAGGTGCGTTCATTTCTATAATTAAAATTTATTGGAGTCTCTATTTTTATATTTTCATTACTCTTATTCGTAATTTTATAATTTAAAAAATGAATTTTATCTTTTAATATTTGTAAGTTTATAGAATCAATTCTATTTTTTTCTTTTACATCACAGTTTTGAGCTTCTTTTAAGTATGGAGTTTTTAGAAGTACTGAAGTAAAATCATCATTAGCTCTATAATCATTTAATATTGGAATGAAATTAGAATTAACATGTTTAGTATTTATCATCATTTCTAGGTTATAATCATTATTAATAGAAAAGTGTAATAATCTGCATTTTTAGAAATTTTTATGGTTATTTTATATTTTTTGAATTGTTATTGTTAATATTATTATCTTTATAATCTTGCTTTAAATCTTCGAAAGAACTAGAGTTTTCCAAAAAATTGTAATTTTTAAAATTGTCATTTTCAAAATATCCTTGAGATTTTATATGCTTAGATATTATAGAATTAGGATCAGGGATGCTAGTATTTAAATCATTAAGATTTGTGATAGATTTAAAATTTATAGAATTATTAGTGGTAGATTGATTAGAAAAATCCTTATCTTTCTTAAAATTACTATTATTTTTAGTATTAATCTGATTTATTGAACTATTATTAGAAATTATTTGATTATTTTGAAATTGTTGTGTTTGTACAATTTGTTGTGGAGTATAAATATTTTGTTGATATGGATTGATTTTATTTTTTTCAGAAGTTTGTTTAAAAGTAGTTGGTATAGCATTAAAATTTCTAATACTAACTTGGTTAATTTGATCATTAGAAATTAACTTATGATTAATATCATTGATTATATTATTTGCTTTTAAAATAAGATCATTATTAATAATAGGTTTGTTATTAATATCTTTAGAATCTAAAGAACTATTAATGTCTTCAAAACAGAAATTTAAAGTTAGGATTTTATCAGATAAAAATCCTGTTGGAATCATTATTTTAGAATTTAAATTAGAAGTTTCAGAAATTCTTTTATTTAGAGATTCAACTTTATTTTTAAGTAAATCAAAGTTTATAGAATCAATTATTTCATTTACATTACGGAGAATTGAATCAGTGATTTCTTTAGTTTTTTCATTATTTGAAAATTTATTTAAGTTATTTTCGATAATATTAATTTTAATAGAATTTTCTACATATTTATTTTTAATACTATTTATAAGTTTATTTATTTCTAATGTATCAACACTATATATTTTATTTAAATATTCTTTTTTTAAGATTTCTGTAGTTTCCTCATTAGGAATATTCATATTAGAAATATTCATATTAGAAATAATTCTATTTGCATTTAAAATATCATAGTCATAATCTATAATTGAGTTTAATTTTCTATTTATATCATTAAGATTACTATCTAGTGTAGAATATTCCGCATACTTAGAAAAATTTTCTGGAATAGTTATTTTTAACTGTTTTTCAGGAATTCTTTTATTTATAGATTGAACTTTATCTTTTAATATTTCTAAATTTATAGAATTAATTAATTCACCCATACCAGATTTAGTAATAGTATTGTTCTTTATATTATTTAGAAGTTTTTGAATACAGGAATTAAAATTTGTATTATCTTTTCTATATTTATCTTGAATATTTTGAATATCACGTATAAATCTATTAATTTCTTTTGCGTTATTACTATCATACATTTCCTTTAAATATGAAATTTCAAGAATTTGTTCTGAATTTCCTTTTTCACTAATATTGTTATTTAATTGTAAGTCTGGAGTTAATTCTGGAATTTGTAAATTTTGATTAAGAGAGCGAATATCGTTTTCATTTTTACTTATTAGATTAATTTCATAATTTATTTTATTAATCAAATCATTATAAGGTTGTGTATATCTTAAAGAAAAATCAATATCTCTCAAAATAGAATCTAAAGTAATACTATATTCAAAGAAATATTTATCTGGAATAGTTATTTTTAATCCTTTATCAGAAATTCTTCCATTTATATATTTAATCTTATTTTTAAATATTTCAAAGTTTATAGAATCAACATTTTCGTCTAATTTAATAACTTTATTGTATTCTTCATCTTTTATATTATTTATCAACAATGTCATAGAAGCAATACTAAATCCATCTAAATTAAAGTATAGTTTACATTTATTTATAATATCTTTAAAATTATTAATAAATTTATTTCTATTTTCTAGATCATTAATATATATTTTACTTAAATAAGGAATTTCTAAAATTTGTTTGTTAAAATGTGAATCATCCTCACTTTTTATATCTACTTTGTTATTTTTCTGAGGTTTCTGTGTATATTTTGCAAGTAGTTGATCAGTAGTTTGTTGAAATAGTGGAGTATATTGATATGGTTTAAGACCCTGGAGTTGAGATTGTGCATTAGTTTGTTGAGATAGTGGAGTATAATTTTGATATTGTTGAGTATTCTGAGGTTTCTGTGTATACTTTGCAAGTAATTGAGCAATAGAATCTTTATTAAGTGGTTGAGTAATATTTTGCTTAGATGATGAATTATAAAAATTTTGATATTCTGGAATATTTATTTTATCATTAAAAACTTGTTTATTATCTAAACTTTTTTTATATAATGACTCACTGTTATTGGATAAATTTAATACATCATTTTTTGCTTGTAATTTCATTGTCGTTATCATTCTTAGGTTATAATCACCATTAATAAAAAATTGTAATTATAAAGATATTATTCTTTTTAGTTAATTTTTAGAAGATCACGGATAGAATTTTTAGGTATTCTATTAAGAATATGACTTCTTGACATTGATAACATTCGACTTTTTCCTTTTTTCTGTCGATCAAGATGTTTATTTTTTCTTGTAATATCACCACCATAAAGGCCAGCGGTAACGTCCTTACGAAAAGGAGATATAGTACTACGAGCCACAATATTTGTTTTGCTATTTACAGCGGCCTGAATTTTAATAGGAATCTGAGCCTGAGGAATAATTTCCTTTAATTTTTCTACAAGATTTTTACCTACGGCCATTGCCTTAGAACTATGAACAATTAAACCGAATTCCTTAATAATTTCATCATTTACCAAAATAATTATTTTATCCATAGTAGATTGACGAAATCCACATTGAGTATACTCAAAACTAGCATATCCACTGGTTAAAGATTGTAATTCATCGAAAAAATCTACAATTATTTCCGAAAGGGGAATTTTACAGGTAATAATAAAACGTTCCTCAATTTGTTTAATATCAATTTCCTCAGCCCTTCGATTCACACAGAGAGTAGAAACTTTTCCTAGCTCTTTTCCTACATAAATTGTACAAAAAGCTTCCGGTTCCTCCATATATTCAATATCACACTGAACTGGCCATTTATTAGCATTATTAATTTCCAAAATATTATCATTAGTTTTCAATTTTACTCGATAGATTACCGTAGGCATGGTTACAACAACAAAAACCTCGAACTCTAATTCTAGGCGTTCCTTAACTATTTCCAAATGCAACAAACCAAGAAACCCACAAAGAAACATCATTCCATAAATATCACTATGCTCAACGGTAAAACAAAAACCCGAATCATTTAGAACATATTTTTTCAAACAATCATGAACGAAATCCGCTTCCTCGGGATTCTCTGGATAGAAGGTACAAAAAACCACTGGTTTAACTTTTTGAAAACCCTCAAGGGCTGGAGCGGAACTTAAATTTCCAATAAATGTATCTCCAACGTGAATTTCCGTAGCAATTTTAACCTGAGTTACTACATAACCGATTTCACCGGCGCTTAATTCCTTAATTTGTTTTGGTTCCGGAGTAAAAACTCCCACTTTTAAAACATTGAAATTTTTATCATTGGAACAGCTTTTAACCTTTTGACCTTCCGTAATTTTTCCATCAATCATACGAACTAAGGTAACAACTCCGAGATATTTATCATACCAACTATCAACTATTAGAGCTCTAGTTTCATTCAAGGTTGTTTTTGGACATGGACCATACCTTATAATACTTTCTAAAAGTTTTTCTACTCCAGCTCCCGTTTTAGCAGAAACTTCATGAACCATATTTATATCTAATCCAAGATTGTCAATAGCTTCATAACAGGAATTAATATTAGCTGTTGGAAGATCGATTTTGTTTAATACTGGAATTATAAAATGACCTGCTTGTTGAGCATTTTTTAGATTTGAAATCGTTTGTGCTTCCACTCCCTTCGTTGCATCAATTAAAAGAATTGAAATTTCACAGGCGTGTAGAGATCTACTTACTTCATAGGCAAAATCACTATGGCCTGGAGTATCTATTAGATTTAAAATATGATCTTTCCATTGTAATCTAACGGTTTGAGCCTTAATTGTGATACCTCTATCTCTTTCAATAGACATGCTATCAAGAAGTTGATTTTTATATTCCCTAGCAGATATCGCTCCACAAAGCATTAAAATTGAATCCGCAAGTGTTGATTTTCCATGATCTACATGGGCAATAATTGTGAAATTTCGTATATGATTTGTTTTTATTAAATTTTCCATTATTTTATTATACTTTAAAATCTCTAGGACTTATTCAAGAACTTATTCAAGAACTTATTCAAGAACTTTATTAAAGAACTTATTCAAGAACTTTATTAAAGAACTTATTTAGTGTAATATTATATGGAGTTTTTAAGGTTATACTTTTGAAGTGAATAAAGATAAGGATTTTTTATATAATAGGAATTTAGGACAGAATTTTTTATTTAGTGATAAGTATTTGAAGAAGATAGAAAATATAATATCTTTACCAGAAAATATTGAAAATAGAAATATTATAGAAATTGGGCCTGGAGCAGGAGTTCTAACGAAAATGATTATAAAGGGAAAATTTAAAACTTTAAAATTGATAGAAAAAGATAAAAGATTGATAGGAAATCTTGAGAAATTTACTCAAGACCTATTGGGAAAAAATTTCCAGATTATTTGTGGTGATTGCCTAGTTGAAAATTTGGATTGTGATATAATAATAACAAATTTACCCTATAATATTACTCAACAATTTCTACTTCGTTTGTTTTTAGATGTTAATTTTTCTAAGGCATACCTTATGATACAAAAGGAAGTAGCGGATAAAATTACTTGTAAGTTTTCTAATAGAAATTATGGATTTCTTTCGGCGGTTTTAGGAGCTACCTTTAAAATTTCTCAACTTTTTGATGTTCCCGCGGAGGCTTTTTATCCAAAACCAAAGGTTGAATCCTGTTTTATAGAAATAGTTAATTTAAATTATGATTCAAATTATAATTTTAATAGAAAAAAATATATAAATATCTGTCGAAGATTATTTGAAAATCGTAATAAAAAGATAAAAAATTTATTTAAATTATCGAATTCTGAATTTGATGAAAAACGTCCCTTAGAACTTTCTCCACAGAATATTTTAGAACTAATGAACTTAATATTATAATTAAAATTTTGAACTGTTGTTAGAATTAATTATTGTCCCTTTCGTTATTAAGGTTTCTTTCGTTTCTTGATAGAATAATAAATCTAAAAAGATTTGCATATAATTCCTGTTGATCCGCTGAATTTTCCTGTTGTTGCACTGGATTTCCCTGTATTAGATCTTTTATATCATTTATTTTTCTTAAATTTCTAATTATATCTTTATTTTCTTCTATTGATCTCCTTTTTATTTGAATAATATTTTCATTTTTTTCTTTTTTAAATATGGAAAACCATGGTTTTTTTATTTTATTTATTTCTTTTTTTATTATTTTATTTTTATTTTTTAAAAAAAATATATATGAAACTATTTGATTTGATAAAAAATGTTTACAATTTGATATTTCAATCATATAGTGAAAATAACGAAAATTTATATTATTATTTAATTCATTTATATTAGAGTTTAGTTGGTAATATCTTTCTAATACTGAAAAAACTTCATTAGAATACTCATTAAAGTTTTCATTTATACTAAGGGCTACTTTTTTTTTATTTTTATAATATTCTAAAAATAAAATTATAACCGTGACTATTGAACTTGAGATTAATAGTTTTTTGCTATCAAAATCCTTTAACATGTTTGTGTTTATTACTATCACATTTTTAATATATACTATTTAAATTTTCATTGTATTTTTTTAGTTAAGATTTATATTTTTTTTTATAATTTCTATAAATATTGAAGCTTGTTATTAAAATATATATATTTCTATTTGATCTTTAGATTGAAAATCTTTAGATTGAAAATCTTTAGATTGAAGATCTTTAGATTGAAGATCTTTAGATTTGTGAATTTGATGAAAAACGTCCCTTATAACTTTATCCACGGGATATTTTAAAACTAATGAACTTAATAAAATAACTTCTTTAGAAATTTACTACTACTAAAATACCTAATCTTCTCTTGAATTTTCCTCAGAGACATTTTTCTGTACTTCAAATGATCCTGGATAATATTTCTGTTCATTAGATTCTGGCTATTTATTAGATTGCAAATTATTTTTTTCTAAATTTGAATATAAACTTTTTGAATCTTCCTTAAATATAGAATCTGGAATTTCATTATGTTTAAATTGTTGTAAATTTTTTAAATTTTGATCTTGGGGATGTTGATTATTAAATATATTATTTTGATCTTGGGGATGTTGATTATTAAATATATTATTTCGATCTTGGATATATTTATTATTAAATATATTATTTTGATCTTGGATATGTTTATTATTAAATATATTATTTTGATCTTGGATATGTTGATTATTAAATATATTATTTTGATTTTGGAGATATTGATTATTGAATAAGGAAGATGGTTTTGAATCTTTATGTCTATCTAATTGAGCTTTAGGAAGTTGTTCATGAACTTTATCTGATTGGAATTGAAATTGATGAACTAAATCTTTGTTATATTTAGTTTGTAAATATTTAGAATTTTGATTTACTATTTTACGATTAAGAACTTTTTGATGTTTTGAGCCATTTACAATATTATTATTAGTTTGTGAAAGTGAAATATCTTCTAAGTTGCTTATTTTTTTTAAATCGCCTATAGCATTCTCATTTTCTTTTATTAGATTCCAGCTCATTTTAATAATATTATAGTTTTTTTCCTCCTTGAGACATGCAAACCAAGGATTTTTTATTTTCTTGATTCCTTCTTTTATGGTCTTAATATTATTTTCTAGATGAGATATATTAGAAATCATTTTATCTAATGAAGATTTTGTTCTATCTAATGTTTCAATTTCAGAATTAAAATACTTCAAATCTTTTTTTACTAAGTGTTTAAGATTTTTATCTCCCTGTCCTCTTTTTTCTATTAAAAATTCAGAGTTTTGATCTTGATTTTCAGAGTTTTGATCTTGATTTTCAGAGTTTTGATCTTGATTTTCAGAGTTTTGATCTTGATTTGATTCTAGTATAAAATTTTCTAGATCATTTTTCTTTCTTAAATCCTCTAATAAATTTTCATTTTTTTTTATTAAATCTTTTTTCATCTTAATTATATTATGATTTCTTCCTTTAGATGGTAAAAACCATAAATTTTCTATTTTTTTTATTTCTTTTTCTATTATTTTAATATTTTCTTCTATATGGAGTATATAGTCAATTACTTCATTTAGTATATCTTTTTTTATATCTAATACTTCAATAACAGGTTTGAAATAATCAACATCTTTTTTATTTTCTCTATTTAAAGTTATATTTAATTTCTCAAATTTTTTTAAAATAAAATTAATTTCTTTAAAATCTTTATTTTTTCCATGGTGAGGATTTTCTTTTTTCTTATAATCAATAGGATATTTGAAATTCTTTTTTAGACTTAAAAACATTATGAGTCCTATAGGTATTGAATGTAAACTTAAAATTAAAAAAAGATCTCTTACAAGATTCTTTGAAGTATTTATATTTATTAATACTGTTTTATCAGTACTTATTAATCCATTAGTATATTTACCTATTGATATCATTTTATTATTATATATTATTTTAAATTTATTTTTAATTGAAATTTATTTATTTATATTTTTTTAATTGAAATTTATTTTTTTAATACAATATTTCTATCTTTTATAGATATATAATTTTATCTTAATTATTAAGATCTTTATTAGATTCTCTTTCTATATCCGTATTTAATTCTTCATATTTTTCTATTAAATCATTAAATAATGATATTTGATCATCTATTTTCTCAGGAGTTAAATTCTCAATATATTTTATTGTTCTAAATTTCTTTTCTATCTGAAAAAAAGTATCTAATATTTTTTTATCCTTTACTCCATCTATCCTATGATTTATTTCACAATTTTTGTTAATTAATATAAAATAGTATAGGTTTAAATTATTAACATTGGAATTAGTTTTAAAATCTAATAGATTATATTTATTTAACTCTTTTTTAAAAATATCACATTTTTCTAGTAAATTTTTTAATAAAAATATTTTTTCTTCTATTACCTTTTGATTAAAATTTTTTATATTGTTTTTTATGTTATTTAATTCATTAAAATATTGATAAATTTCCATAAAATTATTATTTAATTCTTTAAAATTTAATATTATTTCCTCCTTTTGATTTGATTTTTCTGATTCATTGATTTTTTGTAATTCACTCATTTTTTTACTAATTTCCATTATTTTTAAAAGAAATTTTTTGAAATATTCCTGAAATAGTTCATTTTTTTTCATCATAGAATCTTTATTTTCAATCTCTATAGGATTTGTTAAATCTTTAATTATTTTTACTATCTCAAAAAATACTAATTCAGTATTTTTAAATAGAGCTATAATTTTATAACTTAAAATATTTTCATAATTATTTTTTAAAATTTTAATTTTTTCTTGAATTGGATCTAATATGTTTCTGTCTTGAGTTTTTTCTAATAAATAGAGCATTAAAGTATCGATTTTATCTAGAAATTGTTTTAATTTATTTTTCTCTTGTAATTGTTCTAATTCTAATATTTCGCTTTCATCTTCAATAATTGTATATTTTTTCATTTCAGGAAATAGGTTTGTAAAATTATCAATTTTTTCTTTAAAATTCCTAGCTTTTCTAATAAAATTTTCTAAGGATACATGTATTTGTCTTATTTTAGGAAAATCTATTTCCTTTATTTTTTCATCATTTTCTAGAGTATCATTGATAGAATTTATAATATTAAAATCACGATATAATGAATCATGCTCCTCTTGAAATTTCTTAAAATGAACCTCCATTTCTTTAGATAAATTCTTATATAGAAATATCATAAAACTCATTATTTCCATTATCATTGTTATTAAGTCATCATACCTATTAGACATTTTTTCTAGTACAGATCTCTTGAATTCTATTAAAAAATTATCTGATAAAATAATGGTGCCATTATCTACAAATTTCTTAACAGAAAAAAGTTTTTTATTTTTTTCAAAGAAAATTTTTCCAAAATGATTTCTTTCCTTCTGTGTTAAAAAATCAATTCTATAAATTAGATTTGGAATATTCTCATTTGAAGAAATATTCTCATTTGAAAAATAGGATATATCTATAATCTCTAAATCCATTATATTAAGGATATTTTCATTTTTTAAAAGTTGTATATTTAAAAATTTCTGAAACTCTAATATTTTATTATTAATTTTATTTGCAATTTTCTTTGTATCATCTCTTAATGCACAATAAATTTTATATATTCCTATTATATCCTCCCTTGAAGCGTTTAAAGAAATATCTTTATTTAAAATATTCATAACTTCCATTTTATTCATATAATTACTTCTATATTTTTTCGGTATATTTACAATTTCTGATGTTTCTTTTTCTTTCTTTATAACTTTTTTTATATCACTTAATAGATTTTCTATATATACATCAGGTTGTAATTCACTGAATTTTCTTTTATTTGTATCTTTATATGTTATCATATTCTCATTGTAATATAAAATTCATTTTTTCAAAATTCATTTTTTCAAAATTCTCTATAAAATTTTATAAATTATTGTTTCTATTTTATTATCTTCTGAAATTTCTAATTATATTTTAAATTTATTTTCTTAAAATCTTTAAGCATAACTTCTTTTTATCTCCTCTGAAATTTCCTTTAATTTACTTAAGGAATTATTATGTATCTCAATTTCTTTATCTTTTTCTAATTCTAATGATTTTATAAAATCTTTTTTTTCATATAATTCAATTTTCGATATATAATAATTACATATTTTTATTTTGTTTTGTATACATTTTTTTAAATTTTCATAATCTTTTGAAATAATTTCTATAATTTTAGAATTTTCATAATCTTTTTTAACCATCTCTTTTGATTCTTTTTCATTATCTATCTCAATTTCTTTAATTTTTGATTTAAAGTCTTCACATTCTTTTATTGCTTTTTGCATAAATTTATCTAAATCTTCATAATCTTCTAAAGTACATTCTAAATCTGTTTTTTCTTGCCTATAATTTTCTGAAATGGGTTTGGAATTTGCCTGATATAATTTATTTATTTCTTGAATAATTTTTTCTGATTCTTTTTTAAATCTATCTAAAAATTCATTATATATCTCAATTTCTTTATCTTGCTTTAATTTTAGATTTTCTATTAAGATATTATATATATAATTATATTCATTATATTTTGTAAGTGCGATATTTGATATATCCTTTAAAACTTCATATTCTCTAAATGAACAATCTTTCAAAACTTCACAAGATTTTGTATGTATTTCTTTTAAAATTTTATTTGTGCACACACTATTATTTCTCATATAATTTTCAATTTCGAATAAAATATCAATTTTAGGTAATATTTCAGGTAATTCTTTTTTTTTAAATAATAAATTTTCAATCTTAAGTAATTTTATATTATTTAAATTATTTTTAAAATTTTTAAAATCTTCAAATTTAAATGATTTTATATTTGTCTTATTTAAATGGTTTTTAAATTCATCTAAATATTCAATCTCAAATAATTCCGTATTTTTTAAATAATATTTAAATTTTTCTAGATCTTCAATTCCAAGTAATTTTATATCATTCAAATAATTTCTAGATTCTAACAAATCTTTAATTTCAAATGATTTTGCAGTATTTAAATAATTTTTAATTTCTAATAAATTGTTAATTCTTAATGATCCTACTTTGTTTGAAAAATCTCTAATTATATCTTCCTTTTGAATTGAGCAACTATATATTACTATTATCATATTTCAACTATAATATAAATTTTATTTTTTTATTATATTTTTTTTATCTTTTATAATTTTTTTTATTTTTTAGTTTATCATTATTTTGGAGTTTTTCTATAATTATTAAATTTTTATTAAATTCCTTTAATTCCCAATTTTTTACCTTGCAATGTAAAATATTTCCTGATTTTACATCGGATTTTTATTTATATTTTTCTAATTAAATTTCTTTATTTATTTGTGATATATTATTTATTGTTTCTTTTTCTAAAAATGTACATTTTGATGAATTATTTAAGGATAATTTTTCAATTAAATCTTTTGGTAAATTATTGTTTTCTATTTTTGATTCTAAAGATTCATATTTTTTTTCTAAATCACTTAATGATATACATTCTTTTATCAATATAATTTTTTTATTTATCATTTTATTTTTAAAATTTTGTAAAAATATAATTTTTTCTTCTATTGTTTTTTCATCGATATTTTTTATATTATTTTTAATGTTATTTAAAGTATTCAAATTATCAAAAAACTCTTTTATGAAAGAATCTATTATTGTTGTATTTAAATGATCTTCTCTTACTTCTAAAAGTAATTCTACCGAATAATAAATTTCATTAAAATATTCAATAAATATTTTTTCTTTTATTAAATTATTGTTTATTTTTTCTATATTCTTTTCTTCTAAGTCATTATTTTCTTTTATATTTTCAATCTTTTCTTTTATGTTTGAGCACATATATGTTACTGTTATCATATTTCAATTATAATATAAATTTTATTATTTATCTTTATTCTTTATTATATGTATTAAAATCTATAAAAAATAGTTGTATCTATTTTTAAATCTTTCTCTAGACATTTGCATTTTTCTATTAAATTTTCTAATAAAAGAGTTTTTTCCTCTATTATTTTATGGTCAAAATCCTCTATATTATTATTTATATTATTTAATTCATTAAAAATTTGATCAATTTCATTCCAATTATCATTTAATTCTTTAAATTTTGAATTTACTTTATCTAACTCATTTGTTTTTTTATTAATTTTTATCATTTCTCTACTTATTCTCATCATTTTTCTACAAAATTTATAGAAATATTTATTAAATAACTCTATTTTAATACCTATATCTGATTGTAATTCCTCCTCCTCTGAGACATTATATCTCTTTAGTAAATTCTTTAATATAAGGGTTTTATCTTCTTCATTTATCACAATTTGAGATTCCTTTTTAATTGCACATTTTTGTGTTATCATATTTAAATCATAACATTTATTTTTATTATATTTTTTTATTTTTTACTTTTTTTACTTTTATTTTTTTGGGATTTTTCTATAATGAATTTCTCAGTGAAATTTGAAAGATTATCTTTTAAAAGATTATCTTTTAATTCTTTTTCATAGGATTCATGAAAACTATCATTAGATTATATGGATTGTAATCCGCTCTCCAAAACCTCACATTTCTTTAGTAAATCCTTTAATAAAAGAGTTTTTTCCTCTATTATTTTCTGGTCAAAATCCTCTATATTATCCTTTATATTATTTAATTCGCTAAAATTTCGATCAATTTCATTCAAATTACAATCTAATTCCTTAAATTTTGGATTTACTTTATTTTTTGAATTTACTTTATTTAATTCATCCATTTTTTTATTAATTTCTATCATTTTCCCACAAAATTCATAGAAATAATTATTAAATAACTCTATTTTTAAAATTTTTTCCAAAATATCACATTTTTTTAGTAAATCCTTTAATAAAAGAGTTTTTTCCTCTATTATTTTCTGGTCAAAATCCTCTATATTATCCCTTATATTATTTAATTCGCTAAAATTTTGATCAATTTTTTTCCAATTATCATGTAATTCTTTATCTTTTGAATTTGTTTTATCTAATTCATCCATTTTTTTATTAATTTCTATCATTTTTTCACAAAATTCATGGAAATAATTATTAAATTCTATAATTTCAAAACTTATATCTGATTGTAATTTTTCTTCCAAAACCTCACATTTTTTTAGTAAATCCTTTAACAAAAGAGTTTTTTCCTCTATTATTTTCTGGTCAAAATCCTCTATATTATCCCTTATATTATTTAATTCGCTAAAATTTTGATCAATTTTTTTCCAATTATCATGTAATTCTTTATCTTTTGAATTTGTTTTATCTAATTCATCCATTTTTCCACTAATTTCTATCATTTTTCTACAAAATTCATGGAAATAATTATTAAATTCTATAATTTTAAGACTTATATTTGATTGTAATTTTTCTTCCAAAACCTCACATTCCTTTAATTTTTCCTTAGTTGATCCTCTATATGTTATTATTATCATATTTTAACTATGACATAAATTTTATTTTTTTATTATATTTTTTTATCTTTTGTAATTTTTTTTGCTTTTTTGTTTATCATTATTTTGGAATTTTTCTATAATTATTGGATTTTCATTAATGATTATTTCTTGAATAAGGAATTCCTTTAATTCCCAATTTTTTACTTTACAGTGTAGAATATCTCCTAATTTTACATCGGATTTTTTATTTATAATTATTTCTCCCGCAAAGGTTTTAATTTTTCTTCCATCGGTATTTTCTTTAACTATAAAACTACAATCTTCCTTTTTTTTAACATCTATAGCAAAGGATCTTATAAAACTTCTAATTGAATCTATATTTTTTCCCATGACGCAAATAGTAGAATCCTGATTTGCCTTTATTTTACAATCAAATCTTGTGGTTAGTTCCTTAATATGTTGTCCACTATTTCCAATAAATAATCCTAGTTTTTTTGGATCAATAGCAATTATTTCCATAGGATTTTCATTTTTTACTCCTAAAGTTTCCATTTTTTCAATTATTTGAGAAATTGATTTTTCCGAAAGTTCAAAAATTTTTTTCAAATTACTTACGGAAATATAGGATTTACAATCAACACGAATAGCGGTTATACCAGCCTTAGTTCCAGCAACCTTCCAATCCATTTCACTGTATTTATCCTCAAGAGCTGTCATATCAACAATTAAGCTTTCACTTTTACCATTTCGAAAACATCCAATGGAAATTCCCGCACAAAGTTTTGAAAATATTCCTTCCTGAACTCCTACGGCACTTAGAGCACAAACAGAAGCCATAGAAGAAGAACCGTTAGAACTTAAAACATCGGCATATAGTCTTAAATTCATATTTTTACAATTTCTTTGAAGGGCTGCACGAATTAGATCTCCATGGCTCATTTCTCTACGGTTTGATTTTTTATCGGAGGTATTACCCACGCAGAATCCAGGAAAATTATAGGACACAATAAGATTTTGTTCATCACGAATAGATTCTCCAATATTGAATTTATCATTACAGAAATTAAGATTTCCACGAACTACGGTTTCACCACGGAAAAAATTAACAGCTTTAGTTTTATTAAGAACTAGATTTTCTATGGATATTTTTCGAATTTCATCTAACTCCCTTTTATCAATTCTGATATTTTTATTCTCTAAAAAGGCGCTAACTCCTTGGCGGATTTCCTCACTTTGAGTAAGTTTTTCTGATTCCTCAAGGGATATGAAATTAATGTTATGATTTGGGGAATTATAATCTGAAAGATTATTTTTCGATTTTATTTTTTTTAAATTATCCTGAATAATTTGGCAATATTTGATAGCTTTTTTTATATATTTTTCAAGAATTTTTCCTGGAATATTGTCTATTTCTGCATCGAGAAAGAAGATTTGGGTTTTATTAGAACATATAGTAAAAATCCCATCATTTTCCATTTGTTTATAAAGATTTGGAAATAGGGTAATATCCTTATCTTTTATAGCGACCTTTAAAGCTCCACAGGAAATATTAAGAAAGTATTTTAAACAGAAAATAGAGGCAATGGAAGCTATGGATGATAAATCTATAAGATCAGAGTAATTTAATACGGAAAGATTTAGAGAAATAGTTTTATCCTTTAGGAAACTTAAAAGTGGGCGAATTATTTTATCAATGGATCTACCAATTAAAATTTCTCTTTCCGATTGTTTATCTTTTTTTCCTCCAGAGATTCTTCCAACGAAATAGGATGGTTCCCTATAGTTTATATTCAGATTTAAGAAATCATCTCTACTTATTTCATCATTAATTACAAGATTGCAGGATATAGAGGTTTTTTTTTCCTGATGGATAACATGGAGTAGAATTTCCGATTCTGTAAAATAACACCAATTAGTTTTTTCAATTTCAAAATCAAAATTTTCTAAAGTAAATTTAATATTTTCATTCATTATATAATTTTATTGAAAAAGTTTATAATTTCTATATGTTTTTGTTTTTTAAAGGAAATACTCACCGATCTACATTTTTGGAAGATATTAAAAATGTGAAAATTTTATATAGAAAAGCTTTATTTTCTCGTAATCTTGAAAATTTATATAAAATCATCGAGCTTTTAGGTTTAAACTATGTATTCTTTGAAGAGTTTATTCTTTGTTCAGCACTCTATAGTAAAAATTTATTACTTTATGGAACGGAAAAAAATCTTTTAGATTCTATTAAAATTCTTAAGGATATTGTTCGATTCTTTCCAAATAATCTTTTTATGTTCTATATTCTAGATAATATTTTACTTTATTTAAGAAAAAATACTTTTTATAATTTTTCTGGAGATTTGCATGGTTTTATTGACTATATTGAAATTTTAATTAAGGAAATTTCTGGTAATTTCGAAGAATATCAGTATCAAATACTAAAAAATCATATTATAAAACTTAAAAAGAAACAGGATGATTATATTGCCTATATTATTATAAAGTCTATTGAAAGTCAAATTCTTTTATCCCTTACCTATGCCTATAATGTTATAAATAATTCTAGAAGTTCCAAGTTAATTAAATCCTTTTCCTTAATGATTATTATTTTTCATTATGAAAAGATGAATTTAAAATTTCTGCGCGATAAATATATTAAGATTCTTATGGAGGAGTATTATCCTTGGATGATTTTTGGTTATAATTTCGATTAAATATATATACTATTTATCTAAATTTAAAAAAATAATTTTATTAAATATATTAAATTAAAAACTTTTTATAAAGGTTAAGGTTATTTAAACCTCGAAATTATTTTAGAAATTTTTTTATATTTTAAAAAAATATGTTAGGAATACAATATGAATTATATTATTAAATACAATGAAAATAAAAATATTAGTTATAGAAATATTAGTTATATTATTAATTATACAACTGATAAAAACTCAAATATTAAAATAATAAAAGAAAAAACTAAATTAAATGGAGAAAAAATATCAAATACTAAAAATTTAGATATTTATACTCTAGAAAAGAAAATTCAAAAGGAAATTAGAAAAATCTCAAATCAAAAAATACAAAAACATTTTAAAGATATTATGTTTTTCATAAAATCCTCACATAGTAACAAAAAAAAAGAATTATTATTCAAGACTCTTCTTGAAATCATAGATCCTAATGATCTTATAAAAATTACATATTCCAATGATCTTGTAAAAATTACATATTCTAATGATCTTATAAAAATTACATATTCCAATGATCTTGCAAAATTTAAATATTCTAATGATCTTGCAAAAATTACATATTCTAATGATCTTGCAAAATTTAAATATTCTAATAATCTTGTAAAAATCACATATTCTAATGATCTTATAAAAATTATATATTCTAATAATCTAATTCTAGAAAAAAAATTCCAAATAGTAAAAAATATTGAAAAAGATAATGTAGAGTCTGAAAATGTGTTCATATCTTCTTTAATATCCACCACAGAATCATCTGAAACAGAATTACCTAGAACAGAATTACCTAGAACAGAATTACATGGATATAATAGGGAAGAAATTAATCTATAAAAATTTTCAAAATATAGTAATAGTAAGCAAGGAATGACAAACAAATGTGAAATGACGAAGCATCTATAGTAATAACAAACAAGGAATGACAGAAGGAGTGACGAAGCGTCTATAGTAATAGTAAACAAGGAATGACAGAATGTAATGTGGAATGACGTAGTTTGTTATAATAATAACAAACAAGGAATGACAGAAGGAGTGACGAAGCGTCTATAGTAATAGTAAGCAAGGAATGACAGAATGTAATGTGGAATGACGTAGTTTGTTATAATAATAACAAACAAGGAATGACAGAAGGAGTGACGAAGCGTCTATAGTAATAGTAAGCAAGGAATGACAGAATGTAATGTGGAATGACGTAGTTTGTTATAATAATAACAAACAAGGAATGACAGAAGGAGTGACGAAGCGTCTATAGTAATAGTAAGCAAGGAATGACAAACAAAGTCATTACTGTACCAAAAATTAATCCAGGAACAAGAACCACAACCATCTGATTTAGAACTAACATGGAAGCGGAGTGGTCAAATAATAAAGGAACTAAACCTAAAACCATAGCTAGAGTAGTCATAAGAACTGGACGTAATCTTTCCGTAGCAGCCTTGAAAACCGCTTCGTAACGGGGTAATCCAGTATTTAAATTTTTAACCGTACTATTTACAAACAAAATTCCGTGTTTAGTAATTAATCCAATTAAAGTAATAATCGCAATAGTAGAGTAAATATTAATAGATCCCTTACTTTTAATAACAACTAAGCTTCCGAAAATAGCTAAGGGAGCGGTCATCATCACAATAATAGCATATTTCAAACTTTCAAACTGTGCCAATAGAATAAGAAAAATAAAAATTGCTGAAAGACTAAATATTTTTTTCATTTCACCTTGATCTTCAAGAAACTCCTTAGCTTTTCCAGTAAAAAATAACTCAGAAATGTGACCAACGGATTTCCTATGAATATTTTGAATTTCCTGAATTAAATCTCCAATTTTTATACCATGATTTCCTGATATTTCAATTCGAAAAGCTGGCAAACCATTAAAATTGCTTAGGGAATTAGTTTGATTTCTCTTAATTAAAGTTGAAAATACCGCTGGAGAAATTTCTATATTTTTTGAATGATGATTTTCTCTCCAAATACTATGAAGGGCCTGATCTAAATCCTGATTTTTTGAATTCGAAGCCACAATATTAAATCTTTTTCCATCATTTTCTAAGGTTGAAACAAAATATCGAGTATTAAAAACTTCTACTACTCTTTCCAGAATATTAATATCACAACCTATAGCCGCAGCTTTTTGATAATCAATTACTAGATTATATCCGATTTTTGATACGGAATAACTAATAGCATTTTGAATTTTTGGACTATATCTTAGATCCCTAGAGAACTCATAACCAGCCCTTTTCATTTCCTCTCGAGTTAAATTTCCAAATATGAAAATATCAAATCCCGTTGAGGATTTTGAGGATTTTTGCACGAAATTCAAGTCCTTAATATTGTCGTGAAGAAAATCCATAATTTCCTTAGAAATTTTTCTCACGGGAGTTTTAGAATTTTCATGTAAAACAATGGAAAGATAGATATTCTTATTCATTCCTACGAAAAAAGACTTAACTTCTTTGTGACTTTTTAAATAATCTGCCGCAATTGCCGCATTTTTTTTAAAGAAATCTAGATTTCGATTACCGCCACCAACGGTATAAATATCAATCTCTCGTAATTCCGATGTAGGCATACTTTCCTTTGGTAAATGAGATAAAATCAATCCAGATCCAACTATGGTAAAAACCGCTAAAATGGAAAAAAGAAATTTTAATTTTAAGGCTTGACGAAGAAGAAAAGTATACATAATTTCAATAGGTCTCATTAATTTATCTGCTAAATGACTATGGCTTAAAACTCGAGCACAAATAGCCGGTGTTAAACTCAAAGATACAAATCCGGAAATAATCACGGAAACCGATAGAGTAATAGCAAACTCCTTCAAAGTAGCTCCAAAGGAACCCTTCGATGCTATAGCTGGAAAGAAAACACAGGCCAAAGTCATGGTCATAACAATAATAGGTATTTTAATTTCCTCCGTTCCATCAATAGCTGCCTGTCTTAAACTCTTACCCTGAACATAGTGTTGTGTAATATTTTCTACTACTAGAATTGCATCGTCCACAACTAATCCAATAGCTAGTAAAAAGGCCATAAGAGTTGAAATATTAATGGAACATCCCGTAATAGCCATAGGTAATAAAGTAGCAATAATAGAAATAGGAATTGCTAAAATAGGAGTAATGGAGGATTTCAGAGATCCTAAAAATAATATAACTACCGCTAAGACAATGAGAACTGCTTCCACAAAGGTTTTTTTTGTTTTATTGAAGAATTTTCTAATATTTTCGGAGTTATCATCAATTTCCGTTACTAAATCATATTTTTTGATCCAATCATTTAATATTTTCATAACTTCATCGGAGGTTTTTAGAGGATTACTATCATTATTTTTAAATACTTTGAGAGTAATTACCTTAGTTTTTCCATTAACCCAATTTTCACTCATAAGATCCTTACTATCAAAATATACATCGGCTACATCCTCTAATTTGATCATTCGTCGAAAATCCAGAATAACATTTTTAATATCCTGTAAATTTTTAATAGAACTATCTCCAATTACGGGAAATTCATCGGCAAAGTTATTTCGAGAGATAAATCCTTTCTCCTTATTATAAACTCTAAAAGCTTGACGAATTTGATCAATTCCAATACCATAGGCTGATAATTTTTCCTTTTTCAAATTAATTTTAATTTCCTTTTTTGGCTCTCCGCGAACTTCCACATGGGAAACTCCATCAATTTTTTTTAATTTTCCAACTATTACTTCCTTGGCATACCTTGTAACTTCAAGAAGTGATGTGTTTTTACTATATATATTGGCATTAATAAGCGGTGTATCGGAATTAGCACTTTGTTGAATCACTGGAGGTTTTACATAGTCCGGTCTTTTAACAGTTACGGTTATATTTCCAACTTCCTTAAGAGCATTTATGGCATTAGTTTCTGGTTTTAAATGAATTTCAATAGTAGATTTATTAGAATCCGTACTAGAGGAGAAAAAATCTACTCCCTTTACCTGAGTTAGGGCTTTTTCAAGCTTTTTTGTAACCTTTTCCATTCCTGCGACCGTTGTTGGCTCCTTGGCCATAGTAACAATAGAAATTACACTTTTTTTTCTTTTAACCTCGAGATTCCATTCTAGACTTCCATAGGACAATCCTCCTCCCATACATAATAGAACACATAGAACTATACTTAGCCAGATTCTTTTTATAAACGTTTTAATCATTATTTTCCCTTCTTTATTTCTATTTTATTCTTTGGTTTAATATCCTTAACATCTTTTTTTACAGTATTAGGGGTATTAGTTATTTTTGATTTTTGGACATCTAAGCGGATTTTTTGCATATTTTTAAGTCTATGAGCGCCACTTACAACTAAAAGACTACCATCCTCTAATCCGGAAACTAGAACAGAACCATCCTTATTTTTATATCTTTTAATAGGAATTTGATAGGCAGTATCCTTTCGAATTACAAAAACATAACTTTCAGATTCATCGCCACAAATAGCTTCCTCTGGAATAAGATAGAGTTTTTTTACAACACTAGTATAAATTTTTAAATTACAAACGGAACCGGAGGTTAGGTGTTCATCTACTTCGGAAATCTCAATAGTAGCAGGAACTGATCCGGAAAATGGATTGGCATTTTTTAAAAAATATATTACTTTTCCCTTATATTTTCTATTTTTAAAATATAGAGCTACATCCTTATTGAGAATATCTGGATTATCAAGCTGTTCTAGATCCGAAAGATTTAGGTTTACCTTAACATGAACATTATCCTTACTATACATAGAAAGAATATCCTGATTATTATTAACAAAGCTTTCTGGAAAAACATTAAAATGTTCTATAAGACAATCGAAGGGAGCGGTTTTTGTGGAATTATCAATTCTATATTGAATTTCCGCCAATTCACCATTAGAATGAATTACATCAAGGGACATTTTGTCATATTCCTCTTGAGATATAACATTTTCTTTACGAAGGGTTGAAGCTCTTTTAAGCATTGTATTTTTTAATTCTAATTCACTTTTTAATTTATCAGCTCGAACCTGAAGATCAATAGTTTTATATTTGAGAACTACCGTACCTTTTTTGACCTCCGTAACATTATTATTAAGAATAAACTCTATTTCGTGAAATCCATCGGAAATTATTTTAATAAAAGGTCTTGTGGCTACTCCGGAGCTACTTATTTTTTCCGTATAGGGAATTCCTTGAGTGGTAGATACTTCTACATAGGGATATTCTTCAACTTCCTTATTTAATACTAAAGTTTTCTCATTGGGAATGAAATAATTTTTAATTTGAGATTTATATTTATAGGATACAGCTCCAATTATAGAAAAAAAGATTAGATATAGAAAAAAGCTTTTATATTTATTTTGCATAGAGGAATTATAGATGTTTTTCTTTGATTTCTATAAATTTTTTGAAATTACTTTTTAATAAACAATTTTCTAATAGATTTTTAAGATTTTTATCTTAAGCCAATTTTATGATTTGTAATAATACTTTTAGAATTTATGGAAAGAGCATGAAACAGCAAATTATTTTTCATAATGGATTGAAATCTAACGATGGAAGAGGTTTCGAAATAGCTGTAGTAGTGGTTTATAATGATAGGGCTAAAAAAGATCTAGAATTTTCAGAAATTAAGGATTATAAGGAAAATGTTAAGAAAATATATAATAATAATCCTGGAGCTGTGGAAATATTTAAAATTGATATTGATCCTACACAAAAAACTCAAATTTTAGAGGTTAACTCCCTTGATAATGTTCTGGAATGCTTTATTTTTGCCTATTTTCAAAATCTAAATAGCGCTATAAACTCTCGCATAATGCTTGGTAAGGAATTTCAAAAGGATAAAATATTTATCGAATGCGATCAAGCTGGAATTAGTATAAAAAAACAAAAAGATATTCTGGAATAAATTTTAAAATGACTTTTTCTAAAGTGGGTTCCCAAGGTGGGTTCCCAAGGTGGGTTCCCAAAGTGGGTTCCCAAAGTGGGTTTGAAATATTTATTAAATTTAAAAATTTACTAAATTTGAACTAAAGGAAAATATATAGGTCTATGTATTTTATTTTCTGTGATATAAGAGTTGATAGGGGATTTTTTTCACAAAGAATAAAGGATGATTTTCATAATTTAATAGAATTTCCAAATAATTATGAAGTAAAAATTGATAAAAACAGAGTATTTTTTGAAGATAAACTAGAAAAACCTATAAAAATGTCTATTAATTTTCAAACTACGAATCTAGAGAAAATGGTATTAAGGAATGGAGAGATTATATTTCCAGGTATAGAAAAAATTACTCTAAAGAATTTTGAATCTATTAATTTCCTAGATTATTCCAATGGATTTTTAAAAATTTCCGTTAATGAACAAAGGGAAATAATTATTGATACAAAAAGAAAAGCAACTATAGATTTTAGTAATAATATTACTATAGAAAATGACCAAGAGAAATTATATTTTCCAATAGATGAACTTACGGATCTATTTAATTCCAATTATGAGATTATTTTGAATCCTAGGAATTATAAATCTATTAAATTTGGAGATTTAGCAATTTTACTATATTCCAAGGAGAAATCCTTTATTTTTACCTCAGATTTACATTTTTCTATAGTAAAACTCAACCATGAAATAGAAATACAAAGAGAAAATAATAAAATAATTCTTTATATAGATAATAAAAAAACCTTTCTAAATATAGTTAAGGGAGGAGAATATGTTTGTGGAGAGTCGAAGGTTAAATTTCTATCGGGATCCTATGAAATTCCAAAAAATCATAAAAAAAATATAGAAACCCATTTATTAAAAAACTCCTCCGCCCTAGAACTTAAAATTCATAATCAAAAAACTCCACTTTCTGAAAAAGACCTTCCCTGGAATATAGAGTTTGAAAATATAATTCCTCCGGAAATTTATCTAATTTATAAAGACCTTTATTATAAAGACCTTTATATTTATAATATTAAGTTTGTAAATTTTGAAAACTTCGAAAAATCTAATTCTATTCTAAAAATTTCTAGCCTATTAGCAAATTCAAAATCTAATAATTATAAATTTCTTCTAAATGGTTTTCCAATCTCTGATTATTCTACAATTTATTCACTTTCGGAAGATAATAATTTTTTTTCTATTAATAATCCAATTGCCGGATTATCCGGATGGTTTCTACTTTCAGGAGATCAAAAAATTCTCCATTGGAACTCTCAATTCTATTCTATTTTTAGCAATAAAAAAATTCCCTTAATAGTTCGTAATAATTATCTTTATATTGACTCTATTTTTCTTGGAAATTCTAAAGATAAGGATATATCTATCTATTATCTTGAGGAAGATTCAATTTTTAAAATAAATAATATTAATTTCTATCTCAAATCCGGATGGCAAGTAATCTCAAAGAATGAAAAATCCTTTTCTATTCAAAATAAGGAAATTCCTCTTGGTATACATTTTTCTAATAATTCAAATCTAGAAACCTGCACTATAAACTCTTCAGAAGTCATACTTTCTAATAATAGAAAATACTCTATAAACTCTGAATTTAAATATTTTGTAGATCTAAATTTTACTAATATTTTAATGAATGATGTTTCAACCTTCTATGGAGTTCAAGAAGAGGATTTAATTCTTTATGACAACTCTAGTCCAAGGGATTTCAATCAAATAGATTTTAACCCAATAGATTCCAATCCAAAAGTTATAATAAAAAACTACTTTGAAAGGGAATCTATTTACAAAAATACGATTTTTAACGGAGATTCTATAGTTTTAGGTAATAAAATCTGGAAAATACCAAAGGGTTGCCATAATGGCTGCCCTGAGTTTCATATTCAGGATATATCCTATAGAATTCCTTCTAATATTAAAATTCAAGGTCCTATTAATTTCTATTCTAAAAAATCTGATCATCAGTCTAATGTTTTTCAAACCAAGGTTCATCAGTTTGATGTTTCTCAAACCGAGATTCATCAGATATTCCTGGAGAATAAAACTATTAATATTCATGGTTTTTCTTCTAATAACTCCAATTTATTTCTAAATAATTTTCAAAATAATTTTCAAAATAATTTTGTGGTTTCTAGAAATCAAGAAAGTTCGTCATTGATAATTTCTTCGGATCCAAAAATTTCCTGTCATATTTTTTGTAATTCCTTAAAGCACTTAGTGCCCTTAATTTTTCCTAATATTTCTATTCTGGAGAATGATCAAATAAATGATCTAAAGATCGATGATCTTACGATTCTAGAGGAGATGGGAAATTATGTTATGATTAAAAACCTGAATTTCCCTAAGGGAATTAAGATTCATAATTATAGAAATTTAAAAAATATTGCAATATATAGAAATAAAATATCTCTTTCGAGTTCTAATTCTATTTATTCCATTGAGGAGGATGGTGTGGAGTTTTTTAATACCAATGAATTTCCCCTCAGCCTTAATAATGTACCTATAACTCTTCAATTTCAAAATAAAAATACTATTATAAAAATACTTAAAAATAATGCCATAGGAGAGTCTATAGTTTTTGAAAATTGTAATCTTGAAGATCCTCGATCTAAAGATCCTCGATCTAATTTCCAATCTGGAAGTTTAGAGTCCTCTAGTTTAGAGTCCTCTAGTGAAAATCTTTTTAGAGACTTGAATCTTGAGATTCGAGAGGATGGATTTTTTTCTCTTAATAAACTTTCTGGAGTTTTTAGATTTTTAGATCTTAATAATATAAGAAATAATACAAAGAATACTTTGAAATATAATAGAAATGGAGATAATTTAGAAATTTTCTGTTTTAGAAAATTCAAGGAATCCAAGGAGCTCAAGGAGCTCAAGGAGCTCAAGGAACTCAATGAGTTCTTACCTCTTGGAGTTATTACTTTGTGGAATTTTTTTGATGAAAAAGAATCTAGTATTTATGAAAAAGTTGAGATATTAGAAGAAAACTGTTTTATAAAATTGAAGGAAAATGAGAAAATTTATAGTTTTAGTATTTTAGAGGATATTTCTTTTATTCCAGGAAATTGTGATAGTTTTCAAAAGTTTAAATGTAATATTCCAATAATTTTAAATAACAATAGATTTCAGATTTTAAACTGTAATTTTACTTTACAAACTCAGGGGGAAATTCTAATTAATGTTCTAGAAAAAGATATTGAAATAACTATAGATTCTAAAAAAATAACCTTTCGAAATTATGGTTCTTTGGAACATTTTATTTTAAAAAAGGATTATATTCTAACGGATAATGGTAGAATTTCTATGGATTCTGATAATTTTATATACTATGGAGAAAATAGTTTTAGAAATAATTGTCCAGCTATTTTGTTATTTTCTAATATTCTACAGATTGTTTCAACGGAGGAAAAATGTAAAATTTTTGGAATGAATTTAAATAATTTAGATAGTTTGAATTTAGATAATCTAATAATTTCTAAGGATGGATTTTTTGATAGTTTTGGAAAAATCGAAGGGGAATATTTCTCAGATCTTTTTACAACAAATAGGGAGGTCTCCAAGGAAATCTCTATAAAAAGAAAAGATAAAAACTGCATCATAGAACAAAAAAATAAAAGAAAAATTATACTTCAAAACTTCTTTAAGGAAAATGGAGATAGAAATTTAATTTCCTACGAGAATTTCAATCTTGATTCTGATCTCGATCTAGATCTCGATTTCGATTCTAATATTAAGGAAAATCCAAAGGAAAATGATAAATATGATTTAATTTATATTCCAGAAAATAATAAGGAAAAGAATCACAATCTTGATTGTAATCTTGATTATAATCTTGATTACAATCTTAAAAATAATATTCCTCTTATAGTTTGTGGTAATAGAGTTATTCTAAATAAAAAAGTTACATTATATTTAAGAAATGATTGGAATAAATATCTTGAAAAAAATTTAAAGAAAGGTAATTTCCCTGGAGATAATCTCCTTGGAAGTAACTTCCTTGGGAATAATTTCCTGGGAAGTAACTTCCTAGAGATAAATTTTCAAGATGGAAAGTATTATATTAATAATCTAGAATTAAATTTAGAAAATAAATATTACCTTGGAATGAATTCCATAAAAAATAAAACCAAGGACCTTTTCCTTTTTGAAATTGAAGGAAAAAATTTAAAAATACATAATATATCTAGAAATAACATAAAAACTAACTCCTTAAACAATTCTTTATTGAATAATACCTTGAATGTTCCATTGAATAATGCTCAATTAGATAATGTTCCATTGGATAATGTTGTTATAGAAAATTTTGAAAATATAGCCTTTGGAAAAAAGAATTATCTTGAGATTTTTTCCGATTCTATAGTGATAGGGAGTTGTAGAATTTACGAAGTAAGGAATTCCTTAATTATTCCTCCGGAGACTCAATTTTTTGGTTTAAAAAATAATTTTCATGGTTTTCTTTCAATTTCAGAAAATTTACATAATTATAAAATGAATATTTACAATACTATTACAAAAATTAATAGCTCTATAACCATAGGAAAAACTCTATGGAATTCTATTTTACAATCTAAAACAGAAATTATAACTTTAGATAATATTTTCCTATATTTTAGAAACTTTCAAGTTAGCCCTTTGCAAGAATCTTTTTCTAAAACAGAAATTTTTAATTATAGCATTACTTTGGATCTTCTAGGAGAACAAATTACTTTAGAAACCTCTTCCTTAAATTTTTAAACTAGTTTTTAACTGTTAGTTTTTAACTGTTAGTTTGTAAACTGTTAGTTTTTTTCATCTAGATAGGTAAGAAATTCTTTAATTATTCCTTCGGAAATTCAATTTTTCATCTACTTTGGATAATATTTTCCTATATTTTAGAAACTCTTAAGTTAGTCCTTCGCAAGACTCCTTTTCTAAAACAGAAATTTTTAATTATAGCATTACTTTGGATCTTCTAGGAGAACAAATTACTTTAGAAACCTCTTCCTTAAATTTTTAAACTAGTTTTTAACTGTTAGTTTTTAACTGTTAGTTTGTAAACTGTTAGTTTGTTAAACTGTTAGTTTTTTTCATCTAGATAGGTAAGGAATTCTTTATAATCTTTCTCAAAAACAGATGTTCCAGAGGTTGGGTTATCTAAAAGTTTTGCTTTTTTTATATGGTTGAATGGAAATAAAAGCATATTCTCCTTTTTTGAAATAGTACTATCTTTTGAATTGGATTTGAATCCAGATTTGAATCCAGATTTAAATCTGTCTAATGAATTTTCAATTTTTGTATTTTTAAACCAACTTGTAATTCCTCCTGCAGTAGGACTTTCCTGTTTTATTTCCTTATTTAATTTTGTTTTCTCAAGTAAATTCATTGAATTCTTAGCAGCGGACAGAGAAGACATAAAAGAGAGTGGATGTAATTCTTTTTTATATTTTTTCGCTTCTTGAGGAAATTCCTGAATAGATTGTAAAATATGAGAAATTCCTTGTTTTTGATTTATAAAATCTAATATAATTTTAGATTTATCTTGGATTTTTTCTATTTCTAGTTTTTCTATTTTAGTTTTTAGTTCCTCTATCTCTGATTTATTCTTAATTTCCTCCAGTTTTAGTTCTTTTATCTCTGATTTATTTTTTAAAGCTACTTCTTGATTTTCAATAACCAGTTCTTGATTTTTAGTTATGTTCTTAAGTTCTTGAATAAAAACAATATCATTTTTTTTAAATTTATTTATATCTATATTCGAGATTTCTATGTTTTCTGGAGTTATATTTGTATTTTCTGTATTATTTTTATAGTTAATAATAATTTTTTCCAATATATTCATAGAGTTTTCTTCATAATCGGAAATACTCTTTAGATTTCCATTATTTTCTATAATGTTTCTTTGTTTCTTAATAATTGCTTGATTTTTATTAAATATTTTCCAATAATTAAAAATAGAATTCTGTGAAACAAAATCTTGAGTATTTTCTTCTAAAATATTATTTTCTCTTTGTAATATTTTTTGATCTTCAATAAACTCATTTTCTATTTCTTTTGAATATTCAGCTCGTTTCTTTTCCATTGCTTCTCTGATTTTTTGTCTTTTTTTTAATATATTTTCTCTTTTTTCTAAATTCTCTATTTCTTGATCATTACATCTCTTTGAAAAATTTTCAGATATTTCTTTATCATTATTTGTATTACTTGATAAAAAAGAATTTGACCTACTACCTCTTGGAGTTGGGCTATTAGATTCATTTATTGATTCTGAAGTTTCATCTAAATTATTATTATTAGTTTGTCTCTTGAATATTAAAAGATTATGTTCAGAAATTTTTTGATCATTCTCTTGTCTTTGTCCATTACTAGAAGATCCTTTAAATATGTACATATAAATATTATAATATATTTTTAGAATTTATAGTATTTTTTTTGGAAATAAATATTTTTTTTAGAAATTTCCTTAGAGGAAATGAGCCACTTTAGGTTTTTAAAAATTTTTTTAATATAATAGAAAATGGAAAATTTTAAGGAAAAGAATTTCAAAGATTTCAAAGAAAATGAGGAAATTACTCTTAGAAGAAAAAAAATGTCAGAAACTCAATATGGTTATAGTTTTGAAGTAAACTCGAATTGTAACATCACACATATTTTAGAAAATTCTTCAGATTTTTTAAAGGAAATTATAGTAGCTGGACGTATAGTCTTCTTCCGAGATTTAGGAAAGTTAGTTTTTTTAAAATTACAGGATTTCCATGGTTTAGTGCAAATATCATTAAATTTAGAGAATTTTCCCAATTTAAATGAAATCAAAGGAAAGCTAGATAGTGGTGATATTATTGGAGTTAAAGGATTTCTCTATAAAACAAATAGTGGTGAAATAACCATAGCCGTAAAGGAAATTACTCCCCTAAGAAAGGCATTACATCCCCTACCGGATAAATGGCAAGGATATCAGGATGAAGAATTAAAATTAAGATACCGTTATATTGATTGTATTTCTAATGAACAAACAAAAACAATCTTTAAAAAAAGATTTAAAATCATACAGGCTATAAAGAATTTCCTTATTCAAAGAGATTTTATTGAAGTAGAAACTCCAATTATTCAAAATATTGCCTCCGGAGCTGCTGCAAATCCCTTTAAAACTCACCATGATGCTCTACATCTTGATTGTTTTCTAAGAATTGCTCCAGAATTATATTTAAAAAGATTATTAATTGCTGGATTTACAAAGGTTTTTGAAATGGGAAGATGTTTTCGAAATGAAGGAATAGACACGACACATTTACAGGAATTTACAATGTTAGAGTTTTATCAAACCTATATTAGCTATGAGGATTTAATGAATATGGCTATAGAATTGGTTCAAACCGCCGTAAAAGCCGTAAGTGAAAATTTAATTATTGGCGAAATAGATTTCAATACTATTCCAAAAATTTCCTATGTAGATTTTCTCAAAAATTATGGAGGAATAGATTATTTCCGTATGGAAGATTCTGATTATTTAAAGGAAGTAACAAAAAATATTAGTATTTCTAATCCCGATAGCAAACAGGCTGTTTTAGACGCAGTTTATAAACATTATTGTGTTAAAAAAATCATTTCTCCAATTTTAGTTTTCGATTACCCCCGTTCTGCTTTATCAAAGATTAGTGATAAGGATTCAAGATTTTCTAGTCAGTTTCAAATCATAGTTAAGGGTCAAGAAATTGTTAAAAGTTGTCTTGAAATGAATGATCCAGATATCCAAAAACAAAACTTCGAAGAGCAGGCTAAAATTAATGAAACTGGAGATAATGATGTTGTACGAACCGATAAAGACTTCCTTGAGGCTCTCAGTTTTGGTATGCCTCCCGCTGGCGGTCTTGGTCTTGGTATTGATAGAGTTGTAACACTTCTTACGGAATCAAGTTCTATTCGAAATATTATTCTATTTCCTCAGGTTAAACCCTTGGTTACACCATTGATTACACCCTTGGTCATACCAACAAAATAATTAAATTCTAGATTTTCTAGTCAGTTTTAAACTATAAAAAAATTGCTAAAAGTTGTCTTGAAATGAATGATCTAGATATTCAAAAACAAAATTTTGAAGAACAAGCTAAAATTAATGAAAGATAATCCTCTCACTGTTGGTCTTGGCTTTGATAGAATTGTAACACTTCTCACGGAATCAAGTTCTTCGAAATATTATCCTATTTCCTCAGGTTAGACCCTTGGTCACACCTTTTGTCACACCTTTGGCTACACCAACAAAATAATTAAATTCTAGATTTTCTAGTCAGTTTTAAACTATAAAAAAATTGTTAAAAGTTGTCTTGAAATGAAATGATCCAGATTGAATAATCCAGATATCCAAAAACAAAATTTTGAAGAACAGGCTAAAATTAATGAAAGATAATCCTTCCACTGTTGGTCTTGGCTTTGATAGAATTGTAACACTTCTCACGGAATCAAGTTCTTCGAAATATTATCCTATTTCCTCAGGTTAGACCCTTGGTCACACCTTTTGTCACACCTTTGGTCACACCTTTGGCTACACCAACAAAATAATTAAATTCTAGATTTTCTAGTCAGTTTTAAACTATAAAAAAATTGTTAAAAGTTGTCTTGAAATGAATGATCTAGATATTCAAAAACAAAATTTTGAAAAACAGGCTAAAATTAATGAAAGATAATCCTTCCACTGTTGGTCTTGGTATTGATAGAATTGTAACACTTCTTACGGAATCAAGTTCTATTCGAAATATTATCCTATTTCCTCAGGTTAGACCCTTGGTCACACCTTTGGTCACACCTTTGGTCACACATTTGGTCACACATTTGGTCACACCTTTGGCTACACCAACAAAATAATTAAATTCTAGATTTTCTAGTCAGTTTTAAACTATAAAAAAATTGTTAAAAGTTGTCTTGAAATGAATGATCTAGATATCAAAAAACAAAATTTTGAAGAACAAGCTAAAATTAATGAAAGATAATCCTTCCACTGTTGGTCTTGGTATTGATAGAATTGTAACACTTCTTACGGAATCAAGTTCTATTCGAAATATTGTGGAATATTATTCACGGAATATTATTCGTGGAATATTGTGGGATATCATTTTATTTATTTTAAATCAAATTATTAGTTTAAACTATTGGTAAAATAAATAATTACATCTATAAAAATTTTAGTTAAAAATCAAAAAATTACTTTAAGTTCATTTATAGTTTATTGGTAGATTTACTCTAGATTGTTTTTTTTATCAATCTTATTAGATTCAGTTTTATTGATTTTTAATTGATTTTCCTCAATTTTATTAAGAGATTCCTTATCCATTAAATTAAAAATATTTTCATTCTTTATTATCAGTTTTATTAAATATTTTTTACTAAATCCACTTTCAAAATCATTATTTAATAAATAGTTTATTGTTTTAGGAAGTTCTTCTTTCATTAAATTAAAAATATTTTCATTTTTTATTATCAATTTTATTAAACGATTTTTAGAACTATTATATTCAAAACCTTTCTTTAATAAATACTTTATTATTTTAAGAAGTTCTTCTTTCATTAAATTAAAAATATTTTCATTCTTTATTATCAATTCTATTAAATTATTTTTATCATCTTCATCTTTGAAACCATTATTTAATAAATGGTTTATTGTTTTAGAAAGTTCCTCTTTCATTAAATTAAAAAATTTTTCATTATTTATTATCAATTTTATTAAATCATTTTTATGATCTCCATATTCAAAATCTTTATTTAATAAGTGATTTATTGTTTTAGGAAGTTCTTCTTTCAATTTAAAAAAATTTTCATTATTTATTATCAATTCTACTAAATTATTTTTACAATACTCATTTTCAAAATCTTTCTTTAATAAATGGTTTATTGTTTCAGAAAGTTCTTCTTTCATTAAATTAAAAATATTTTCATTATTTATTATCAATTCTACTAAAGTGTTTCTACGATATTCATTTTTAAAATGATCATTTAATAAATAGTTTATTGTTTTAGGAAGTTCTTCTTTCATTAAATTAAAAATATTTTCATTATTTATTATCAATTCTACTAAATTATTTTTATCATCTTCATTTTTAAAACTATCATTTAATAAATGGTTTATTGGTTTAGGAAGTTCTTCTTCCATTAGATTAAAAATATTTTCATTCTTTATTATCAATTCTATTAAATTATTTTTACAATACTCATTTTCAAAATCTTTCTTTAATAAATGGTTTATTGTTTTAGGAAGTTCCTTTTTCATTAAATTAAAAATTTTTTCATTCTTTATTATCAATTTTATTAAATTATTTTTATAACCCCAATATTCAGAATCTTTATTTAATAAATGATTTATTGTTTCCAAAAGCTCTTCTTTCATTAAATTAAAAACATTCTCATTTTTTATTATAAATTCTACTAAAATATTTTTAGAATCATTATATTCAAAACTTTTCTTTAATAAATACTTTATTGTTTTAGGAAGTTTTTTTTTCATTAAATTAAAAATTTTTTCATTATTTATTATCAATTCTACTAAATTATTTTTATAATACTCATTTTCAAAATCTTTCTTTAATAAATGGTTTATTGTTTCAGAAAGTTCTTCTTCCATTAAATTAAAAATATTTTCATTTTTTATTATCAATTCTATTAAATTATTTTTATAATCTTCATCTTTAAAACCATCATTTAATAAATGGTTTATTGTTTTAGGAAGTTCTTCTTTCATTAAATTAAAAATTTTTTCATTCTTTATTATCAATTCTATTAAATTATTTTTATAATCTTCGTCTTTGAAACAATCATTTAATAAATGGTTTATTGGTTTAGGAAGTTCCTTTTTCATTAAATTAAAAATTTTTTCATTCTTTATTATCAATTTTATTAAATCATTTTTATGACCCCCATATTCAGAATCTTTATTTAATAAATGATTTATTGTTTCAGGAAGTTCTTCTTTCAATTTAAAAAAATTTTCATTTTTTATTATTAATTCTATTAAATTGTTTCTACAATATTCATCTTCAAAATCTTTCTTTAATAAATGGTTTATTGTTTCAGAAAGCTCTTCTTTCATTAAATTAAAAATTTTTTCATTTTTTATTATCAATTCTACTAAAGTGTTTTTACGATATTCATTTTCAAAATCTTTCTTTAATAAATACCTTATTATCTCAAGAAGTTCTTCTTTTATTAAATTAAAAATATCTTCATTCTTTAATATTAATTTTATCGACTCTATTTTATATTTTTCATTTCTTGAATCACTCTTAAGTAAATTTTTTATTATATCTAAAAATATATCTTTTACAAAATTAGAATCTATTGAATTTTGAATTATAAATTTTGATTCATTATCTAAAATAATATATCCTTTATCTGATAAATGATTTATTATATTTGGTATATTTATTTTTATAAATTCCGTATCTTTTGGAAAAAACTCATAAATTTTCAAAAGTAATATAACGGTTAAAACTACATTATTTAAATTCGATTCTTTTATAAAAAAATCTTTTAAAACAGAAGAAAATATATTAATTAAAACCCTTTTACCACTTTCATCAATTATATTATCCTTATCTTCTTCAATTAATATATTAATTGCTTCAAATTTTTTAAGATTACTATCATTTTTAAGATTATTATAAATTGAATTATTATTTTTACTAGCTAGTTCAAAAAGAAATTCAAAAGAACCAATTTTAGCAATTATTTTGCTTCCATTTTCATTTTCTCTCAAAATATCTATTTGATTTTTAAACTCATTTCTTTTATTCATAAAAACCTTAGATATATTCCTATTATTTATCTCTTGTCCATGTATTAACATAATGTCATTATTATGTTTTTTTAAAAAAATACAAAAAAAAAATATATTTAAAATATATATATTTAAATTAATTTAAATTTAAAAACTATCTCGTATATGAAAAATTTACTGCAGAAACTTCAAATTTTTAGATCTAATTCTATAGAAAAATCTATTTAAAGTTTTCTCATTTTTAGTTTTGCAAAAACCTCCAAAAATATTGATTTTTCTAAGAGTTTTGATAGTATTTAAAAGATGAAATCTTCCACCACAGGAACCATACTGATAATTAAAAGCTCCAAAATATATATTTCGAATTCCTCCTTGATATAGAAGGAAAAGACAGGATGGACAGGGTTCTAGAGTAATTAAAATATCAAGATTTTCAATATTATTTCTTTCTAGAAGAATTATTTCCGCATGTTTATTTCCAAAATTACTAGATTCATCAATTATTTTAAAATTTTTCAGAAGAATTGCATAAACTGGAATTGAATTATCATTATTTTCTAAACAGGAAAGGCTATAATCCATCAACTCCTGAATTATCCGAAAAGGGCAACTCTTATACATAAAACAATAATCAGTAAATCAACACAAAAGCCAAGATGGGGAAAACGAACTTTTTTTCTATTGGAATTAATGCAAACAGGATTAATTAAATTTCCATAGGTTCCAATAGGTTCATTATTAAGGTATAAAATTTGATAACTTTTTGACATATAAATATAATAATAGAAAAATTCCTAAAAATATAATTCTAAAAAATATAATTCTTTTAAATAAATTTATAAATTTTTATGATAAGATAATTTTAAGAATTAAATAGTTCTGCTTTTTATAAGGGAAATCTATATAATTCCAAGGAAAAAATATGAGTGAAAAAATTAATGGACCAGTAATAGGTATTGATTTAGGTACAACAAACTCCTGCGCTTCGATTCTAGAAGGCGGAAAACCAATAGTAATTGTTAATGCAGAAGGACTAAGAACAACTCCGTCAGTTGTTGCTTTTAAAAATGTAAATGGAAAAACCGAAAGAAGTGTTGGAGCAATTGCAAAAAGACAATCGGTTACAAACTCAAAGGATACATTATATAGAACAAAAAATTTTATGGGTTTAAATTTCGATGATTTAAAAAAAGATTCTATAAAAAATATTCCCTATGAAATAATTAAGGGATCTAATGGATCTATAGAATTTAAAACTACCTTTGGTGAAAAAACTAATCCAGTTCAAATTGGATCAGCAATTTTACAAACTCTAGTAGAAGATGCTTCTAGATATCTTGGAAAAGCTGTAAAAAACGTAGTTATCACCGTTCCAGCTTATTTTAATGATTCCCAAAGACAGGCAACTAAGGATGCTGGTGTGATTGCAGGATTAAATGTTCTAAGAATTATCAACGAACCAACCGCTGCAGCTTTAGCCTACGGATTAGATAAAATAAAAGGAAAGGAAAATATTGCGGTTTACGATCTTGGTGGAGGAACTTTTGATATTTCTATTCTATCTATTGAAGACGGTGTTTTTGAAGTATTATCAACAAACGGAGATACTCAACTAGGAGGAGAGGGATTCGATAGTAAAATCATGAGTCACATTATGGAAAAATTTAAGATAGAAACAGGAATTTCTATAACAAACCCAGATGCAATTCAAAGATTAAAGGAAGCGGCAGAAAAAGCTAAAATTGAATTATCTTCAAGACAGGAAGCTGAAATTAATTTACCATTTATTACGGCCGATGCTAGTGGAGCAAAGCACTTAAATATGAAAATTACAAGAGCTGAATTTGAAAGAATGGTAAACGTAGAATTAGAAAAAACAATTGATTGTTGTAAAAAGGCTATTGAAGATTCAAAATTAAAAATTTCAGAAATTAATAGAGTTCTTTTGGTTGGAGGAAGTACAAGAATTCCTAAGGTTACAGATATCGTTACAAAAGTATTTGGAAAAGCTCCGTCCTGTGATTTGAATCCCGATGAAGTTGTGGCTATGGGAGCTGCGGTTCAAGGTGGAATTCTAACCGGTGATATTAAGGATATATTATTATTAGACGTTATTCCATTAACTTTGGGAATTGAAACTCTTGGTGGTATTTTGACTCCTTTAATTGAAAGAAATTCTACGGTTCCAACAAAGAAGAGTCAAATGTTCTCAACGGCAGCGGATAATCAAACATCCGTATCAATTCGAGTATTTCAGGGAGAAAGAAAGATGGCTGAAGACAATAAATTATTAGGAAATTTTGATCTTCACGGAATTCCTTCTGCTCAAAAGGGTATACCACAAATTGAAGTTACCTTTGATGTGGATGCCAATGGAATTTTGAGTGTTTCTGCTAAGGAAAAGCAAACGGGAATTGAGCAAAAAATCGTAATTTCTAACTCTTCAAACCTTTCTAAGGAAGAAATTGAAATGGCTAGAAAAAAAGCTGAGGAATTTGCGGAAGCGGATAATAAAAAATATGAATTAATCGAAATTAGAAATAAAGCAGATAATTTACTATATACAGCGGAAAAATCTCTTAAGGAAACCAAGGATTTACCAGAGGAATTAAAGAATTCTATTGAAGGTAAAATGACTACACTGAAATCAAAAATGGAGTTGGAAGAGAAGAGTGAAATTCAAAGTTCCTACGATGACTTGAGCTCCGAATTGAGTAAGATTTATGAACATGTTTCAAAAAATCCTTCCAATGATAATCATTCCAATGATCAAAATGGTTCTTCGGAAAATAGTGGAACTAATAATGGAACTGAAGGTGGAACTGAAGGTGGAACTGAAGGTGGAACTGAAGGTGGAACTGAAGGTTCTAATTCTGAAAATTAAGGAAAGTAAAGGAAATTAGATGTCAAAGGACTATTATAAAATCTTAGGTGTTAGCAAGGGAGCTGGAGTTGACGAGATAAAATCAGCCTATAGGAAAAAAGCAAAGGAATTCCACCCAGATATTAATAAAACGCCTGGGTCTACGGATAAATTTAAAGAAATTAATGAAGCCTATGAGGTTTTGTCCGACTCTCAAAAACGTAGTAATTACGATCATTTTGGTTCCGATGGACCACAGGGTTTTGGTGGACAAAGTGGCTTTGGGGGTCAGGGTCATGGATTTAGCCAGGATGATTTAGGAGATATTTTTGAAGGATTTTTTGGATTTGGGAGTAAGAAAAAAACACAAGCTGCTACGGTGGGAGAAAATATTGAAGTTATTTTAAATTTATCCCTTGAGGATGTTTATGGGGGCTTGAAAGATCAGATTTTAAAGGTAAATAGCTATGTAAAATGTGGTGATTGTGAAGGAAAAGGTGGAAAAGGAGGAGTTTCTACCTGTAAGGATTGTAGAGGAACAGGAAATAGATCTCAATCCCATGGTTTTATTTCATTTTCTAGCACCTGTGGATCCTGTGGGGGAAGCGGTCAGAGTATGGAAAACCGTTGTAAATCCTGTGCGGGAGAAGGTAGAAAGAGCCAGTCCCATGAGATAAAGATTAATATTCCAATGGGAGTTGATAATGGAAGCACATTAAGATATGCTGGCATGGGGCATGCGGGTGTTCGTGGTGGAAAAAACGGAGATTTGTATTTAACAGTGAAGGTTAAGGAGAATTCCGTATTTAAAAGATCTGGTATTGATTTAATAGTTGAAAAGCAAATAGATTTAATAGATATGGTTTGTGGATGTGTTTTTGATATTATTGGTATTGATAAAAAGGTTATTCCTGTAGCTGTACCAAGAAATTCCTGTCATGGTGATAGAATTACTATTGTAAAAAATGGAATGAAACAGAGTTCCCACCAACAGGGTAATTTAATTGTAGTTTTGAGTATGAAAAAACCAAATTTATCCGCAGAACAGATTGAGAAAATCAGACATTTATTAAAATAATTTATTAAAATAATTTATTAAAATAATTTATTAAAATAATTTAGATATAGTATTAATTTAATATTGAAATAATATTAAAAAAGCAAATAATGGATGTGTTTTTGATATTAAAGGTTATTACTGTGTCAAAAAATTCTTGTGTCAAGAAATTCTGGTGATAGAATTACTATTGTAAAAAATGGAATGAAACAGAGTTCCCACCAACAGGGTAATTTAATTGTAAAGTATGAAAAAACCAAATTTATTGGCAGAACAGATTGAGAAAAATAAGCTAGAATAAAACTTAAAAGGAATTTTATTTTCTACAATAGAATTGTGAATAATAGAAAATTGTTTGAAAAATAACAACAAAATTGAATAAACAAAAATCTATTTAATTTTTTTGAGTTTGTAATAATTTTTAATATTTTTAAATAATTTTCTGGTATTATATAATATGAATATACAGGGTAATAATCAAAGAGATATTATACATCAACAATTTAATAATAATATTCAATCACAAATACAAGAGCGGCAACGAATGTCACAAGAGCAACAACAAATGTCACAAGAGCAACTACAAAGGATGCAAGAGCAACAACAAATGTCACAAGAGCAACTACAAATGTCACAAGAGCAACTACAAAGGATGCAAGAGCAACAACAAATGTCACAAGAGCAACTACAAATGTCACAAGAACAACTACAAATGATACAACAACAACAAATGTCACAAGAACAACAACAAAGGATGCAAGAACAACAACAAAGGATGCAAGAACAACAACAAAGGATGCAAGAACAACAACAAAGGATGCAAGAACAACAACAAAGGATGCAAGAACAACAACAAAGGGTGCAAGAGCAACAACAAAGGATGCAAGAGCAACAACAAAGGATGCAAGAACAACAACAAAGGATGCAAGAACAACAACAAATGCAACCATTATTACAAAAAGAAGACAAACGAAAAGGGCAATAAACTAAATAGATAAAAAATATATAATTATGAAATATATAATTATAAATAAATATTAAGAAATAACAAAACTCAGAAGAAATTTTATTTTCTACAATAGGATTGTTAATAGGATTGTTAATAGGATTGTTAATAGGATTGTTAATAGGATTGTTAATAGGATTGTTAATAGGATTGTTAATAGGATTGTTAATAGGATTGTTAATAGGATTGTTAATAGGATTGTTAATAGGA